>Ga0209121_10000324_pt1 | contig 50974 bp, 64 predicted proteins | sample Cruoilmetagenom3_FD_187292 | JGI IMG/M metagenome (GOLD analysis project Ga0209121, IMG submission 187292) | Oil polluted marine microbial communities from Coal Oil Point, Santa Barbara, California, USA - Sample 3 (SPAdes) (version 2) | ecosystem: Environmental > Aquatic > Marine > Oil seeps ... | reverse complement strand
ATTAGTTAGAGGTGGAAGGGTTAAAGATTTACCAGGAGTTAGGTATCATATTGTTCGTGGAGCATTAGATACTGCAGGTGTTGATGGAAGAACACAACGTCGCTCTAAATACGGTACAAAAGCACCTAAAAAGTAATTTAAAAACTTTAATGTAAAGACATGAGAAAAAGAAAGGCGAAAAAAAGAGTTCTTTTACCAGATCCAAAATTTAATGATCAATTGGTAACACGTTTTGTGAATAACTTAATGTGGGATGGTAAAAAATCTGTAGCTTTTAAAGTTTTTTACGACGCATTAGAAATCGTAGAAACAAAGAAACAAGATGAAGAAAAGACATCATTAGAAATTTGGAAAGATGCTTTAAGTAATGTAATGCCTCAAGTGGAAGTTCGTAGCCGTCGTGTAGGTGGTGCAACATTCCAAATTCCAATGCAAATTAGACCAGACAGAAAAGTGTCTATGGCTATAAAATGGTTGATTTCTTATTCAAGAAAAAGAAATGAAAAATCTATGGCTCAGCGTTTAGCTGCTGAAGTATTAGCTGCTGCAAAAGAAGAAGGTGCAGCTGTTAAGAAAAGAATGGATGTTCATAAAATGGCTGATGCTAACAAAGCATTCTCTCACCTTAGATTTTAATAAATAGAAGATGGCAAGAGATTTAAAATATACAAGAAATATTGGAATTGCAGCTCATATTGATGCGGGTAAAACTACCTGTACTGAGCGAATTCTATATTATACAGGTGTTTCTCATAAAATTGGTGAAGTACATGATGGTGCTGCAACAATGGACTGGATGGAGCAAGAGCAAGAAAGAGGTATTACAATTACTTCTGCTGCTACAACTTGTGAATGGCAGTTTCCTACTGAGAATGGAAAACCTACAAAAGATGCTAAAGGATATCACTTTAATATAATTGATACTCCTGGTCACGTTGATTTTACAGTGGAAGTAAATCGTTCATTAAGAGTATTGGATGGTTTGGTTTTCTTATTTAGTGCAGTTGATGGTGTTGAGCCACAGTCTGAAACTAACTGGAGATTAGCAGATAATTACAAAGTTCCTAGAATTGGATTTGTTAATAAAATGGACCGTCAGGGTTCTAACTTTTTAGGAGTTTGTACTCAGGTGAAAGAAATGTTAGGTTCTAATGCAGTACCTATCGTTATGAATATTGGTGATGAAGACGAATTTAAAGGTGTTGTTGACTTGGTTAAGAACCGAGCAATTATTTGGCACGATCATACGCAAGGATCTACTTTTGATATTGTTGAAATTCCAGAAGAATTAAAAGAAGAAGCTCATGAATTACGTGGTAAACTTATAGAAGAGGTTGCTGCATATGATGAGGCTCTTTTAGAAAAATATATGGAAGACGAAGATTCTATTACTGAAGATGAAGTGCATGCTGCGCTTCGTGCTGCTGTAATGGATATGTCTATTATTCCAATGGTTTGTGGTTCAGCGTTTAAAAATAAAGGTGTACAGTTCTTATTAGATGCTGTTTGTCGTTATTTACCTGCTCCTATAGATAAAGAAGGTGTCGTTGGTACAAATCCAAGGACTGAAGAACAAGAATTGCGTAAGCCAGATGTTAAGGAGCCATTTGCTGCTTTAGCATTTAAAATTGCAACAGATCCTTATGTTGGTCGTTTAGCATTTTTTAGAGCTTATTCTGGTCGTTTAGATGCAGGTTCTTATGTGTTAAATAGCCGTTCAGGTAAAAAAGAACGTATTTCGCGTATTTACCAAATGCACTCTAATAAGCAAAATGCAATTCCTTTTATAGAGGCAGGTGATATTGGAGCTGGAGTTGGGTTTAAAGATATTAAAACAGGAGATACTATGTGTGATGAAAAAGCACCAATTGTGTTAGAATCTATGGATTTTCCAGACCCTGTAATTGGTATCGCTGTTGAGCCTAAAACTAAAGCTGATGTAGATAAATTAGGAATGGCTTTAGGAAAATTAGCTGAAGAAGATCCAACGTTTACAGTTAAAACTGATGAAGCATCTGGGCAAACAATTATTTCTGGAATGGGTGAATTACACCTTGAAATTATTGTTGATCGTTTAAAGCGTGAATTTAAAGTTGAAGTTAACGAAGGTCAACCTCAAGTTGAGTATAAAGAAGCGGTTACTGCTAAAGCAGATCATCGAGAATCTTACAAGAAACAATCAGGTGGTCGTGGTAAATTTGCAGATATTAAATTTATTCTTGAGCCTGCAGATGAAGGTGAAACTGGATTAATATTCGTTAATAATATTAAAGGTGGTAACGTTCCTAAAGAATTTATTCCTTCAATTGAGAAAGGTTTTAAAGCGGCTATGAAAAATGGTCCTTTAGCTGGATATGAAATGGATAGCTTGAAAGTAACTTTATATGATGGTTCTTTTCACGCAGTAGATTCCGATCAATTATCATTTGAATTAGCTGCTAAGTTAGGATTCAAAAATGCTGCAAAAGCTGCAAAAGCAGTAATCCTAGAACCAATTATGAAAATTGACGTTGTAACTCCTGAAGAGTATATGGGAGATATAGTTGGAGATTTAAATAGAAGAAGAGGTCAGGTAAATGCAATGGATGATAGAGCTGGTGCAAAAGTTGTGAAAGCAAACGTGCCATTATCTGAAATGTTTGGTTATGTAACTACATTAAGAACATTGTCTTCCGGTAGAGCATCTTCGTCAATGGAATTTTCACATTTTGAACAATGTCCAAACAATATTGCTGAAGAAGTAATTGAAAAAGCAAAAGGTTAATCTCTAAATTATAAACGATGAGTCAAAAAATTAGAATAAAATTAAAATCGTACGATTACAATTTAGTAGATAAATCTGCTGAGAAAATCGTAAAAACGGTGAAGAATACAGGAGCTGTTGTTAATGGTCCAATTCCATTACCAACTCATAAAAAGATTTTTACAGTATTACGTTCACCACACGTAAATAAAAAATCACGTGAACAATTCCAATTAAGTTCTTACAAAAGATTGTTAGACATTTATAGTTCATCATCAAAAACTATTGATGCTTTAATGAAATTAGAACTTCCAAGTGGAGTAGAAGTAGAAATTAAAGTATAATTTCTGTAAACCAAAGAAATTTGGTCACATGTCCTAAGCGGTAGTCGAGGGAAAAACGAAAGAAAATAAATTCAGGGTTGAATTATTTTCAGCCCTGTTTTTTTGGAAATAAAAGTAGAATAATAATTAAATTAATTAAATAAAAATGTCTGGGTTAATAGGAAGAAAAATCGGAATGACCAGCATCTTTGACGAAAACGGGAAAAATATTCCTTGTACGGTTATAGAAGCAGGTCCTTGTGTAATTACCCAAGTCAGAACCGAAGAAGTAGATGGGTACAATGCCCTTCAACTTGGTTTCGATGACAAAAAGGCAAAAAGCTCTAATAAAGCTTTAGATGGTCACTTTAAAAAAGCTGGGACCACTGCCAAAAGAAAAGTCGTTGAATTTCAAGGTTATGATGAGGAACACAAATTAGGAGATGAAATTACAGTTGAATTATTTACTGAAGGTGAGTTTGTTGATGTTTCAGCAACTTCAAAAGGTAAAGGTTTTCAAGGTGTAGTAAAAAGACACGGGTTTGCCGGTGTAGGTCAAGCTACTCACGGTCAACATAACCGTTTAAGAGCGCCAGGATCAATTGGTGCGGCATCATATCCAGCTAGAGTATTCAAAGGAATGCGTATGGCAGGAAGAATGGGTGGAAAAAAAGTTACAGTTCAAAATTTAAGAGTTTTAAAAGTAGTTGCTGAAAAGAATCTACTTGTGGTTAAGGGAGCAGTTCCTGGTCATAAAAACGCTTATGTAATCATTCAGAAATAATGAAAGTATCAGTTTTAGACATACAAGGAAAAGATACAGGAAGAAAAGTTGAACTTTCTGATGCTGTATATGGAATTGAGCCAAACGATCACGCTGTTTATTTAGATGTAAAACAGTTTTTGGCTAATAAGAGACAAGGTACCAGCAAAGCTAAAGAGCGTGCTGAGATTACTGGAAGTACTCGTAAGATAAAGAAACAAAAAGGTACTGGTACTGCACGTGCTGGTAGTATCAAATCTGGTGTATTCAGAGGTGGTGGTAGAATTTTTGGTCCTAGACCACAAGATCACTCTTTTAAATTGAACAAAAATTTGAAAAGATTGGCTCGTAAATCGGCGCTAAGTATACAAGCAAAAGACAATAATATAATCGTTGTTGAGGATTTCAATTTTGAAGCTCCAAAGACGAAAAATTATACTGCATTTTTGCAAGCACTTGGTATTCAAGACAAAAAATCATTGTTTGTGTTGGCTGAACCAAATAATAATGTATATTTGTCATCGCGCAATTTAAAAAGATCTAAAACTGTAAGTAATACAGGATTAAGCACTTATGAATTGCTAAATGCAAACAAAGTTATCCTTTCAGAAGGATCTTTAGAAGGAATTGAATCTAATTTAAGTAAATAGGTAACAGCAATGAGTATTTTAATTAAACCTATTATAACGGAAAAAGCAACAAATGATAGCGAGTTATTCAACCGTTATGCTTTTGTTGTAAATAAGAAGGCTAATAAAGTTGAAATAAAAAATGCGGTTGAAGAAGCGTATGGTGTTTCAATTGAAAATGTGAGAACAATGAATTATCCAGTTCAACGTAATACAAAATACACTAAAAGTGGAATTGTACAAGCGATGAAAGGGGCTTATAAAAAAGCAATAGTTCAATTAGCTGAAGGAGAAAGTATTGATTTTTATAGCAATATCTAAGAAAGATAAGAAAAATGTCAGTTAGAAAATTAAAACCAATAACACCAGGTCAGCGTTTTAGAGTAGTAAATGGGTTCGACGCCATCACTACTGATAAGCCGGAGAAAAGTTTACTTGCTCCGAAAAAAAGATCTGGAGGTCGAAACAGCGGAGGGAAAATGACAATGCGCCACCTAGGTGGAGGTCATAAAAAACAATATCGTATTATTGATTTCAAAAGAAATAAAAACGGTATTCCTGCAACTGTAAAAACAATTGAATATGATCCAAATAGAACAGCTTTTATTGCTTTACTATCTTATGTAGATGGTGAAAAGCGATATATTATTGCTCAAAATGGATTAAAAGTTGGTCAAACAGTGATTTCTGGTAAAGGTGCTACGCCTGATGTTGGAAATACAATGTTGTTAAGTGAAATTCCATTAGGAACTACTATTTCTTGTATTGAGTTACACCCAGGTCAAGGAGCTGTTATGGCTCGTAGTGCTGGTTCTTTTGCTCAATTAATGGCAAGAGAAGGTAAATATGCAACTGTTAAATTGCCTTCAGGTGAGACAAGAATGATTCTTGTTACTTGTATGGCTACAATTGGAGTTGTTTCTAACTCTGATCATCAGTTATTAGTTTCTGGTAAAGCAGGTAGAACTCGTTGGTTAGGAAGAAGACCTAGAGTTAGACCAGTTGTGATGAACCCGGTTGATCACCCAATGGGTGGTGGAGAAGGTAAATCTTCTGGAGGTCACCCAAGATCTAAAAACGGTATCCCTGCAAAAGGATTCAAAACAAGATCTAAGACTAAGGCGAGTAATAAATATATTATAGAACGTAGAAAAAAATAATTGATATATGGCACGTTCATTAAAAAAAGGACCTTACGTTTCTCATAAACTTGAAAAGAAAGTTGGAGGAAATTTAGAATCAGGAAAAAAATCTGTAATCAAAACTTGGTCAAGAGCATCAATGATTACTCCAGATTTTGTTGGACAAACAATTGCTGTTCATAACGGTAGACAATTTGTACCAGTATATGTTACTGAAAACATGGTAGGGCATAAGTTAGGAGAATTTTCACCAACACGTTCTTATAGAGGGCATGCAGGTGCAAAAAATAAAGGTAAAAAATAGTAGGTAATCATGGGAGTTCGTAAAAAATTAAGAGCACAACAGATAAAAGAAGAGAAAAAGCAAATGGCTTTTGCTAAGCTTACTGGTTGTCCTACATCACCGAGAAAAATGCGTTTAGTTGCGGATTTAGTAAGAGGAGTTGAAGTTGAAAAAGCTTTACAAATCTTAAAATTCAATTCAAAAGAAGCATCTATTAATCTTGAAAAATTGTTGTTAAGTGCATTAGCTAACTGGCAAGCAAAAAACGAAGATTCAAATATAGAAGATGCAGGTTTATTCGTAAAAGAAATTTACGTAGATAGCGCAGGAATGTTAAAAAGATTAAGACCGGCACCTCAAGGGCGTGCACACAGAATTAGAAAACGTTCTAATCACGTGACTTTAGTCTTAGGAAGTAAAAATGTTAGCAATTAATCATAAGTAGAAATGGGACAAAAAACAAATCCAATAGGAAATCGTTTAGGAATTATCAGAGGATGGGATTCTAACTGGTATGGTGGAAATGACTACGGCGATAAATTAGCTGAAGATGATAAGATAAGAAAGTATATACATGCTAGATTATCGAAAGCAAGTGTGTCAAATGTAATTATTGAGCGTACACTTAAACTTGTAACCGTTACTATCACTACTGCTAGACCTGGTATTATTATCGGAAAAGGTGGACAAGAGGTAGACAAGTTAAAAGAAGAGCTTAAAAAAATTACCGGCAAAGAAGTTCAGATTAATATTTTTGAAATTAAACGTCCAGAATTAGACGCTCGTTTAGTAGCTGCAAGTATTGCTCGTCAAATTGAGAATAGAATCTCATACAGAAGAGCAATTAAAATGGCAATTGCTGCAACAATGCGTATGAATGCTGAAGGTATTAAAGTTCAAATTTCAGGAAGATTAAATGGTGCGGAAATGGCACGTTCTGAACATTACAAAGAAGGAAGAATTCCTCTTTCTACCTTTAGAGCTGATATTGATTATGCACTAGTAGAATCGCATACTACTTACGGCCGTTTAGGTGTAAAAGTATGGATTATGAAAGGTGAGGTTTATGGAAAAAGAGAATTATCTCCACTAGTTGGTCTTTCTAAAAAACAAGGAAAGGGCGGTAATGATAGAGGAAGAAATTCTAAAAGACCAGCACCTCGTAGAAGAAAATAATTTTTTAAAAATTAGAAGTTAAAAATGTTACAGCCAAAGAGAGTTAAATATCGTAAAGTACAGAAGGCTAAAGGGAATATGAAGGGGAATTCTCAAAGAGGACACCAACTTTCAAATGGAATGTTTGGTATTAAATCTTTAGAACAAGACTTGCTTACTTCTCGTCAAATAGAAGCAGCTCGTATTGCAGCAACTCGTCATATGAAAAGGCAAGGACAGTTATGGATTAAAATATTTCCGGACAAACCTATTACTAAAAAACCATTAGAGGTACGTATGGGTAAAGGTAAAGGAGCTCCAGAATATTTTGTAGCTGTTATAAAGCCAGGTAGAATTTTGTTTGAAGTTGGAGGTGTACCAGCCGATGTTGCAAAAGAAGCATTACGTTTAGCAGCGCAGAAACTTCCTGTAAAAACGAAGTTTGTTGTAGCTAGAGATTTTGATAACGCTTAAGAACGATTAAGAAAATGAAACAATCTGAAATTATAGAATTATCAACTGAAGAGTTACAAGAAAAGCTTGGAAGTTTAAAGAAGAGTTATACAGATCTTAAAATGGCTCATTCAATTTCGCCATTGGAAACTCCACTGCAATTGAGAGCACTTAGAAGAACTGTGGCACGTGTTGCTACAGAATTAACTAAAAGAGAATTACAATAATTGTATTCAGTAAAGATGGAAAAAAGAAATCTTAGAAAAGAGAGAGTAGGAGTAGTTTCTAGTAACAAAATGGAGAAATCTATTGTTGTTGCTGAAGTGAAAAAAGTGAAACACCCTATGTACGGAAAATTCGTGTTAAGTACTAAAAAGTATGTTGCGCACGATGAGAAAAATGATTGCAATATTGGAGATACTGTTAAAATAATGGAAACACGTCCAATGAGTAAATCTAAACGTTGGAGATTAGTAGAAATCTTAGAAAGAGCTAAATAATATGTTACAGACAGAATCAAGAATTAGAGTAGCAGATAATACAGGAGCCAAAGAGGTTCTAATTATCCGTGTTTTGGGAGGTACCAAAAAAAGATATGCTTCTATCGGTGATAAAATTGTAGTTAGTATTAAAGATGCTACTCCTAACGGAACAGTGAAAAAAGGACAAGTTACTAGAGCGGTAGTTGTTAGAACGAAGAAAGAAATCAGAAGAAAAGATGGATCATATATCCGTTTTGACGATAATGCATGTGTATTATTAGATCCAGCTTCAGAAGAAATGAAAGGAACTCGTGTATTCGGTCCTGTTGCAAGAGAGCTTCGTGAAAAACAATTTATGAAAATTGTATCATTAGCACCTGAAGTGCTTTAATAAATTATTAGAAAGATGAAATTAAAGATAAAATCAGGAGATACTGTTAGAGTAATGGCAGGAGATCACAAAGGTGAAGAAGGAAAAGTAGTTACTGTTTTTCCAAATAAAAATAGAGCAATTGTTGAAGGTGTTAATATGATATCTAAACATGCAAAACCTAGCGCGCAAAACCCACAAGGAGGAATTGTAAAAAAGGAAGCATCTATGCATATTTCAAACTTAATGTTACTAGAAGATGGTGAAGTAACTAAAGTTGGTTATAGAATGGATGGTGATAAAAAAGTTAGGTTCTCTAAAAAATCAGATAAAGCAATTTAATTATGGCTTATATACCAAGACTTAAAGAAGAGTATAATAGTAGAGTTGTTAAAGCTCTTACTGAAGAATTCAGTTACAAAAACATAATGCAAGTACCTAAATTACAGAAAATTGTAGTTAGTAAAGGTGTTGGTGCTGCTGTTGCTGATAAAAAGTTAATTGATTATGCATTGGAAGAATTGACTACAATAACTGGTCAAAAAGCATTATCAACAATTTCTAAAAAGGATATTGCAACTTTTAAATTACGTAAAGGAATGCCAATTGGTGCAAAAGTAACTTTAAGAGGTGAAAAAATGTACGAATTTTTAGATAGATTGGTTACTGCTTCATTACCACGTGTTAGAGATTTCAATGGAATTAAAGCAAATGGTTTTGACGGAAGAGGAAACTACAATTTAGGTATTACTGAACAAATCATTTTCCCAGAAATTGATATTGATAAAGTAAACAAAATTAGTGGTATGGACATTTCTTTTGTAACATCAGCAAATACTGATAAAGAAGCAAAATCATTATTAACGGAATTAGGTTTACCATTTAAAAAGAATTAAGGAATGGCTAAAGAATCAATGAAAGCCCGTGAGGTTAAGAGAAAAAAGTTAGTTGAAAAATATGCTGAAAAACGCAAAGCTTTAAAAGAAGCTGGTGATTATGAGGCATTACAAAAACTTCCAAAGAATGCATCTCCAGTTCGTATGCACAACCGTTGCAAATTAACAGGAAGACCAAAAGGGTATATGAGACAATTTGGAATTTCGCGTGTAACATTTCGTGAAATGGCAAACCAAGGCTTAATACCGGGAGTAAAAAAAGCTAGCTGGTAAAAAAAGAAAATTAATTGGTTTCAGGTTCAAACTTAGAGTAAGATTGAAAACCAAAACCGCAATTAGATATATATTTATGTATACAGATCCAATTGCAGATTATCTAACAAGGATTAGAAATGCTGCAGCTACAGGACATAGGGTAGTTGAAATTCCTGCCTCAAAAATAAAAAAAGAAATGACCAAGATATTATTTGATCAAGGTTATATCTTAAGCTATAAATTCGAGGACAGTGCTGTTCAAGGAAATATTAAAATAGCTTTAAAATACGACAGAGCTACCAAAGCTTCCGTAATTAAGAAATTGCAACGTGTAAGTACACCAGGTTTACGTAAATATGTAGGTGCTGATGAAATGCCGCGTGTATTGAATGGGTTAGGAATAGCAATTGTTTCTACATCTCATGGAGTTATGACTAACAAGAAAGCTCGTGAAGAGCATGTTGGTGGAGAAGTTTTATGTTACGTTTATTAATAAGAAGGTACGATGTCAAGAATAGGAAATAATCCAGTTACATTACCAGAAGGAATTACATTTGATGTTAAAGATAATGTGGTTACCGTAAAAGGTAAATTGGGAGAGTTATCTCAAGAAATAAAAGACGATATTAACGTTAAGTTAGAAGACGGTTCAATTATAGTTGAGCGCCCTTCAGATAGTAAAAGCCATAAAGCTAAACATGGTTTATATAGAGCCTTAATCAGTAATATGATTGATGGTGTTTCAAAAGGATGGACAAAAGAATTAGAATTAGTTGGTGTAGGATATAGAGCTAGTAACCAAGGTCAAGTTTTGGATTTAGCTTTAGGATTTTCACATAATATAGTTTTAGATATTGCTCCAGAAGTAAAAGTTGAAACAATATCGGAGAAAGGAAAAAATCCAATCGTAAAATTAACTTCATTTGATAAGCAATTAGTAGGTGCTGTTGCTGCAAAGATTCGTTCTTTCCGTCCGCCAGAGCCTTACAAAGGAAAAGGAGTTAAGTTTGTTGGAGAATTATTAAGAAGAAAAGCAGGTAAATCTGCATAATAATTAGATATATTATGGCATTATCAAAGCTTGAAAGAAGAATTAGAATTAAGCATAGAATTAGAAAAGTTATATTTGGAACAGCTTCAAAACCACGTTTATCAGTGTTTAGAAGTAACAAAGAAATTTATGCTCAATTAGTAGACGACAACGCAGCAGTAACAATTCTAGCTGTATCGTCAAGAGATAAAGATATAGAAGCTACAGGATCAAAAACTGAAGTTGCAAAATTAGTCGGAAAAAATATGGCTGAAAAAGCAATGAAAGCAGGTGTTGAAACTGTTGCATTCGATAGAAATGGATTTTTGTATCACGGTAGAGTAAAAGCTCTAGCAGACGCTGCGAGAGAAGCAGGTTTAAAATTTTAATATATTATGTATCACAAATACAAAAACGTAGAAAGAGTAAAACCTAGCGGGTTAGAACTTCAAGATCACTTAGTTGGCGTACAGAGAGTTACAAAAGTAACTAAAGGGGGTAGAGCATTTGGATTTTCAGCTATTGTTGTAGTTGGAGATGGAAATGGTGTTGTAGGTCAAGGATTAGGTAAATCTAAAGATGTTGCTTCTGCAATAGCAAAAGCAATAGAAGATGCAAAGAAAAATTTAGTAAGAATTCCTATTATAAACCAAACATTACCTCACGAACAAAAAGGTAAATTTGGTGGAGCAAAAGTGTTTTTGAAACCAGCTTCACACGGTACCGGGGTAATTGCAGGTGGTGCAGTTCGTGCGGTATTGGAGTCAGTTGGTGTACATGATGTACTTTCAAAATCTCAAGGATCATCGAACCCACACAATGTTGTAAAAGCAACTTTTGATGCTTTATTACAATTACGTAGTGCTAGTATGATTGCTAAGGAGAGAGGAATTTCTTTAGAAAAAGTATTTAAAGGATAAAACAAGGAGACGATGACAAAAATAAGAGTAACACAGGTAAGAAGTAAAATTAGACGTCCTCAGAACCAAAAAAGAACTTTGGAAGCACTAGGTTTAAGTAAAATGAATCAAGTGGTTGAGCACGAAGCTACTCCAGCTATCCTTGGAATGGTAAATACAGTTAAACACTTAATTTCTGTAGAAGAAGTTAAATAACATTTTATATAAGATGACATTAAATAACTTAAAACCTGCTGCAGGATCGGTAAAAACGCAAGGTAAGCGTATCGGTAGAGGTCAAGGATCTGGAAAAGGTGGTACGGCAACAAGAGGGCATAAAGGAGCAAAATCTCGTTCTGGATATTCTAGAAAGATTGGTTTTGAAGGTGGTCAAATGCCTTTACAAAGACGTGTACCTAAATTTGGGTTTAAAAATATTAACCGTAAAGATTATGTAGGTGTGAACTTACACAAACTTCAAGAGTTAGTTGACAATAAAAAAGCTGAGGATACTATTACTTTAGATATTTTAATTGAAAATAGATTGGTTCGTAGAAACGATCTAGTTAAAATTCTTGGTAATGGAGAATTAAAAGCGAAATTAAACGTAACTGTTCATAAATTCACTGCAACTGCAAAAGCTGCAATTGAAAATGCTGGAGGTACAGCAGAATCTTTATAAACAATAGTATAGATGAAAAAATTTATTCAAACCATTAAAGACATTTGGACAATAGAAGAACTTAGAAATAAGATTCTATTAACACTTGGATTTATGGCAATCTATCGTTTTGCTGCTCAAGTTCCACTGCCAGGTATTGATATTGCTGTTGCGCAAGATGCGTTAGCAAACCAAACTGGAGGCGGAGGAATTTTAGGATTACTTGACATGTTTACAGGAGGCGCTTTTTCGCAAGCATCAATTGTTGCTTTGGGAATTATGCCTTATATATCAGCATCTATTGTTGTTCAATTAATGGGAATTGCGGTTCCTTATTTACAAAAACTTCAAAAAGATGGTGAAAGTGGAAGAAAGAAAATTAATCAAATTACACGTTGGTTAACAATTGCGATTACGATGGTTCAAGGACCGGCGTATATCACAAATATTTATCAATTAATACCATCATCTGCTTTTTATATTAGTGGTAGTATGTTTTGGATTACTTCAATGGTAATTTTAACTGCTGGAACTATTTTTGCAATGTGGTTAGGTGAAAAAATTACTGATAAAGGTATTGGTAATGGAATTTCATTATTGATTATGATTGGTATTATTGCTCGTTTTCCTGAATCATTTATTCAAGAGGTAGTTTCAAAAGTCACAGCATCTGACGGTGGTATGATTATGATATTAATTGAAATAATTGTTTGGCTTTTAGTAATAGCTGTTTGTGTTTACTTAGTAACGGCAGTTCGAAGAATTGCAGTACAATATGCTAGAAAAACAGTTGCTGGTAATATTAGTAATGTTGCAGGATCTAGAGATTATCTTCCATTAAAATTAAATTCATCTGGTGTAATGCCAATAATCTTTGCGCAAGCAATTATGTTTGCTCCTGCATTATTAGCAAGATCGGATAATGAAACTATAAAATCAATTGGAATAGAGTTTGCCGATATGTTTGGTTTATGGTACAATATATTATTTGCAACCTTAATTATAATATTTAGTTATTTTTACACTGCAATTACTATACCTACCAATAAAATGGCCGATGATTTAAAAAGAAGCGGTGGTTTTATACCAGGTATTAGACCAGGAAAAGATACAGCAGAAATGTTAGATAGAGTATTATCTCTTATCACATTTCCAGGATCTTTATTCTTAGCGATTGTGGCAATTTTGCCAGCAATTGTTGTGAAATTTGGATTGACTCAATCTTGGGCTTTATTTTATGGGGGAACATCGTTGTTAATTATGGTTGGAGTTGCAATCGATACAATACAACAGATTAACTCACATTTATTGAATCGTCATTATGATGGTTTAATGAAAAAAGGAACAAAACGTAAATCAGTATCATAATGGCTAAACAACCAGCAATACAACAAGACGGAACCATTACAGAAGCATTATCAAATGCAATGTTTCGTGTAGAGTTGGAAAATGGGCACATAGTGACCGCTCATATTTCAGGAAAAATGCGAATGCATTATATAAAATTATTACCAGGTGATAAGGTTAAACTGGAAATGAGTCCATACGATTTAACAAAAGCAAGAATTACTTATAGATATTAAAGTATAAACGGATGAAAGTTAGAGCATCAGTAAAAAAGAGAAGTGCCGAGTGCAAGATTGTGCGTAGAAAAGGCAGATTATATGTAATCAATAAAAAAAATCCTAGATTTAAACAAAGACAAGGATAATTATGGCAAGAATAGCAGGTATTGATATTCCTAAAAATAAAAGAGGTGTTATTGCATTAACATATATTTTTGGAATTGGAAAAAGCAAAGCTAAAGAAATTTTAGCTACAGCAAAAGTAGATGAAGGTACAAAAGTTCAAGATTGGACTGATGAGGAGATTCACGATATTCGTGAAGCTGTTGGTACATTAACTATTGAAGGTGAATTACGTTCTGAAATTCAATTAAGCATTAAGCGATTAATGGATATTGGATGTTATAGAGGAATTCGTCACAGAACAGGATTACCGTTAAGAGGTCAAAGAACCAAAAACAATTCTAGAACTAGAAAAGGTAAACGTAAAACTGTAGCTAACAAGAAAAAAGCAACTAAATAATAAAAGTCGTTAGATAGTAGTAATTAGAAGTTAGATGAATCTGTTCGAAATAGAAATGTTTAGGATTCTAACAACTAGAAACTAACAACTAGAAACTAAAAATTATGGCGAAAGCAAGTACTAAAAAACGTAAAGTTATTGTTGAGGCTGTTGGTGAAGCACATATTACAGCTTCATTTAACAATATTATTATATCACTTACCAATAAAAGAGGTGATGTAATTTCTTGGTCATCAGCTGGGAAAATGGGCTTTAGAGGTTCAAAGAAAAACACACCTTATGCTGCTCAATTAGCTGCTGAAGATTGTGCAAAAGTTGCACATGAAGCAGGAATGAGAAAAGTAAAGGTTTATGTTAAAGGACCAGGTAATGGTAGAGAATCAGCAATTAGATCAATTCACAATTTAGGAATTGAGGTTACTGAAATAATTGACGTTACACCTATGCCACACAACGGGTGTAGACCTCCAAAAAGAAGAAGAGTATAATTAATTAAATTTTAACCGTTAGGAATTAGATTATCGAAGGATTAAGCCTTAATTCATAATCCCTATCATTAACAAAACAAGATGGCAAGATATACAGGACCAAAAACTAAAATTGCTCGTAAGTTTGGCGAAGCAATCTTTGGAGAAGATAAATCTTTTGAAAAAAGAAATTACCCTCCAGGACAACACGGAAATAATAGACGTAGAGGAAAAAAATCTGAATACGCTATTCAATTAGCTGAAAAGCAAAAAGCAAAATATACTTACGGTATATTAGAAAAACAATTTTCTAACTTATTCAAAAAAGCATCTGCTTCAACAGGAGTAACAGGTGAAATTTTACTACAACTTTGTGAATGTCGTTTAGATAACGTTGTTTACAGATTGGGAATTGCACCAAGTAGAAGCGGAGGAAGACAATTAGTTTCTCACCGTCACATTACTGTAAATGGTGAAATTGTAAATATTCCATCTTATTCTCTAAAACCTGGTGACGTTGTTGCTGTAAGAGAAAAATCGAAATCATTAGTTGCTATTGAAGATTCATTAGCAAACAGAAGTAATGTTTACGAGTGGATGACTTGGAATTCTGATACTAAACAAGGAAACTTTGTAAGTGTACCAGAAAGAATTCAAATTCCAGAAAACATTAAGGAACAATTAATAGTAGAATTATATTCTAAATAATAAATAATCATATTGGTTTTTGGCCAAAGGATTACTAAGTACATCTTCATACTTAACAATCGCGCAACCAAAAAGTAATTAAAACGAAGAAAGAATGGCAATATTAAATTTTCAAAAGCCCGATAAAGTAATAATGATCGATTCTACTGATTTTCAAGGTAGATTTGAATTCAGACCGTTAGAGCCTGGATTTGGATTAACTGTTGGAAATGCTTTAAGAAGAGTATTATTATCATCTTTAGAAGGTTTTGCAATAACATCACTTCGCATTGAAGGTATTGAACACGAATTTTCAACAATTAAAGGTGTTGTTGAAGATGTAACTGAAATTATTTTAAATTTAAAACAAGTTCGTTTTAAAAAGCAGATTGAAGATTCTGATAGAGAAACAGTAAATATTTCTGTTTCAAATCAAGAGCAATTAACTGCTGGCGACTTACAAAAGTTTATTTCTGGTTTTCAGGTATTAAATCACGACTTAGTAATTTGTAATATGGAAAAATCTGTTTCATTAGATTTTGAAATTACAATTGAAAAGGGACGTGGATTTGTTCCAGCTGAAGAAAATAAAAAATCTGGTGTTGCTTTGGGTACAATTTTTACAGATTCAATTTACACTCCAATAAAGAATGTAAAGTATGCTGTAGAAAACTTTCGTGTTGAACAAAAAACTGATTATGAAAAACTAGTTTTTGATATTCAAACGGATGGTTCAATTGCTCCAAAAGATGCTTTAACTGAAGCTGCAAAAATATTAATTCACCACTTTATGTTATTCTCTGATGAGCGTATTACTTTAGAGGCGGATGAAATTGCACAAACTGAAACATATGATGAGGAATCTTTACATATGCGTCAATTGCTTAAAACAAAATTAGTGGATATGGATTTATCTGTAAGAGCACTAAATTGTTTAAAAGCTGCTGAAGTAGATACACTAGGAGATTTAGTATCATTCAATAAAAACGACTTAATGAAGTTTAGAAACTTCGGTAAGAAATCTTTAACTGAATTAGATGAACTAGTTCACAATAAAGGTTTAAGTTTTGGAATGGACTTAAGTAAATATAAATTAGACAAAGATTAATTAAGGCGCAAGTTTTAATTTAGATAAGAAATAAGAGATGAGACACGGAAAGAAATTTAATCACTTAGGAAGACAAACGGCACATAGAAAAGCTATGTTCGCTAATATGGCCAGTTCTCTAATTGAGCATAAGCGTATTAATACAACTGTTGCAAAAGCAAAAGCTTTACGTCAATATGTAGAACCTTTAATTACAAAATCTAAAGACGATACTACGCACAATCGTAGAGTTGTTTTTTCATACTTGAGAAATAAATTTGCTGTAACTGAACTTTTTAAAGAAGTTTCAGTAAAAGTAGCTGATAGACCAGGTGGATATGTAAGAATTATTAAATTAGGAAATCGTCAGGGAGATAATGCTCCTATGGCAATGGTTGAATTGGTAGATTATAATACCGTTTACAATCCTAATAATAAGAAAAAGAAGAAATCTACTCGTAGAGGTAAATCTAAGAATGTTGAAGCGCAAGTCGATACTGCTGATTCGGTAGAAGAAACTAAAGAAGATAATTAATGATAACTCGTTAATAATAAAAAAAGGATAAGCTAATTTTAGTTTATCCTTTTTTTTATATTTGAAATCGAAAGTTAAATTAGAAAAATCAATAGAAATAATGAAGTACTCACAACGTAAAAAGGCAATTTTATTATTAGCTGATGGCACTGTATTTGAAGGAAAATCTATAGGTAAAGACGGAACTTCTTTTGGTGAAATTTGCTTTAATACAGGAATGACTGGGTATCAAGAGGTATTTACCGACCCTTCATATTTTGGCCAGTTAATGTTAACCACAAATGCTCATATAGGAAATTATGGCGTTAATGATAATGAAGTGGAATCAGATTCTGTAAAAATAGCAGGTTTGGTTTGTAAAAACTTTAGTTTTAATTATTCAAGACATAATGCAAGTGGTTCTTTAGAAAATTATTTCGAAAAGGAAAATGTAATGGCTATTTCTGATATTGATACCAGAGCAGTTGTACGTTATATTAGAGATAAAGGAGCTATGAACGCTGTGATTTCTACAAATACGAATATTGAAGAATTAAAAACAACTTTAGCGGAAGTTCCAGGGATGAAAGGATTAGAATTGGCTTCAAAAGTTTCAACTAAGGAGGCTTATTTCTTTGGAGATGAAAATTCTCCTTATAAAATTTCAGCTTTAGATATTGGAATTAAAAAAAATATTTTAAGGAATTTATCTAAAAGAAGTTGTTACATTAAAGTGTTTCCATACAATACAACCTTTGAAGAAATGCAGGCTTTTAACCCTGATGGTTACTTCTTATCTAATGGTCCGGGCGATCCAGAATCATTGAATGAAGCTCAGGAAGTTGCAAAGAAAATAATTGGATCTGACAAACCTTTATTTGGAATTTGTTTAGGACACCAAGTTATTGCATTAGCAAACGGAATTTCTACTTATAAAATGCACAATGGTCATAGAGGTATAAATCATCCAGTTAAAAATTTAGTTTCTGGCAAAGGAGAAATGACTTCTCAAAATCACGGATTCGTAGTTAAAAAAGAGGATGTTTTAAATCATAGCGAGTTTGAAATGACACATGAGCATTTAAATGATGGAACATTGGCTGGAATGAGAATGAAAAACAAAAATTGTTTTTCTGTTCAATACCATCCAGAAGCAAGCCCTGGACCACATGATTCATCCTATTTATTCGATCAATTTATAGAGAATATAAAAAGCTCTAAAAAATAAAATAAAGCCCACTAATTCATTGATTTAGTGGCTTTTTAGTGTGATAAAAAAAACGAAAACGTTATCGCATTATTTAGTCTTATATTAACATTAATTCTTGGTTTATTTCGTAAATTTGAACAAGAAAATTAACAATAAAAATATAGAAAAATGAGTATGATTTTAGGTGTTCACGCACGTCAAATATTCGATTCAAGAGGAAATCCAACTGTAGAAGTAGATGTAGTAACAGAAAATGGTGTTTTAGGAAGAGCTGCTGTACCATCAGGAGCCTCAACAGGAGAGCACGAAGCTGTAGAGTTAAGAGATGGTGGAAGTGATTATATGGGGAAAGGTGTTTTAACAGCTGTTAAAAACGTAAATGAAATTATTGCAGAAGAATTAATTGGAATGTCAGTTTTTGAACAAAATTTAATCGATCAAACAATGATTGAATTAGATGGTACTAAAAACAAATCTAAATTAGGTGCTAACGCAATTTTAGGAGTTTCTTTAGCTGCTGCAAAAGCTGCTGCTAATGAATTAGATATGCCATTATACCGATATGTAGGTGGTGTAAGTGGAAACACTTTACCAGTGCCAATGATGAACATTATAAATGGTGGATCTCACTCTGATGCTCCAATCGCATTCCAAGAGTTTATGATTATGCCAATTGCAGCTAAAAACTTCACAGAAGCTTTAAAAATGGGTAGTGAAATATTTCACAACTTAAAGGCTTTAATTCACGGTCGTGGTTTAAGTACTGCTGTTGGGGATGAAGGTGGATTTGCTCCAACTTTTGATGGTACTGAAGACGCCATTGAAACTGTATTAAAAGCAATTGAAACTGCAGGGTACAAGCCAGGAGAACAAGTGAAATTAGCTTTAGATTGTGCTGCTGCAGAATTCTTTGTTGATGGTAAATACGATTACACTAAATTCGAAGGCGATAAAGGTGTTATAAGAACTTCAAAAGAACAAGCTGAATATTTAGCTGAATTAGCTGCTAAATACCCAATTATCTCTATTGAAGATGGTATGGATGAAAATGACTGGGAAGGAACTAAATACCTTACTGAATTAATTGGAGATAAAGTACAATTAGTTGGTGATGATTTATTTGTTACTAACGTTGAGCGTTTAGCAAGAGGGATTAAAGAAGGAATTGCAAATTCAATTTTAATTAAAGTAAACCAAATAGGTTCTTTAACTGAAACTATTGCAGCTGTAAATATGGCTCATAATGCAGGTTATACTTCAGTAATGTCTCACCGTTCAGGAGAAACAGAAGATAATACAATTGCAGATTTAGCTGTAGCTTTAAACTGTGGTCAAATTAAAACAGGTTCAGCTTCTCGTTCTGATAGAATGGCAAAATACAATCAATTATTAAGAATTGAAGAAGAGTTAGGAAGCGTAGCTTACTATCCGCAAGAAAAAGCTTTTAAAGTTCTATAATTAAAACTTAATAATATTATAAAAAGCCGAAATTTATTTCGGCTTTTTTGTATATGTAACAATATATACATATTTAGTAAATGAATAATCTAATTTCTTTTAGAATCCCTATAAAATCATTAAATTAGCTTTGCAAAAAAAAGGTTAATAAATTAAAATATTATAGAAAAAATATGTCAAGAACAGCAATTTTAGAAGTAGATGGTAAGAAGTATGAATTCCCAGTTTTAATTGGAACTGAAAATGAAATTGCCATAGACGTTAAAACCTTAAGGGGTGTAACAGGAGGGGTAATTACTTTGGATCCAGGGTTTAAAAATACAGGATCGTGTACAAGTAAAATTACTTTTTTAGATGGAGAAAAAGGGATATTAAGACATAGAGGTTATGCAATTGAAGAACTTACAAAAAAAGCAAGTTTCTTAGAAGTTGCTTATTTAGTTATTTTCGGAGAATTACCAACAAAAGAAGAATTTGAAAAATTTGATAGCGATATTAAATCAAATTCAATGGTAAATGAAGAAATGAAAAATATTATTGATGGCTTTCCTAAAGGAGCGCACCCAATGGGTATTTTATCTTCATTAACAAGTGCTTTAACAGCATTTAATCCAAAAAGTGTAAATGCTGAATCTAAAGAAGAAATGTACAATGCAATTGTTACTATTTTAGGTAAATTTCCTGTATTAGCATCTTGGGCATATAGACAGGAAGCTGGATTACCATTAAATTATGCAGATAATTCTTTAGATTATATTTCTAATATTATGCAGTTGTTGTTTAAAATACCAACTGAAGAATATAAGATGAATCCGATAGCTGTTAAAGCGATGGATGAATTATTAATATTACATGAAGATCACGAACAAAACTGTTCAACTTCAACGGTAAGAATTGTTGGTTCATCACACGCTGGTTTATTTGCGTCAATTTCTGCAGGTGTTTCTGCTTTATGGGGACCTTTACACGGTGGTGCAAACCAAGCAGTACTTGAGATGTTAGAAGAAATAAGAAAAGATGGAGGAGATGTAGAGAAGTTCATTAATAAGGCAAAAGATAAAAATGATCCTTTCAGATTAATGGGGTTTGGTCATAGAGTTTATAAAAACTTTGATCCAAGAGCAAGAATAATTAAAAATTCTTGTGATGAGTTATTTGAAGATTTAAATTTAAATGACCCTATTTTAGAAATTGCAAAACATTTAGAAGAAGTAGCATTAAAAGATGAGTATTTTGCCAAACGTAAATTATATCCAAACGTAGATTTCTATTCAGGAATTATTTATCGTGCATTAGGAATACCTGTTGCAATGTTTACAGTAATGTTTGCAATTGGTCGTTTGCCAGGTTGGATAGCGCAATGGAAAGAAATGAGAAGAAATCATGAGCCTATTGGTCGTCCTCGTCAATTGTATATGGGGGAATCTTTAAGACCTTTTAAAGAGTTTAATGAAAGATAGGATAAACATACTTTTAAAATAATCACAAAACCTCGTATTAATTTATGAGGTTTTGCTATTTTTACGGACCAGTATTATATATATGATAAAATTAAATATTCAAAATGAAACCTCAAGGTTAAGAGCCGTAGTTTTAGGAACTGCTTTTAGTAATGGATCAGTACCTAAAATTGAAGAGGCATATGATCCAAAATCAATAGAACATATTAAAGCTGGAACTTATCCATTAGAAGAGGATATGATTGCTGAAATGGAAGCTTTAAATATAGTTTTTGAAAAATATAATATTAAAGTATATCGACCAAATGTGATAGATAATTACAATCAAATATTTTCCAGAGATATTGCTTTTGTTGTAGAAGATAAATTTATTAAATCAAATATATTACCAGAAAGAGAGAAAGAGATTGATGCAATTCAATATTTAATTGATGATATAGATCAAAATAATATTGTAACTACTTCAAATGATGTTCATTTTGAAGGAGGAGATGTGATGCTTTGGAATAATTATATTTTTATTGGGACTTATAAAGGAATCGATTATCCAAATATTATTACTGCCAGAACAAATATGAAAGGCGTTAATTTTATTAAAAATTTGTTTCCAAATAGAATTGTTAAAGAATTTGATTTGGTTAAATCAAATACAAATGCGAGAGTTAATGCTTTACATTTAGATTGTTGTTTTCAACCAGTAGGAAACAATAAAGCTATAATTCATAAGGATGGCTTTAAAAATGAAGAAGATTATAATTTTTTGGTAGAATTATTCGGGATTGAAAATCTTTTTCATATCACTGCAGAAGAAATGTATCAAATGTTTTCAAATGTATTTTCTATTTCACCAGAAGTTATAGTTTCCGAACAAAATTTTACACGTTTGAATAACTGGTTGAGAAATCAAGGTTTTATTGTTGAAGAAATTCCTTATGCAGAAATTGGTAAACAAGAAGGGTTATTAAGATGTTCAACAATGCCACTTATTAGAGATTAAATATGAAACAAGTTACAAACTCAATTTTAATGATTCGTCCAGTTCAATTTAGAATGAACGAACAAACTGCTGTAAATAATTATTATCAGAAGTCTTTGGAAGATTTAAATCCAGAAACAGTACAATTTAAAGCATTGCAAGAATTTGACAGCTTTGTCGATAAATTGAAATTGATTGGTGTAAATGTTATTGTTATTCAAGATACAAAAGAATCAAATACTCCAGATTCTATATTTCCAAATAATTGGGTTTCTTTTCATAGTAATGGCGATGTTGGTGTTTATCCTATGTTTGCTGAAAACCGGCGTTTAGAACGTTCTAATACTATTTTTGATAAGCTTGAAAGCAAAGGTTTTGAGATTAATAATATCATAGACTATACATCTGCAGAAGAGGAAGCAGTTTATTTAGAAGGAACTGGGAGTATGGCTCTAGATAGAGTGAACAAGAAAGCCTACTGTGCCTTATCACCTAGAGCAGATGAAGATTTATTTATCGAATTTTGTGAGGATTTTGAATATACTCCTATAATATTTACTGCAAATCAATCAGTAGGCAATAAGCGACTTGCAATTTATCATACAAATGTTATGATGGCATTAGCAGAAAATTTTGCTATTATTTGTCTTGATAGTATTGATGATAAAAAAGAACGAAAAAATGTAATAAAACAGTTAAAAGAGGATGGAAAAGAAATTATTGCTATTACTGAAGAGCAAGTAACTAATTTTGCAGGAAATATGCTTCAAGTTATTGGTAATAATGATAAACGTTTTATGATAATGTCTTCTGCAGCATATAATTGCTTAACAAGATCTCAAATAATCACAATTGAAAAGTATTGTGAAATTATGCATAGTTCCATTGATATTATTGAATTTTGTGGTGGTGGTAGTGCAAGATGTATGATGGCTGAAGTTTTTTTACCGAAACAATTACAGATCGTTTAAAAAATCTTAATTTTAAGTATGCTTTCAAAAAAAACAAAATATGGATTAAAAGCATTAAGCTACTTGGCTAAGCAAGATTCAAATGTTCCTGTTTTGATTTCTGATATTTCTGAATCGGAAAATATTTCAAAAAAATTTTTAGAGAGTATTCTTTTAACTTTAAAAAAGAGTGGTGTATTAGCCTCAAAAAAAGGAAAAGGCGGAGGTTATTACTTACTTAAGAAACCAAATGAGATTAAAATCTCTACTATAATTAGACTACTTGAAGGACCAATTGCTATGTTACCGTGTGTTAGCTTAAATTATTACGAAAAATGTGACGACTGTGTTAGTGAAGAAAAATGTAGTTTAAATATATTAATGGCTGATGTTAGGGATAGTACCTTAAAAATTTTAGAAAATAAAACACTAGCTAACTTTCATTGTGGTGAATAATTCAAAAAAAAAGGTCTTTCATTTGAAAGACCTTTTTTTTAATTATATTTTATTCCTAAGCATTTACTAAAACAGGAATTTTAACCGAAAATAACTCTTCTTTTAAATGATTAAGTTCAGATAAAAGAATGTCTTGATTTACTTCAAATGATTCAAATAAGTTTTGATAATATTCAATACCGTCGAATAAATTGTTCTTAAACTTATCTAAATACTTTTCTTGTTTAACCGAGAAATCTAATTTAAAATCGTCAACTTTATTAGAAAAATAATCGATATACATTTTTAATTCTTTAATAAACATATGTGGTCTATGTTTTTCGCTTAAAACATTCGCTTTACCATAAATATGATGAATCATTTCTTTTAACGAAACCTCTTTGTCATAATAAGCCATATTAGGACCTGGACAAATTGCAACTCCTTGGTTTTCACCTTTTTTTTCTAAATGATATTTTATCGAAGCCGCGTTAGATAAGCCTTCACATAAACAAGTTTTAACAGTAATTGCATCAGTATTTTCCAAAGTAGTTTCAGCCAATGCTTTCTTTTGGTATTTTTTTGAAGCCGTACAAATAGGCATCCCTTTTTCATCTAAGCTCAGCGCTAGGAATTTTTTTGGACAAGAACTACCAGGTTTGTTATTGGAAATTCGTTCGTTTCTTATAACGTCATTAGACGATCCATTTAAACTATTAAAAGGTACTCCTAGAGGAGAAACATTGCTTAAGTATAAATCTTTTTCTTGTGCTTTTGCTAAAAGGTTTCTTGTGTTTTCATCAACAGTAGTGGCTTCTGGAACTAACAAAAACGGCGTTCCCCAACCAATTGAATGTAAATTATAATTGTCCATTAAAAATTCATGTTCTTTGGAAGTACCTACACCACCTTGAGCAGTTATTTTTAAGTCTAAAGTAGCTGTTGGAGTAACTTTGCCTTTACTTTCTAAAGTAGCTTTTAAAATAGTATCAACATCATTTATTAAACTTTCTTTATGAAGTTTAAACTCTTCTAAAATTGGGCCCATTAAATAACCATCAGAAGCAAATGCGTGTCCACCACAATTTAAACCAGATTCTATTCTATATTCTGAAACCCATAACCCTTTTTTAGCTAAGAATTTACCTTGTATAAGTGCAGATCTATAATCACTAACTTTTAAAATAATTTTCTTTTTTAAGTAGCCATCCTTGTTAGGGAAGAAATCTTGAAAATTTTCAAAATAACTATACAATCTTGGATTCATTCCAGCAGATAAAACAACAGAAGATTCTAAATTACTATTTGCAAAACCTCTTAACGCTGCGTGTGCATCGTTAAATTCACTTGGTAATTTTTCTCTTCCTTTAAAATTGGCTTTGTCCAATTTTGTCATAATATTTACATCAATACTTCCTGGTTTCAAATTATTTTTCACCCAATCTTGAACATCTTCTTTTAATGTATTGTTATTGATGGTATTTTGAAAGCTTTGTTTTATTTCAGAAAAATCAGGAAGTAAATCTATGTACTTTTCTAATTCATCTGTTTTTTCGATGAAATCTTGCTTTAAGTTTTCAAATTTTTGTTTTACAATTGTATCAACTGTATTTAAGTATGAGGTAATTCTTTTTGCTCTATAATCTTCAGTTTTTGCAGATGTTTTTTCAAATGGTAAATGAAATTTAGATGAATAATATTCATTCATTCTTTCTACCAAAAAGTCATCAACAATGGAAATAACTGAAGAAATTCCATATTTCGCTATTTTAATTGGGCTATCTACTGTGAAAGCCAATCCCATAACGGGTATATGAAATGAATGTGATTCGATTTTTTTCGACATAATTCTAATTAATTCTTAAGTTAATTGGCAAAAATAAGTAACTTAAATTCATTAAATGTGATAGTTATCATAAAGTTTTGAAAAAAATCGATGCTTTTAAACTAAAATAGCCAACTCGTTTTAAACGAATTGGCTATTATAATTTTATACTGTTTTTAGACTAATTCTTTGAAACACTTCCTCCTGAAGATGTACTTTTATTAACATCCTTTGGGTTTCCATTAAAATCAATATCTCCACCGCTACTTGCTTTTGCTGTTAATTTTTCTGTAACATTAAGATCAATATTTGCTCCGCTGCTTGCTTTTGCGATTGCATTTTGGCTTTCAAGTTCATAAGCATCAATAGAGCTTCCGCTACTTGCACTTGCAGAAAAGGATTCAGTTTTGCCAAAAACGTTAATGCTGGAACCACTTGAAGTCTCACTTGTAACTTCATCTGCATTCACATAAATTTTCATAGAGCTTCCGCTACTGGCGTCTAAATCTAAAGTGCTAGCAGTTAGTGTATTTTCGGTTTTAACACGCGCACCGCTCGAAGTTCTTATTCTTGAAATATCGTTTGTAGTTAGATAAACGTTACGAGCTTTAGCTCTGTAAACATTTTTTTCAAAATAAATTTTTAACTCGTTATTATTTACTTCGGTCATTAGTAAATCAATAATATTGTCATCGGCTTCAACGCTTATTTCGGTCGAATTTCCTTGTGTTAAATAAAGGTTTATTCCTTGCTGAACTTTGATCGATTCAAAATCTGAGCTTATATTTCTGTCTTCAGAAACCACAGTTCGGCTTCCTTTAATACCTGTCATTCCATCAATAAAACAAGATGTTGTTGTAAATAATAGAACTAGATATGTTGTAATAAGCACGGTAATTTTAACTAGTGTTCTCATTGTTGTTAGTTTTTTTGTTTGTTCAAAAGTATGTTGAAAGTTGTTGTTTTTATAAAATTTATATCTGATATGTTGAATTATGGGTCTGAGTTGTAATTATTGAATACTCACTCCTTTTGCATTAATTTTTACTTCAGCATCATTTTCACCGTCATTAACTTTAATCTCAACACCATTTTTATCAATATTCAAATTAAATAATTCATTATTTCTTTTATATTCATTACCAAAAATTTTAGGATCACAGTCTAAACATTCTAACCCATTTTCGGTCATTTTAAAATAATTTTCAGGCATATCTCTGTCATAAATATTTTGAATATTATCCACATCGTCTAAAAAAGTACGTGTTGAATTATCTAAATATAGTACTGAGTTTATTGGTAAATAAATGGTTATAAATACTAATTGTTCTTTGAATTTATTTTTAAAATCGGATAAGAAATAACCGTTAAGATTTAAATTTTTATCTGAAATATCAAATGTATATTCAATGGCTTCAGCATCATTATTAGCGTTTAATCTGTTGCTTCCTTCCGATTGTTTTCTAATTTTTATAGAAGCGTTTAAGTTGTCGGTAGATTTTACATCGACATTAACTCTAGATGAAAATAATTTTTGAATATCACCATCGTACACATTTTCATAGCCATAACGTCTTCTAAGTTCTCTTTGGTTAGATAAATCCTCATTTCCTAACATATTAACTTTTATGGTGTCATTTGCTACGAAGGTTAATTCTTCAGTCTTATTGTTAACACCGTCATACGCTTTTTGTGTTGCAAAGTTAATTCCTGCAAAACCTAAACCTAAAATTGAGATAATCCAAATACCCAATAAAGATAATTTAGTTGTAGTGTTAAAAGATTTAACGTTGCTTGAGAGAATTCTAAGACCTAACATAAATAAAACTACGAATGGTATTCCTATAGCTAAAAAAGTAAATAAGATTAATAACCAAGATGGTACAACTGAATCGAAAAAGAAAGGTGGATATTCAACCCAATCGTTTCCAAAACCTAATATTTCAATACTTCCCCAAGAAAACGCTCCAAATATTAGTCCTATTAATGTCGCTGCGGCAATAAATATTAAAATGGCTCCAATAAACTTTCCAAATATTTTAAAAATTGCGATGAAAATTTTGCTTAACGTATCGATTAAATCGTCCAAACCCGACTTTGCTTTGTTTTTAACATCAGCATTTTTAACTTTAGATGTTACATCATTTACACCGTCTTTTACTCGGGTTGAAACATTGTCGAATTCCTCTTTAATTTTTTTTTCAATATTTGAGATATTGACAGCTTCACCTTTCATTTGAAGTTTGTCAGCAGTAGATTCAGCCTCAGGAATTAATATCCATAATAGAATATATATTAGAATTCCAATTCCAAATCCAGCAATAACTAATACAATCCAAGCCAATCTAATCCATAATGTATCTACACCAAAGTAATGCGCAATACCGGCAGATACACCACCTAAAAGCTTGTCTTCACCATCTCTAAATAATTTTTTTGAAGAAGTTCTAGCTCTTTGTTTAGGTTGATCTTCAAATAATTCTTCATCAACTAAATAATCTTCAGGTTTCCCCATTATTTTAGTAACTTCGTCAATATCATTTTCATTAACAACCTGACGTTGATCTTTTACGCTTTCTGAAAGTAGTTCCCCAATTCTAAGTTCTATATCATTTAAAATTTCATCTCTTCCTTGTGGGTCATCACTTAAAGAACGTCTAATGGCATCTAAATAGCGTTTTAGTTTTTGATAAGCTATTTCATCTATGTGAAAGAATGTGCCTCCTAAATTTATGTTTATAGTCTTGTTCATTTCTCTGTTGGTTTATTGGTAGTAACTATTTTAACTGCTTTAATAAGATCACTCCAAGTTGTATTTAATTCTTTTAAAAATAATTTTCCTGTTTCGGTTAAAGCATAATACTTTCTTGGCGGACCGGAAGTAGATTCTTCCCAGCGGTAACTGAGTAAGCCTGCATTTTTTAGTCTTGTTAAAAGCGGATATATAGTGCCTTCAACAACTAATAATTTGGCATCTTTTAGCTGCGATAAAATTTCAGAAGTATATGCATCGCCATGTTGCAATATGGAGAGTATGCAAAACTCTAAAACTCCTTTTCGCATTTGCGCTTTTGTATTTTCTATCTTCATAAGTTGAGATTTTAAGGTTTTAAAAAAGCAATTGCTATTTTATAAATTCTATTGTAAACGGGTAATCATAATATTCCCCATTGTTGGCTTTAATACTTGCTGAAACAATTAAGATAATTTTTAAAATTATAGCAGGAATAATACCAAGTACTATTGCAATTACACCTAGGCCTAAGGTTAAAATTGCAATTGGCACAAATAATATTACTAATAAAATACAGTATAAGATTAAACTTAATTGAAAATTTACAGCTGATTTTCCATGTTCATTAATGTATGAACTCTCATTTTTCTTTGCTACCCATAAAACTAAAGGAGCTAGTATATTTCCAAAAGGAAAGAACCAACCAGCAAAACCACTTAAATGTGTAATAGCACTGTAATTTTTGTCGTTTTTTGTTATCATAATAAAAGTATATAGTAATTTCTTATGCAAATATATGGATAAAAGATAGTAATATGCAAAACATAGTACTGTATTTTAACATTTATTTAACGGTAAAAAGAGTATTTAAGCACGAATATTTTTTTGTAAATTGGCCAAAAAGAATTATCGAATGAAAGTTACTCCAAGTAAATTGAATAAATTTTTAATGTTTAAACTGCCATCTGCATATTTATGCGGTGTTAGATTAAGAGAATTAACAAATAAGAAAACGACAGTTACTGTTAAACATCGTTGGATAAATCAAAATCCGTTTAAATCTATGTATTTTGCTGTTCAGTCTATGGCGGCTGAGTTAAGTACGGGTGCATTGGTTATTGCTAAAATTCAGGAAAGTGGGAAGAAAATTTCTATGTTGGTTACCAATCACGAAGGTGCATTTATGAAAAAGGCCGTTGGAAAAATTAGATTTATTTGTGAAGATGGAAATTTAATAGACGATGCTCTTGCTGAAACCATAAAAACGAGTAAAGGACAAAAATTTATTATGAAATCGATCGGGTATGACGAACAAAATGATATTGTATCTACTTATAAATTTGAGTGGAGTGTAAAGGTGAAGACAAGTTAATGTAACATCTACATTAATTTAGATACAAATATATTGTTAATATTAAAACAAAAAAAATATGAATGCACACGAAATAGATTATCACATTCACGGTGAAGAAATGCAATATGTAGAGATTGAATTAGATCCGCAAGAAGGTGTTGTTGCAGAATCGGGAAGTTTTATGATGATGAATGATGGTATTAGAATGGATACCATTTTTGGTGATGGTTCTAACCAAGACGAAGGAATTTTAGGAAAATTATTTTCCGCAGGTAAACGATTATTAACAGGTGAAAGTCTTTTTATGACGGTTTTCTCAAACACAAGTATTGGGAAAAAGAGTGTTTCTTTTGCGGCGCCATATCCAGGGCAAATTGTTCCTATCGATTTAAGCGAGTTTGGAGGTAAATTTGTTTGCCAAAAAGATTCTTTTTTGTGTTCAGCAAAAGGAGTTTCAGTAGGTATTGAATTTTCAAAAAAATTAGGAAGAGGGTTGTTTGGTGGAGAAGGTTTTATTATGCAAAAATTGGAAGGTGATGGGATGGCTTTTGTACATGCGGGAGGAAATATGAGTAAAAAAGTGCTACAATCTGGAGAAGTTCTTAAAGTTGATACTGGTTGCGTTGTTGGGTTTACTAAAGATGTTAATTATGACGTTGAATTTGTTGGTGGAATTAAAAATACAGTTTTTGGAGGTGAGGGTTTGTTTTTTGCAACCTTAAAAGGTCCAGGTACTGTTTACATTCAATCTTTACCATTTAGCCGATTGGCAGGTAGAGTTTTAGCATTAGCACCGAGGACAGGTGGAAAAACAAGGGGAGAAGGAAGTATACTTGGAGGAATTGGCGATATCTTAGATGGTGATAATCGAATTTAATTTTAAAACATACAAAATTAAAAAAACCGAAACTTAAGTTTCGGTTTTTTTTAATTAAATATTTAGCGTTTCAAGTTCTTCATAGTTTTTATTAAGTCTTTTTAAAAGGATTCCATAAATGAGTTTATAATAAAGCCAAAGTAAACCAATAACTACTAGGACAGATATTGTTTGAACAATTAAGAGAACATTTATAAAAGTAACATTTTTAATATCTAAGTTTGCTGGACTCATCACTTTTAGCAAAGTTTCAGTATCAGAAAACATAATAATATTCACAACTACCGTAAGAATAATATATAAAAGGATATTATAATACACGTAGTAGTTAACTGTTTTTCGAGTTTTAATAATCTTACGCATAAGCATATTTGTGTTTTCGACTACAGAAATAGACTTATAATTTTTATAAAATAAATATATAAAGAAAAGCACTACACCATAATGAAGATACTGAGTTATATTTAAAAATGTTTTGATATTAAACTCTTCATAAATTTTTAAGGCACTTTCTGGAACAAGTAAATTTAAGAAGCTCCAAAATATTAATTCGGCTATACAAATAATTAAAATCCACTTTACAATTGAAGATGATTTTTTATGAATCATAGCATAAATATCATCATATGACATTTTTGGTAAACTGCCTTCTTGGCTTTTCCAATCTTTTTTTAATAAATCTAATTCATCCTTCATAATCCTAAGGATTTAATATTTTTTTTAATCGTGTTTTAACTCTATTCATTTTTACTCTGGCATTGACTTCTGAAATACCCAATGTTGTAGATATTTCCTTGTAATTTTTATCTTCCAAATACAAGAAAATTAAGGCCTTGTCAATGTCAGAGAGTTGGTGGATGGCACTGTACATAAGCTTTAATTGTTCTTCTTCTGTGTCATCATATTCTTTCGATTCAATTCTGTATAAAACAGCATCAAAATCTTGAGTTTTAATGGTTCTTTTCGATTTTCTGTATAAAGTTATAGCTGTATTCAAACCAATTCTATACATCCAAGTACTTAGCTTAGAATCACCTCTAAACTTTGGATAAGCTTTCCATAATTGAATTGTAATTTCTTGAAACAAATCATTATGTGCATCCTGATTAGAAGTATATATTCTACATACCTTATGTACAATATTCTGATTTTTTTGAAATTCAGATATAAACTTATGTTCTAATTCTTTATTCACAAAGTTGAGTTAGTTTCACGTTATAAGTAGCATTTGCTTAAGTTTTGTTACAAATTATATTAAATAAAAAAGCAGCTTTAAAATAAGCTGCTTTCAATTAAAAAAAATAAAATTATTTTTCATTTTCTTTAATTCTCTTAATAAAATTTTCAAGTTCAATTCCGTATTTGGATTTCTTGATTTTTTTAGATAGAGAAATGTGAACAGTATCGAGTAATTTTATGTTAGCGTAATTTAACTCAGTTAATGCAATTAAAGGAGCAACCTCATTGTCTGAATTATTTACTGCAAAGTTTACGCTATAGTATATTTTTCTTTTTAGAAAATTATTTTCTTCTTTTTGGAGCTTATTAACTTCAGCGGTGTCTCCTTTTTTCTGAGCTTCAAACTTTTCTTTTATCAAGTCAAGTTGTTTGTTGCTAAATTTCGTCATCATAGCTTTATGTTCGCTATATAAATCGTGATGTGAAGATCCTTCTATTTTTGCTGAAGTTGAAAACTTCTCTAGTTTACCAGTAACTGTAATTTCACCTTTTTCACCAAAAAAGGAAATTTCTTCATTCCTTTTTTTATCAAGAGATATAAAATACAATTCTGGCGAAACTATATCATCGGAAAGTGAAAAAGTGCTTTCTCCATTTAAAGCTACTGAATCAACCGAAACCAACAATGTGTCTTTAAATTTTTGTAAATAAACAGTTCCTTTTTTTAGACCGTCAATAGTTCCATTAACAACCATATTTCCTTTTTTACTATCGTTATTACAGGATATTAAAAAGGTTATTATTAAGGTATAAGTAAATAATTTTTTCATTTATAGTTTTTTCAATATTTCATTTATGGGGCAACAATTCTCATTAATTCAGCAGTTAGCATGGCGCCATAAGTACCAACAACGTAGCCAAATACAGCTAATAAAACACCTACCGTTGCTAAAGATGGGTGAAAGGCTGCTGCAACAACAGGAGCACTTGCAGCGCCACCAACATTGGCTTTACTTCCAATTGCTAAAAAGAAATAAGGAGCTCTAATTAATTTTGCCATAATTATTAATAATAATACATGTGTTGCCATCCAAATTAAACCAACAACTAATAATCCTGGATTGTCTAATATTTTAGTTAAATCCATTTTCATACCAATTGATGCCACTAAAATATAAATGAAAACACTTCCAATTTTACTAGCGCCAGCACCTTCATATTTCTTTAATTTTGTAAATGATAAGATAATACCAAGAATAGTTGCAATACTTATCATCCAGAAAAATTGAGATCCAAAGGATGACATTGCTGAAGTTTTATCACTTACGGCTTCAAAATTTTCAACTAAAAATGCCGAAATAGCGTTTGCCCCTAAATGTGAAATTCCAACTACAACAAATCCAATGGAAAGTATCACCATAAAATCAGCTAAACTTGGATTTCTAACATTTTGTGAAGCATAACTAGAAACTTTTTCTTTCAATGTTTCAATGGCAGAAGTGTCAGCTTTTAACCATTTGTCAATTTTTTCCGATTTTCCTATTCCTAATAATAAAATGGCCATCCAAATATTTGCAACAACAATATCAACAATCACATAACTTGCATAATTTGCAGTATTAAAATTGTAAATTTCTAACATCGCTGCTTGATTTGCACCTCCACCAATCCAACTTCCAGCTAAGGTAGCAAGACCTCTCCAAACGGCATCAAAATCTGCTCCACCAACGGTTTCAGGAGAAACAATAGAAACTAATAATATGGCTATTGGACCACCAATAATAATTCCGACAGTTCCAGTTAAAAACATGATTAATGCCTTAGGGCCTAAATTAAAAACAGCTTTTAAGTCAATACTTAAAGTCATTAAAACCAGGGCTGCAGGTAATAAATATCTACTTGCTATATAATAAACTTGTGAACTGTGTTCTGTAACTTCGCCAGTTTCACTTACGGTTGTCCATTCAGGAGAAATAATACCAAAAGTAGTAAACACTGCAGGCGTCATATAAGCCATTAAAAGTGCAGGGATGTATTTGTAAAACTTTTTCCAAGCACTATTTTCACTAGATGATGTGTAAAAAACAAAACCCAAGGTTAGCATTAAAATACCAAAAACAATGGTGTCTTGTGTAATAATCGGTGTCGTATCCATTTCGTTTATAATTTTCGCTAATTTACATTTTTTTGATAAATTTTTATCATTAAAAAATTCTTAGTTTCCTTATCTTTGAAGGATAAACATTTATACAATGAAATATTTAAAACTATATGTATTATTGGCACTATTAATAGTGTCTTGTAAAACAATTCAAGAAACAACTACAATTGTGGTTGAAGAAACTCCTGTTGTTGATACCAGGGATATTCAAGGAGGTATGTGGATTCCTTCACTTTTAGAAGGTATGAACGAGCAGGAAATGCAATTATTAGGAAGTAAAATGACTGCTGAAGAAATTTATTCAGTAAATAAGTCAAGTTTAAAAGATGCGATCGTTCATTTTAATGGTGGTTGTACCTCAGAGGTAATTTCACCAAACGGATTGTTATTAACGAATCATCATTGTGGCTATGGTGTAATTCAATCACATTCAACAGTTGATAATGATTATTTAAAAGATGGTTTTTGGGCGAAAAGTTATGCTGAAGAATTACCTAACGAAAATTTTTCAGTAACATTTATTAAAAGAATTGATGATGTTACTTCAGCAGTTTTTGAAGGAATTACTGATGAAATGGACGAGGCTGCTAAAATGAAGTTAATTAACCAAAACATTTTAAAGGTTCGTAAAGTTGCGGAAAAAGAAGACTGGCAAGATGTAAATGTAAGAGCTTTTTACAAAGGAAATCAATATTTACTTTTTGTTACAGAAGAGTTTAAGGATGTTCGTTTAGTTGGAGCGCCTCCAACATCAATTGGAAAATTTGGATCAGATACCGATAACTGGATGTGGCCAAGACATACAGGAGATTTTTCTATGTTCAGAATTTATGCCAATGCAAATAATAGACCTGCAGAATATTCGAAAGACAATGTTCCTTACAAACCAGCGCACCATTTACCAATTTCTTTAGATGGTGTTGAAGAAGATGATTTTACACTTGTTTTCGGTTTTCCAGGAAGAACAAATGAATATTTACCAGCAGTTGCCGTAGATCAAATTGTGAATGTGTTAAATCCAGCAAAAATTGAAGTACGTGAAAATGCTTTAAAAATTGTTGATGGTTTTATGAGAAATGACCAAGCGATTAAAATAAAATATGCTTCAAAATATGCTTCTATTGCAAATTATTGGAAAAAATGGATTGGAGAAAACCAAGGTATTGAAAAGTCGAATGCAATTCAAAAGAAAAGAGATTTAGAAGCCGAATTTTCTAAAATAATTACCGAAAAAGAATTAGCAGGATATTCAACTTTATTGTCGGATTTTGAAAGATTATACAAAGAAGTAGAAAAAGTATCCTTAGCCAGAGATTATTGGAGTGAAGTTGCTTATAGAAACGTAGAACTTTTAGGAATCACTTTTAGAGCTTATCAATTAGAGCAGGCTTTTTTAAGAGGTGGCGAACAAGCTTTTGAAAGAATGAGAACTTCAGGAATTAACAGGTTAGAGGGAACTTATAAAAATTATAGTGCCAAAGTAGATCAACCTGTTTTTGCTAAATTAATGAGTATATATGCAGCTAAAGTTCCGACTGAATATTTACCAGCAACAATGAATGGAGTAGATTATACTGCATTGGCAAACGAGATTTATACAACTTCTAAATTAACTAGTTTTGAAGGTGCTAAAGAATTATTTTCAGGTTCAGCCGAGGAGGTTATTAAAAAGTTAAATGAAGACCCTGCTTATATTTTTGGAAAAAAAATACACGCTATTTATTACAATAAAATTGGACCAAAATTTCAACAAATTAACTTAGAAATTGCTGCAGTACAAAAAGAATATATGAAAGCTTTAACCGAAGTTTTCCCAGAAAAACGATTTTTCCCAGATGCAAATAGTACACTTCGTGTAACTTACGGACAAGTTAAAGGGTATGCACCAAGAGACGGAATGCGTTATGGAAATACGACGTATTTAAAAGGTGTTATGGAAAAATATGTGCCCGGAGATTATGAATTTGATGTTCCTGAAAAATTAATAGAATTATACAATGCCAAAGATTTTGGGCAATATGCCGACAATGGTAAAATGCCAGTTTGCTTTATTGGAACAAACCACACAACTGGTGGTAATTCTGGAAGTCCTGCAATCGACGCTCACGGAAATTTAATAGGATTAAATTTTGATCGTGTATGGGAAGGTACCATGAGTGACTATAATTATGACGCTGATATTTGTAGAAATATTATGGTAGATATTCGCTATGTATTGTTTATAGTTGACAAATATGCAGGAGCTCAAAATTTAATTGATGAAATGACATTAGTTCATCCAAAAAAATAAATTAAAATTTAAAAATGAAAAATATAAAATCATATTTATTAGTAGCGCTGGCGTTTTTAACGCTACAAACCTTTGCGCAAGAATCAAAAGTTGTTGACACAAAATCTATTCAAGGTGGTATGTGGGTGCCTTCACTTTTAGAAGGAATGAATGAAGAAGAAATGACTCTTCTAGGAAGTAAATTAACGGCTGAAGATATTTATTCAGTAAATCAATCTAGTTTAAAAGATGCCATTGCACATTTTGGAGGTGGTTGTACTTCGGAAGTAATTTCTCCAAAAGGATTGTTATTAACAAATCATCACTGTGGTTATGGTCAAATACAATCACACTCAACCGTTGAAAATGATTATTTAAAAGATGGATTTTGGGCGAAGTCTATGTCTGAAGAGTTACCAAACCCAGGATTATCTGCAACCTTTATTAAAAGAATAGATGATGTTACTTCTAGCGTTTTAGCAGGAGTTACAGACGACATGGATGAATCTGCCAAGGCAAGATTGGTCAACATGAATATGCAAAAATTAGCAAAAGAAGCTCAAAAAGAAGCTTGGCAAACTGCATATATTCGTGAGTTTTTTAAAGGAAATCAATACTTATTATTTGTAACAGAAACATTTACAGACATCAGATTGGTAGGAGCACCCCCTACTGCAATAGGTAAATTTGGAGCAGATACCGATAATTGGATGTGGCCAAGACATACAGGAGATTTTTCAATATTTAGAATTTATGCAGATGCTAATAATAGACCTGCAGAATTTTCAAATGAAAATGTTCCTTATGTACCAGCACATCATTTACCAATTTCATTAGATGGTGTAGATGAAAAAGATTTTGCATTAGTATTTGGCTTCCCAGGAAGAACAAACGAATATTTACCAGCTGTTGCAGTAGATCAAATTGTTAATAAATTAAATCCTGCAAAAATTGAAATTCGAGACAATGCTTTGAAAATTGTAGATTCTTACATGCGTAAAGACCCAGCAATAAAAATAAAATATGCTTCAAAGTTTGCTTCAATTGCAAATTATTGGAAAAAATGGATTGGAGAAAATCAAGGAATTCACGCAACTAATGCCATTGAATTAAAAAGAGAGTTAGAAAAAGATTTCACTAAAATTGTTGAAGCAAAAGATTTAACGGGGTATAAAACTTTATTATCCGATTTTGAAAGATTATATAGTGAAATCGAAGATATTGCTTTAGCCCGTGATTATTGGATTGAAGCGGCTTATAGAAATGTAGAATTATTAGCGGCAACATTTAATGCTTATCAGCTTGAACAAGCATTTGTTAGAGGTGGAGAAGCAGCTTTTGAACAAACAAGAGGAGCTATTTTAAATAGATACAAAGGAACATTTAAAAATTACAGTGTTAAAGTTGATGAGCCTGTTTTTGAAAGTTTAGTTAGCTTGTATGCAGAAAAAGCTCCAGCGGAATTCGTACCTGCTACTATGAAAGATGTAGATTTCTCACAATTAACAAAAGATATTTTTGCTAATACCAAATTTACAAGTTTAGCGGCTGTTGAAGAATTATTAAGCGGTACTGGAGCAGAAGTTGTAGAAAAGTTAAATGCAGATAAAGGGTATGCTTTTGGAAAAGAATTACACACTATTTTTTATACTCAAATTGAACCTAAATTTCAAGAGTTGAATTTGCAAATTGCGGCAGTTCAAAAAAAGTATATGACCGCTTTAATGGAAGTTTTTCCTAACAAACGTTTTTATCCTGATGCAAACAGTACTTTGCGTGTAAATTACGGTAGAATTGAAGGTTACCAACCAAGAGATGGAGTATTTTATACAACCCAAACCTATTTAAAAGGTGTTATGGAAAAATATAAGCCAGGTGATTATGAATTCGATGTGCCAAAAAAATTGAGAGATTTATACGAAGCAAAAGATTATGGCCCATATGGTGAAAACGGTAAAATGCCAGTAAATTATTTATCTACAAATCATATGACAGGAGGTAACTCAGGTAGTCCAATGATTGATGCAGAAGGTAATATGACTGGATTGGCATTTGATACAACTTGGGAAGGAACAATGAGTGATTTACATTTTGATGCTGAAATAGTTAGAAGTATTTCAGTTGATATTCGTTATGTACTTTTTATTATTGACAAGTATGCTGGAGCGACGAATTTAATTGAAGAAATGACTTTAGTTAATCCAAAAAAATAAGATTTCTAAATCTTAAATATGAAAAACGCCAAGTTTAACTTGGCGTTTTTTTTTGCTTAAAAGCTCAAATTAACTATCCATTTGTGTGCTTCATTTGGTTTAAGAGTTAGCAATCCATTTTTTGAATTAAAAGCATTTCCGCCACAAGTCATGGGTTCAATAGCTATTGAATTTCTGTTTGGAGGTGTATATACCTGAATAAAACTATTCGGCGGTTTTGATGAAAATTCCATTTTCATAGTATAATCTGGGTTTTTGAAAAGAGCAAAAGACTCTTTTGTTGTAAAACAGTTGTCTAGTGCAACATCATTAATATTAAAAGGGAATTTATAGTTTAGTGAAGTTTCATCTGTTGGTATCATTCGATCGTTAAAAACACTTTGCGAAAGCGATTTAATATTTAAGGTTGAATCCATTAAATTTGAAGACATAAAGTAAGGATGCCAGCCTATACCAAAAGGAAATTTTTCTGTTCCAGTATTTTTAACTTTAAACCTAACTTTTAGACCTTCTTTTGTAAAAATATAAGTAATATTAATTCTGTACGGAAATGGAAAACTGTTGTTTTCACCCAAATACTTGTACGTTAATTTTACCTTCGCTTTACTTTTACTAACTATTTTATTTTTTAGTTTAAAAGGTTTGTTGTAAATATGCCCGTGAAGTGCGTTATTTAATGCTTTATCATTAATTTCTAATTGATATTCTTTTCCATTAAAACTGTATTTTCCATCTTCTATTCTACTCGGAAAAGGGAATAAGAAAGATGAATTATATCTTTCTTTGTAAATAGCTAAACCATCTTCAGTTGCTGGGATGCCATCTATTATTTCAATATCATTATTGAATAATTTTTGAAGTGAAGCACCTAGATTTGGAAAAATAATACTTTTGAAATTAGACTCTTCATGGGTGATAATTATTTCATTTAAACTAACGTTAGAATTTTCTTTGGTATTAATTCTGTACATCTTTTTGTTGTTTATTTGGTAATCTTTTTGCGTCTTTTAAGCATTGATGAAGCATCCACTCTAATTGTCCATTCGTTGAGCGAAATTCGTCAGCTGCCCATTTTTCAATGGCTTTTAACATATCCTCATTTATTCGTAATGCAAATGCTTTTTTCTTCATTATTGTTATTATTTAATAAATGCCGAAATAATTTCAATTAATTCAGGTATTATTGGTAATTCAGGATTTGCATAAGAAGTCATATTTTCAGTCATATCACCTTTTATTTCTTTTAGAATATGGTTCATACTATCAATTAAATATAGTTCTGAATTGCCGCTTGCTTTGTGAAGCAATTCGGCATCTAAATTAGCGACCTGCAAATCTTTTGACCCGTTAATTATTAACGCAGGAATAGCTAGTTTTTTAATTTCATCTTGCGGATTGTATTTTAACCAGGAAATTAAAAAAGGTTGTACATTTTTATTAAAAAGTGATGCAAGCATTGGGTTAAATTCTTTCACAATTTTTCCTTGTTTTAATTCTGCCAATATTCTTTTTGTTTCTTCTAATAAAAAAGGTGCTTGTTTTGCAATTTGTTCTTCTAAAATAGCATCGAGAGGTCTTCCTGGACCTGCAATTGAAATAAATTTAGATACATTTTCTTGTGAAGAAATTAAACCAACCAAACTTCCTTGGCTGTGACCAGCAACTATAATTTCAGAATATTTTTCAGTGTTTTTAAAGTGAAGAACGATTGATTTTGCTTCTTCAATAAAAGTTTCAAATTTTAATGAATCTACTTTCTCTTTTGCATTTGCACCAAATGAAAGCACACTTTTGTCATAACGATAAGAAGAAATATTTTCATTAGCCAAGCCTTCAGCTAAATATTTTAACGAATTATTTTTCATTTGAACATTATTTCCATCTCTGTCGGTTGGCCCAGAACCCGGAATAATAATAACCAAAGGTGTTTTTTCAGATGAAGAAACGTCAATTAAATTACCTTTTATGGTTTCGTGATTTGTTGGAATACTTAATTCGGTTTCTATGACTTCTTGTCCAAAACAAAACGAACTAATTAATAGAAATGTTAATATTGAAATTTTATTCATAATCTTTATTTAAATTATAATCTAATGCTTGTTTAGCCTTTTCACCTAGCTGCGTGCCAATTAGGATTTTTTTTCCTTTTTTAGGAATAATTTGGATTCCTATATTGCCACTTACGCTAAATGAAATTCCTTTGTTTTTGTTAAAGAAATTACCTTTAAATCCCCAGCCTCCGTATTCTGTAAAAGGACTGTATTTTCTAACATAAACTTTATCTATTTCATTCCAAGTTATAACTTTAGGTTTTAAGTGAAAAGGAAAAAACTGATAATGAACACCTACATTGTCAATTCTGGTGGTAAGTTTCATTAAAATTATTGGAATTAATGCTATTACAAGAATCCCAAATGTGACTAATAAGTCCATATTGGCTTGGAACGATTTATCAACTTTTTCATTCCATTCTTTTATAATAAGTATGAACGGAACTAATAAACTTATACCAACAACAACCATTAACCACGATTGTGTAAACTTTTGATTTTCTTCAAAAACTCTCATATTTATTCCTTTGGTTTTTCTTTAAGTTCTTTCAAAATTACATTCTGTTTTTATCTCGTTCAAGTAGGGCTTTAGAAATAACTCCGTTTGCATGAACAATACTATTTACATTCCAACCTTCACGAGCAAACTGGTTTATCACGTCTTCAAAATCATCATCTTTTTTCCAGATGCCTTTTTTAATAATTTTATATTCTTTCATTATTCTGTTTTATTATGTTAATAGTTTCAAAGTGTATATTGAAACTGTTATAATTAAATAAGCAATTAATTCTATCATAGTTAATGACTTAAAGTACCTGCATTTACAACTGGTTGAGCATCCTTATCAGAACATAAAATAACCATTAAATTACTTACCATTGCCGCTTTTCGTTCTTCATCTAGCTCAACAATTTCTTTTTTATTTAGCTCTTCTAACGCCATTTCAACCATACTTACTGCTCCTTCAACAATTTTATGACGAGCAGCAATAATTGCTGTAGCTTGTTGTCTTTTTAACATAGCGTTTGCAATTTCTTGCGCATAAGCCAAATAGCCGATTCGAGCTTCAAGCACTTCAATACCAGCCATTAAAAGTCTTTCGGAAAGTTCCTCTTCTAAAGCTTCACTTACTTCATTAACACTTGCACGAAGCGTAATTTCTTCATCTTTACCGTCATCTTCAAAATTATCATATGGATATAAACTAGCTAATTTTCTTACTGCTGCATCAGACTGTACTCTAACAAAATTCTCGTAATTGTCAACGTCAAAAGCAGCTTTAAAAGTATCTTGTACTTTCCAAACCAAAATAGTACTAATCATAATTGGGTTTCCTAATTTGTCGTTTACTTTTACACGTTCACTGTCAAAGTTACTTGCTCTTAACGAAATACCTCTTTTGCGATAAAATGGATTCGCCCAATAGAAACCATTTTCTTTTACAGTTCCTATATACTTTCCAAAAAGTAAGACAACTTTAGATGTATTCGGATTTACTAAAAAGAAACCTGGTAATGTAAGTAACGTTAAAAAGATACTAACTATAATTAGCCATGGTGTTTCGTTAACAATCGCTGTAACAATTCCCGCTATAAATATGAGTAATAAGAATAACATGAAATACCCGTTCGAAACTTTAATTATTTTTTCTTGTGTCATGATGTTTGATTTAAAACGATATTAAAACGATATTAAAAAGATATTGTAAAGGTAGTAAAATAATTTAAATAGTTTTAAGCAAATTAATTAATATTAAATAATTAGTTTTACAAAAACTAAATTTAGGTATGAAATTGAAAGAAGATTATATTAATGAATTTGAATCAAGTTTAAAAGAGTTTGTTCTTGACTTGAAGAAATATATTTCAACTGAATCGGGAGAATGGACTATTAAAGGGTTTATCGATATTTACAAGAATATTTATACAATTTCATCCGATACTAAAATTGTTTCAAAAATACTTGAAATCCATATTTTTCCAGAAATACTAAGGTTTGCGAATAAGTCTGGCTATAAAATTGTTTTGGCGGAGCACCAAAACTGGTATCCTGATATAACTTTTGTTCATCAAGAAAATGATAAAATCAAATTTGCTCTTGATTTAAAAACAACTTTTAGAAGAAATAGCAAATCTGCAGGATTTACACTTGGAAGTCATGGGGCTTATTTTAAAGAAAGAGATAAAGATAAAAACATTCAATTTCCATATAATCAATATACAGGTCACTATTGTTTAGGTATTATATATACTAGAGCAGATTTTGATGACAATTTATCAGAAACTGAAATATTTCAAGTAAATGAATTAGACGAAACCTATGATGTTGAAAATGATCCTATTGGAGAAAGACAGGTAACTAAAATAGAAAACCTAAAATCTATAACGTCTGTAATTAGAGATTTTGACTTTTTTGCGGCACCAAAGTGGAAAATTGCAAGTGATAGTCAGGGTTCAGGAAATACAGCTAATATAGGCTCTATAAAAGATATTGATGATTTGAAAAAAGGTAATGGAGTTTTTAGTAAATTAGGCGAAGAATGGTTTGATGAATATTGGATGAACTACGGAACTGCAACAATGATTAAAAATGGTAAAACTATTAAAGTAACAAGTATTTGGGATTTTCTTGAGTTTAAAGGAAGAATGGATTTAATTGATAAGGTTGAAGCGAAAGGGGCAAAAAGAAGAAAAAAGAAATGAAAATATTTGTACCGCCAATAAAATCGCAAGGCATAAAGACCAAAATGGTTGGGTGGATTTCTTCAAATGTTGAAGAAATTGAATTTGATCGGTGGATAGAACCATTTATGGGTACTGGTGTAGTTGCATTTAATGTAAGACCTAAAAAAGCCTTATTATGCGATAGTAATCCGCATTTAATCAAATTTTATAATGCTTTAAAGGATGGTGAAATAACAAGTGCTTTAGTAAAAAACCATTTAATTATAGAAGGAGAGAAATTGTTGAAATCTGAAGGCGAATATTATTATGAATTACGGAATAGATTTAATGAAGAAGGAAGCTCGCTAGATTTTCTTTTTTTAAGCCGCTCCTGTTTTAACGGTATGATGAGGTTTAATAAGAAAGGGGGATATAATGTGCCATTTTGTAAAAAACCAAATAGGTTTGCTCAGGCTTTAGTTACAAAAATTACCAATCAAGTAGAAAACATTTCACAAATTATACAGAGAGGTGATTATATTTTTAAAAATCAGGACTTCAAAACAACTTTAAAAGAAGTTTTACCAACAGACTTAGTGTATTCAGATCCACCATACATAGGTAGGCACGTTGATTATTTTGATTCTTGGTCAGAAGAAGATGAAATTTTATTAAAAAACGGATTGGTTGATTCAAAGTCTAACTTTATTCTTTCAACCTGGTTAAGTAATAAGTATAGAGTGAATGATTATATATTTGATATTTGGAAAGATTGTTTTATAGCTACAAAAGAACATTTTTATCATGTAGGAGGAAAAGAGTCAAATAGGAATGCTGTTTATGAAGCTTTATTGTCAAATATTCAACTTTTTGATAGTATAACAAATTTAGAAATGAAATCTAGAATTGAGTTGAATGAGTCTCAATTAACTTCAAAAGAAGGGATATACAAGCAAACTGAGCAATTAATTTTAGAGTTGAAGGAAAAAAACATTAATAAATAATTATTAAAAATTTATGAAAAAAACGATAGGAATATTAATTGCATTTTTATTAATAAATCTAAATCTAACAGCAACCAATCCAGATTGGGGAGCAACTGGGCATAGAACCATAGGTAAAATTGCCGATGAGTATTTAAAAGGGAAAACAAAAAGAGCGATTGAAAAAATATTAAACGGACAAAGTTTAGCACTTGTTTCAACTTTTGGTGATGATATAAAATCAGACGAACGTTATAGAAAATTTAATACTTGGCATTATGTAAATATGCCTTTTGGTATTAAATATGAAGATTCCGAAAAAAATCCGAAAGGGGATTTAGTTACAGGGATAAAAACTTGTAAAGAAATTATTTTGGATCCTACTTCAAGTAAAGAAGATAAAGTTTTTTATTTAAAAATGTTAGTCCATTTAATAGGCGATTTGCACCAACCAATGCACGTGGGTAGAGCAGAAGATAAAGGTGGAAACGACATTCAAATTAGGTGGTTTAATGACGGAACAAATCTACATAGACTTTGGGATTCAAATATGATTAATCATTTTAATATGACTTATTCAGAATTGGCCGATAATGCTAAAGCAATTTCAAAAGAACGAATAAAATATTTGCAAAAGGGAACAGTTGCGGATTGGGCAAATGAAACACAACAGCATGCAATTAAAGTATATGCTTCTGTAAAAATTGGTGAAAAATTGGGCTATAGATATATGTATGATTATTTCGATTTGGCTCGAAATCAGTTGCAAATAGGTGGTGTTAGATTGGCAAAAGTGTTGAATGATTTGTTTTCTTAGGTAAGAAAAGTTCAAAGGTTGGTGAACATAAGCAAATTTTAAAAGTGTTTACTATTATGTTAATATAATAACAACATTAATAAAGAAAAAAACTCAGGATAGAATTCTATCCTGAGTTTTTTTTGAAATTTATATAGTATTATAAAATACTATCAAATATTTTAATCACTTAAAACACTTCTTGAAATAACAATTTTCTGAATTTCAGAAGTGCCTTCATAAATTTGTGTAATTTTTGCGTCACGCATTAAACGTTCAACGTGGTATTCTTTAACAAAACCATAACCACCGTGAATTTGAACAGCTTCAACAGTAACTTGCATCGCCATTTCTGCAGCGTATAGTTTTGCCATAGCACCACTTAAATCATAATTTTTTCCTTCATCTTTTTCCCAGGCAGCTTTTATACATAAATGTCTTGCGGCTTCAATTTGAGTTGCCATATCGGCTAACTTAAAGGCTACAGATTGATGTTTGCTAATTTCTTTTCCGAAAGCTTTACGTTCTTTAGAATATTGTAATGCTAATTCGTAAGCTCCTGAAGCTATTCCAAGTGCTTGTGAAGCAATACCAATACGGCCACCAGCTAAGGTTTTCATGGCGAATTTAAATCCAAAACCATCTTCTCCAATTCTATTTTCTTTTGGAACTTTAACATCGGTAAACATTAAAGAATGCGTATCGGATCCTCGAATTCCTAATTTATTTTCTTTTGGACCAATTTGAAAACCATCCATTCCTTTTTCAACAATTAAGGCGTTGATTCCTCTGTGTCCTTTTTCAATGTCAGTTTGGGCTATAACAATATAAACGCTGGCGTTATTCCCGTTTGTAATCCAGTTTTTTGTTCCATTTAGTAAATAGTGGTCACCTTTGTCTATTGCCGTTGTTTTTTGTGAAGTTGCATCGGAACCAGCTTCTGGTTCGCTTAAACAAAAAGCTCCAATAATTTCACCAGTTGCGAGTGGAATTAAATATTTTTGTTTCTGTTCTTCATTTCCGAACTTTTCAAGTCCCCAACAAACCAGCGAATTATTTACCGACATTACAACCGATGCCGAAGCATCAATTTTAGAGATTTCTTCCATAGCCAATACATAAGAAACAGTATCTAAGCCGCTTCCGCCATATTTAGGATCTACCATCATACCTAAAAAACCAAGTTCCCCCATTTTTTTAATTTGCTCTGAAGGGAATTTTTGCTTTTCATCACGCTCAATTACGCCAGGAAGCAATTCAGTTCGTGCAAAATCTCTTGCAGCATCCCTAATCATTAACTGTTCTTCGGTTAAATTAAAATCCATAATTAATAAAAGTTTTATGTAAAAGTTTAATATATGTCAAATATAGTTTTTTTTAAGCTAAATAATTATGACATGTGTAAAGTAATTAAGGTTGAGTATTAAAAATTTCATTTTATTAATTCTTATATTAAAAAGGATATAGTTTTTGTTATATTTGTTTTCAATAATTAATTTAACATTTAATACATGGAAACTCTCATTATACTAATATTCATAGTCGGATATTTAGCAATTGCTTTAGAACACAATTTAAAACTTGATAAATTAATCCCAGCTCTAGCCATGATGGGTATTTTATGGGCATTAGTAGCATTTGGAATAGATACTTACCCTAATTGGTTTGATTCAGGAGCTCATAAATTAGTAGAAGGGTTTTCAAATTTTGGGATTGATGAAAAGCGTCATTTACTTGAAGAAACTTTACTGCATCATTTAGGTAAAACGGCTGAAATACTATTTTTTCTACTTGGCGCAATGACTATCGTTGAAATCATAGATTATTTCGATGGTTTTGCAACTTTCAAAAATTATATTAAAACAAAAAACAAGAAAAAACTCTTATGGATTTTTGCGTTTTTGGCTTTTATACTTTCAGCTATAATAGACAACTTAACAGCTACTATTGTATTAATAACGATTCTTCAAAAAATTATAAACGATAAAAACACACGCTTGTGGTTTGCTGGTTTAATAATTATTGCAGCGAACGCAGGTGGTGCTTGGTCACCAATAGGAGATGTTACTACTACAATGCTTTGGATTGGTAAAAAAGTTACAACTTTAAAGTTAATAGAGTATTTAATAATTCCATCTTTGTTATGTATGATCGTTCCTGTGTTTATAGCTTCGTTTATGAAACCTTTTAAAGGCGATATTGAAAATATAATTACGGAAACTGAAAATACAAAAAGTAAATATGGATCTATAATGCTTTATTTAGGTTTGGGATCTATTATGTTTGTTCCAATATTTAAAACTATCACACATTTACCTCCATATGTAGGTATGATGTTGTCTTTATCTATAGTTGGCGTTTTTGCTGAAATCTATAGTAGATCACAATTTAGTATATCAAATGTTCTAGAGGATGAGGTACATGATTCTGCTGGTTTTCATAGCCCAGTGCATAAGTCATTATCAAGAATTGAAATGCCAAGTGTTTTATTTTTCTTTGGTATTTTAATGGCTGTAGCAGCTTTAGAATCTTTAGGATTGTTGTTTTTAGGAGCTGAATCATTAAAAGCAGTTATACCTAATACGGATATAGTAGTAATGCTATTAGGTGTTGGTTCAGCAGTAGTTGATAATGTTCCACTAGTTGCAGCTAGTATGGGAATGTTTCAAGATACTATTGATAGCCCATTATGGCACTTTGTAGCATTTTCAGCTGGTACGGGTGGAAGTATGCTAATTATTGGTTCTGCTGCAGGTGTTGTGGCAATGGGTATGGAAAAAATAGATTTCTTTTGGTACTTTAGAAAAATAGCATGGTTAGCTGCTGTAGGTTTTATTGTGGGCTCAATGGCCTTTATGGGAATGAGGGCAATATTGTAGAATAATAAAAAAAAGCCCAAGATGAAAATCTTGGGCTTTTTTATTTAAAAATAATCAATTACAATTTTCAATTACAATTTTCGTTAAAGAAAATAAATAAATTTAAGATTCTATGTTATTATCTCTAATACAAACCTCAGAAGAAGTTTTGAACGAAACAATTTCCGAAGAAAAAACACTTTCCATATATAAATTAATTATGGATGGAGGTGTTGGTGGACAAGTCATTATTGCAATTTTAGTAGTGCTTTTGGCAGTAGCATTGTATATTTATTTTGAACGATTTTTCGCCATTAAGGCAGCTTCAAAATCGGATAATAATTTCATGAATCAAATTAGAGACCATGTTTCACATGGAAAATTAGATTCGGCAAAAGTATTATGTGTACAAGTTAATTCTCCAGCTTCAAGATTAGTTGAAAAAGGGATTTCAAGAATTGGAAAACCGTTGGAAGATATCAACACAGCAATTGAAAACGCAGGAAGACTTGAAATTTATAAATTAGAGAAAAACGTACCAGTTTTAGCAACTATTGCAGGTGCTGCACCAATGATAGGTTTTTTAGGAACGGTAATAGGAATGATTGTTGCAATTCATGAAATTGCTAATGCAGGTGGGCAAATTGATATTAAAATGTTGTCAGATGGTTTGTATACAGCAATGACAACTACAGTTGCAGGACTTGTGGTTGGTATTATTTCATATATTCAATACAATCATTTAGTGGTTAGAACAAATAAGGTTGTTTATGAAATGGAAGCAAAATCGGTTGAGTTTTTAGATTTATTAAACGAACCTATTTAAGATGAATATTAGAGGAAGAAATAAAATAAATCCAAATTTTAATATGTCGTCTATGACTGACATTGTTTTTTTGCTACTCATATTTTTTATGATAACATCAACTTTGGTAACAACAAGTGCGTTAGATATTTTACTTCCAAAAGCAAGTGGGAAAACTGAAAATAAAAAAACAACTTCGGTAAGTATTACAAAAGGGTTGAGTTTTTATATTGATAATAAAAAGGTGAGTGAAGCTGGATTGGAAAGGAATTTAATAGCCCAATTGGCTGGTAAAGAAAGCCCGACCATTGTGTTAAGAGCAGAAGAAGGTGTTCCGATAGAAAAGGCTGTGAAAATTATGGATATTGCCAATAGAAATAGGTTTAAAGTAATACTAGCTGTTCGTCCAAAATAAATAAAATTGAGTTTATTAGATACTAAATATAAGAGAAAATCAGCTGCAATTACATCTGTAATTATGTCTTTATTGTTAGTTGCATTATTTTTTGTTGGTATGAAGTATCTCGATCCTCCAGAAGAATATGGAATTGCTGTAAATTTTGGAACTTCAAACTTTGGTAAAGGAAATGTGCAGCCAAATAAACCTTTAGCGCCTGCTCCTGAAGAAACTAAAGAAGAAGTTGTTGAAGAAGTAAAAGAAGAGGAAATTCAAGAAGAAGTTGTTGAAGAAAGTTCGGTTGAAGAAGTAAAAGAAGAGGTGGAGGAAGTTTCCGAAGACATCGCAACACAAGAGAATGAAGAAGCTATCGCAATAAAAAAGAAGGAAGAAGAAAAACGAAAAGCTGAAGAGGAAGCAGAAAGGATTAAAAAAGAAAATGAACGTAAAGAAAAAATTGAGGCAGAACGTATAGCAAAAATAGAAAGAGAAAGACTAGCTAAAATAGCACAACAAAAAGCCGAAGAAGAAGCTAAAAGAAAACGTTTAGACGCTTTAATAGGTGGTGTTAGTAATTCTAACGGAACAGAAACTGGAGGTGAAGGAAATGACAATGTGGCTGGAGATAAAGGTAAAATTACAGGAGATCCAAATGCCGATGGTTATTACGGAAACGGCGGAAGTGGAGGAAGCGGAGATTATAGTTTAGGAAACAGAAAGCCATTAAGTAGGCCAAAACCAAATTATATTTGTAATGAAGAAGGGCTTGTTGTTGTTCGTATTGAAGTAGATGTTTACGGAAAGGTAATAAAAGCAACACCAGGAGTAAAAGGCTCTACGAATACAGCAGATTGTTTATTGAGTCAAGCAAAACAAGCGGCTTTAAAAACCAAATGGCAATCGGACGATAAAGCTCCTTCAAAACAAGTAGGAACGATTAAATACAGGTTTTCATTATCTCAATAATTTTTAATGAATTATAAAGAAACATTAGATTGGATGTTTTCTCAATTGCCTATGTACCAAAGGCAAGGTAAGAGCGCATTTAAAAAAGATTTAACAAATACAATTGCATTTTCTTCACATTTAAATTTTCCAGAAAAAAAGTTTAAAGCTATTCATGTGGCAGGAACGAATGGCAAAGGTTCTACATGTCATATGATTGCTTCTGTTTTACAAGAAGCTGGTTTTAAGGTTGGACTTTATACTTCGCCACATTTAAAAGATTTTCGTGAACGTATTAAAATTGATGGTGAACCGATTCGTAAAATTGATGTTATCAATTTTATAAAAAAGAATAAAATATTTTTAGAAAAGCAAGGCTTATCCTTTTTTGAAATGACGGTTGGTTTCGCATTTCATTGTTTTGCAAAATATAAAGTAGATTTTGCAATAATTGAAGTTGGGTTAGGCGGAAGGTTAGACTCAACAAATATTATAACTCCAGAAGTTTCTGTAATTACGAATATTGGTTTGGATCACACCCAGTTTTTAGGTGAAACGTTGCCTGAAATTGCATTTGAAAAAGCGGGTATTATAAAAAAGGATATTCCAGTTGTAATTGGAGAGTTCCAGGCGGAAGTTTATCCTATATTTGAAGAGACAGCCAATAAATTACATTCAAAAATATGCAAAGCATTTGAGTTAGAAGAAGACGAATTTTTATCGGATTTAAAAGGTAGTTATCAAAAAAATAATATTAAAACGGCCGTTCAAACAATTAGATTTTTACAGAGTAAAGACTATTTAATAAGTGAAGATAACCTTGAAAAGGGATTAGTATCAGTAGTTAAAAACACTAAGCTGCTTGGTCGTTGGCAACTATTACAAAACAATCCAAAAATTATTTGTGACACAGGGCATAATAAAGAAGGTTTAACCTATGTTTTAAATCAGCTGCAACAAGAAATATTTGATAAATTACACATTGTATTAGGAGTAGTAAATGATAAGGATTTAAATGAAATTCTTCCAATGTTCCCAAAAAATGCAAATTATTACTTCTGTAAACCAGATATACTTAGAGGGTTAGATGCTGACCTGCTAAAGACAGCAGCAAATAAGTTTGGTTTAGTTGGTTACTCATATAACACCGTTTCTTTAGCTTTAGAAGCTGCTAAAAGAAGTTCTAATAAAAATGATTTAATTTTTGTTGGTGGAAGTACCTTTGTAGTAGCAGAAGTTGTTTAATTATTTTACTTCGTATAGTCTTGATTTATATTGTATTATAAATTAGTGCTAAAAATGTTTTATTTTTTTATTAAAAAGGATTGTGTATTATAAAAAGTCGTTTTATATTTGCATCCGCTTAGGGCAATTAGCTCAGTTGGTTCAGAGCACCTCGTTTACACCGAGGGGGTCGGGGGTTCGAATCCCTCATTGCCCACCAAAG
>Ga0209121_10000322_pt1 | contig 51170 bp, 54 predicted proteins | sample Cruoilmetagenom3_FD_187292 | JGI IMG/M metagenome (GOLD analysis project Ga0209121, IMG submission 187292) | Oil polluted marine microbial communities from Coal Oil Point, Santa Barbara, California, USA - Sample 3 (SPAdes) (version 2) | ecosystem: Environmental > Aquatic > Marine > Oil seeps ... | reverse complement strand
CGTTCGTAGCTTGCGATCGCTGTATTGTTGCTCTGATAGCGTGCGTGGTCGTGGCGCAGCCGTGACGTATCTGTCCCATAGTCTTTCCTTCCATTCCAAGGAACAGATCGCACCATCAAACCTTGGGATCAAACAGCTAGGGCAGTTCACATTTTTCGCGCCGTCCCACTGTCTTTGATCGACAGTAGCTCTGCGCGCGCAGAACAACATGCAACGCAAAAAGGGGGCCGCAGCCCCCTCCTCACACAAGACCAAAACAGCCTCAGCCGTTCACATCGACCACGACACGGCCCTTGACCTGGCCGGCCAGAATATCCGCACCAAGCTGCGGCAGATCGGCCAGGGTGGCGGCCTGCACCATCGCCTCCAGCTTGTCCATCGGCAGGTCGGTGGCGATGCGTTGCCACGCGCGCAAACGGTTGTCATAGGGCTGCATCACGGAATCGATCCCCAACAGGTTCATCCCGCGCAGCAGGAAGGGCACCACAGTCGTGGGAAGTTTCGCGCCGCCCGCCAGACCGACAGCGGCCACCGAGGCACCGTATTTCATCTGACCCAGCACACGGGCCAACATCTCGCCGCCGACCGCATCGACGCAGCCCGCCCATGTTTCCGATTCCAGCGGGCGCTTGACCACCTCGTTCAACTCTTCACGCGGGACGATCTGCGTGGCACCCAGATCGCGCAAATAGGCTTCGGTCTCGGGGCGACCTGTCACCGCGGCCACCTCGTATCCGAGATGCGCCAGAATGGCCGTGGCAACCGATCCGACACCGCCCGCCGCGCCCGTCACCAGAACCGGCCCGTGGCCCGGCTTCAGCCCGTGATCCTCCAGCGCCATCACCGCCAGCATGGCCGTGAATCCAGCAGTACCTACAGCCATGGCCTGCCGCGGTGTCAGTCCCTCGGGCAGCGGCACCAGCCAGTCGGCCTTGACCCGCGCCTTTTGCGAATATCCACCCCAATGTGCCTCGCCCACGCGCCAGCCGGTCAGCACGACCTTGTCGCCGGGCTTGTAGCGATCGTCCGAACTTTCCTCAACCACACCGGCAAAATCGATGCCCGGCACATGCGGGTATTTGCGCACCAGACCGCCACCCTTGGCCGACAGGCACAGCCCGTCCTTGTAATTCACCGTGGAATATTCCACCGCAACCGTCACCTCTGCTTCTGGCAGATCGGACAGTTCCAACTCCTTGACAGAACCCTTGGCCTCTTCGCCTTCCTGCTCCATCACCAATGCCTTGAACGCCATCCTGCGCTCCTCCTCTTTCATTGTTTCGAAAATACTCAGTTCAGCCCTCGGGCATGAAAATCAGGTCCGTGACCGGCCCCTTAGCCCCAACCGCCGTCAGCATCGCATGGATCTGGCCGCGATGATGGGTTTGATGGTTGAACATATGGGTGATGCAAACGCCCACCGGCAACCGCATCTGGCGCCCCTGCGAGGCAGAGAACCATTCCATGTCGCCATGCAAATCGACGCTGCGCAGTTTTTCCGCCCACAGCTGGATGCGCCCGTCGGTGCGGAAACGCTCGGCCGACCAGACCGCCAGCGTCGGGCACAGCGCAGTGGATTCCGCGCTACCCACATCTGGCCCCGCGCCGCCGTCAAACAGCGCCATCCACAGCCGGTCCCCCCACAAGATATGGTTCGCCGTCGCCAACAGCGACCCGAAAAACGCACCGCGATCTTCGGTCAGCGCCTCCAGCGGCAGGCTTTCCATCGCATCCTGCATCTGGCGGTTCTGCCAGGCATTGTAACGTGCCATGGTCACAGCATATGCTTTATCGATCATTGGCGGCCCTCCTGTGCCCGTCGCCTTGCACATCACAATGACACGGCTTTAATTGTCTGACAAATGAAAATCGACCCGAACAGCCCCGACGACCTGTCTGCCCAGATCGCCACCGCCCTGCGCGAGGCGATCGTCGACGGCTCGTTGCTGGTCGACGCCCGCCTGCCATCCGAGGCAGAACTGGCCGCGCAATTCAACGTCTCGCGCCCCACAGTGCGCGAGGCACTGAAACGGCTGGCCGCGCAATCGCTGATCCGAACGCAGCGCGGCGCGGCGGGCGGCGCTTTCGTGAACCGGCTGTCCTATGACGAGGCCCGCGCCGCGCAGGTCACAACCTCGACCCTGCTTTTGTCGATGAACCAGATCAGCTTCGACACCGCGCTAGAGGCCCGCTACGCGCTGGAACGCGCCTGCGCCCCATTGGCCGCGCAGCATCGCAGCGCCGATCAACTGGCTGATCTGAGGGCGGAAATCCATCGCCAGACCCAGCCCGGCCTGACGGACGAGGCATTCTGCGCATCGGACACAGCCTTCCACCGCACTCTGGTCGAGGCCGCGTCGAACCCGGTTCTGTCGTGGCACTTGGCCGGCGCGATCGAGGCGATGCAACCCCTGATGAACGTCATCACCTTCACCGCCCGTTCGCGCGAAGTGATCGTGCAGCACCACACCGACATCGCCAACGCGCTAGAGGCCCGCGATGCCAGCGCCGTGCTTGCCAGCCTTGATGCGCTGGAAACCTATACCGGCGATCTGGGCGACAAGGTCTTTGCCGCGCGCGCGCGATAGGCCCAATCAGGCCGGGATGCAGGGGAACATGTAGATTTCCGGGCTGGTCTTCAACTCGAACCGGATCGGTGCAAGATCAAGGAGTTGCCCACCAACCTTCACGGCGCCGGGGCCAAAAGTCACGCGCAGGTTTTCGCTTTTGCCTATCGATGCGGGAAACATCACATCGCCGCTGCTTCGACTGTTTTTGCCAAAGAGATCGTAGCGATCCACGGGCCCGTCAAGCCGCCCGGCAATACGCCGCCCGCCCTCTTGCAAGGTGATCCGCGCCGCGTTGATCGATACCTTGGGTGCGACACCTGAGTTCAAGGGCTGCACCACGCTCAACCTCAGACCCATATGGGCTTTGGGCGTATCCGCGTCCTCCATATAAAGCTGCGTGATCACCTCGACCTCGCCAAATCTGCGTATACCGGAAACGGCGCCACTGTTCGGCATGCTCCCGCCCGTGGCGGAATAGGTATATCCGACATCTTCCTATTTATGCACATAGGTCCGCGTCTGGATCGGGATCGGCGCACAGGCGGTTGCGCCCAGCACGGCCACGACATAAGCCATCTTTATCATTTTCATATCCGCATCTTTCCTGTTTGGAACATCCATCCAGAAGCGGTCTGAACAATACTGTTTTGAAATATCCGACAGGCCTATCGACCGCGCGCCGGGCCGGAAAGTCTGGTATTCCATAGCGACCACAATCCAAAGGTAGCTTTAACTTCGCCATGCAAGCCATTGTTTTTATTATAATAAAAATACATTCATTTCTTTCACGATCATACACTGGAAATCCTCTGGCACAGCCCCTATATTCATATTGTTCCTTCGGGAGCTATGGACATAAACGCGCTCATAATAAGCGGATCGGACCCGGGGGCGGTACCCGGCGACTCCACCAAATATCCCTTGTTGGGGGATCACGGGGTCGAAACAGGATCGACGAACGTCTAAAGGGGTTAGCTTTGTCCCGGTGAGTTACCACCGTTATCGGTACGCTAAGTACAATTGCCAACAACAATCGTGCTCCGATGGCTCTGGCCGCGTAAGCGGTTCGATCTATCGAAACTTAAGTCCTTGCGCCTAGCCGCGTAAGGCGGGGTCCGCAGGCACCTGGCAACAGAAGCCTGCACTTTACCCCCCTTTAAATCTGATACTTACGGGCTGCATTTGATGTAGAGCGCCTTTTCCCGCCGTTAGCGGATTCTTCACCTATTCGCGGCACTCTTCCTCCATGATGGAGGGTCCGATGGGCGAAAATGCAGCGATTTTGACCGAATGGTATGAACGTGTCTGGCAAAACGGCGAGGCGGAGGCGATCGATACATTGATGAAACCCGATACGTTGGCAGGTGGGCTTGTGCCCGGAATGCAGATCGGACCGGATGAATTCAAACTGCTTGTCGCCACCCTGGACGAACTGATCGAGGCACCCAAAGTCCGCATGGAAAAACTGATCGAGGTAGGCGATTGGGTGTCAGCCTTCATCACCTTCCAGGCCACGCCGCGCGACGGATCCCCATCTTTCGACTGTTCGGCCATGACATTTGCCCGCATCAAAGGCGGCAAGATCGTCGAAGCATATAACACCTTGGATTTCGTCATGTTTTTCGAAAGCCTTGGGCTGCTTCCCCCCGATACGGTGGCGTTGCTTTTGTCCGGCCAAGCACTGCAATAGCCGGTTGACCAAGCCGAATTCAACGGCCTATGAATCGCGCACGAGCAGCGCGAAAGGGCGTCTATGTCCGGCGAAAACACCATCGGCCTCGGGCCTCTCAGCGCGATATTCGGGCGCATCGGCATCCTCTCCTTTGGTGGACCCGCAGCGCAGATCGCGCTGATGCACCGCAGTCTTGTTGACGATCATAAACTGCTGACCGAAAAGCAATTTTTGGGCGCACTATCATTCTGCATGTTGCTGCCGGGACCAGAGGCGATGCAGTTGGCCACCTATTCAGGCTGGCGCTTGCGCGGCACCCTGGGCGGGTTGATCGCGGGGCTGCTGTTCGTGCTGCCGGGCGCATTGGTGATCCTTTTGCTGGCCTTTGCCTATGCCGCCTACGGGCAGGTGCCGCTGGTGCAGGCCGCGTTTCTGGGCATCAAGGCGGCGGTGATCGTAATCGTCATCCAAGCCCTTGTCCGAATAGGAAAAAAATCACTCGACACCAAAACGGCGCGGGTACTGGCGCTGCTGTCCTTCATTGGGATTTACACCGCTGGCCTGCCCTTTCCATTGCTGATCCTTGCGGCCTCAATCTGGGGATTTGTCACCACGCGCGGTACCGGGATCAGCCCGCCGCTGCCACGCACCGCCCATACACTGCGCACGGGTGCTGTCTGGGGCGCGCTCTGGGCTGCACCGCTACTTTACCTTTATGCCATAAATGCCCAATTCCTAAAGGAAATCGGACTGTTCTTCGCCAAGCTGGCGGTGGTCACCTTCGGTGGGGCCTATGCGGTTCTGGGCTACATGGCACAGACCGTGGTCGAGGCGAAACAGTGGCTTTCCCCGCAGCAGATGATCGATGCGCTTGGACTGGCCGAAACCACCCCCGGCCCGCTTATCCTTGTTACCGAATTCGTGGCGCTTCTGGCCGGCCAATTGCAAGGTGGCCCCGCCCTGGCGCTGGCCGCAGGGGCCACCGCGCTTTGGATGACCTTTACCCCCTGTTTTCTATGGATTTTCGCGGGTGCCCCATATGTCGAATGGATTCTTGCCAAGCCCCGGCTGAACGGCGCATTGACCGCGATTACCGCCGCCGTCGTAGGCGTGATCGCGAACCTGTCGCTATGGTTTGCCCTGCACGTGCTGTTCGGCACCGTCACGCAAAGCCCCGTCGGCACCCTGCCGGATCTGGCCACGTTCCAGCCGCGCGCCATGTTACTGACCGCGCTGGCCGCCCTGCTGTTGATCCGCTTGCCGATGCTGGCCGCCCTGCCCGTCATGGCCCTGATTGGCGCCGCGATACATGTTATTTCCTGACACCCGCGCTTTTCCCGCGCCCAACGGTTTTTGGCGTCTTTTGTTTTGCTTAGAATCCCCTATGCTGCCCACGAAAGCCGGAGAAAAAGAATGACCCGATCCATCGATTATGGAAACCTGATGCACCGCGCCATGCGCGGATTGATACAGGAAGTTCTGCAAGACGTGTCCGACCACGGGTTGCCCGGCAACCACCATTTTTTCATCACCTTCGACACCACCCATCCCGATGCCAAGCTGGCCGACTGGCTGCGCGAACGCTACCCCGAGGATATGACCGTGGTGATGCAGCACTGGTATGACGGGCTTGAGGTCACGGACGAAGGATTCTCTGTCACGCTGAATTTCGGCGACAGCCCCGAACCGTTGTATATTCCCTATGACGCGATCAAGACCTTCGTTGATCCTTCGGTCGAATTTGGCCTGCGGTTTGAAACCCAGCAATCCGACGACGATGAGGACGAGGAAGAGCTCGACATCGTTGAAACGGAAGAAGACGACCAGAAGGACGCCGATGTCGTCAGCCTGGACAGCTTCCGTAAATAGGCGCGTAAATATTTTGTAACGGTGGCAGATTCGCCACCGGGCGGTCACAAAGCCGCGCGATTGCTATACGGAACACCGGACAGGAGGTTCCGATCATGGCGCGGGGGCGCGCAAGATAACCGAAGGGCTGGAACAGGTTAAAGGCCCGAACGTCGAAATCGGCACCGGCAGTTACACCCGCGCCATCCTTGACCGTGGCATCGCGCCCGAACCTCTGCCCCTGATGGAAATGAACCTGCGGTTCTACCGGATACTATGTGCAAAATTCCCTAGCGTGACCCTGCTGAACTGTCCCGCGCGGGCCTTTGCATTCCATCGTATACAACATTGAACTTTCCGCTGGATGCGGTAAGAGGTCGGCAACGTCATTTCAGGAGTTGCCGACCATGACCAACACCCGCACCGAAACCGACAGCTTCGGCCCGCTTGAAGTTCCCGCAGACAAGTATTGGGGCGCACAGACCCAGCGGTCGATCATGAACTTCCCTATCGGGTGGGAGCGTCAGCCGGTTCCGATCATCCGCGCGCTTGGTGTCATCAAGAAAGCCTGCGCCCAAGCCAACAAGGAACTGGGCAACATGGAGGCAGAAATCGCCGATGCGGTCATCGCCGCCGCCGGCGAGGTGATCGAAGGCAAGTTCGACGACAACTTCCCGCTGGTGGTCTGGCAGACCGGGTCTGGCACCCAGTCCAACATGAACTCGAACGAGGTGATCTCGAACCGGGCGATCGAAATGCTGGGCGGTGTGATGGGGTCCAAATCCCCCGTCCACCCCAATGACCATTGCAACATGGGCCAGTCCTCGAATGACACCTTCCCCACCGCCATGCATGTCGGCATCGCCATGCAGGCGCGCGACGTGCTGCTGCCCGGCCTGAACAAACTGGCCGCCGCGCTGGAGGAGAAAGCCGAAAAGTTCAAAGATATCATCAAGATCGGTCGCACCCATACGCAGGACGCAACGCCCCTAACCCTTGGCCAGGAATTCGGCGGTTACGCGCACCAGGTCCGCAAGGGGATCGCGCGGGTCGAGGCATGCCTTGGCGATATTTACGAACTGGCACAGGGCGGCACCGCCGTCGGCACAGGCCTGAACACGCAAAAAGGCTGGGCCGAAATGGTCGCGGCAAACATGGCCGAAATCACCGGCCTGCCCTTCGTCACCGCCCCCAACAAGTTCGAAGCACTGGCCGCCCATGACGCGATGGTCATGTTCTCGGGCGCACTGAAAACCGTGGCCGCCAGCCTGTTCAAAGTTGCGAACGACCTGCGTTTGCTTGGCTCTGGCCCGCGCTGCGGTCTGGGCGAGCTGATCCTGCCGGAAAACGAGCCTGGATCGTCGATCATGCCCGGCAAGGTCAACCCGACCCAAGCCGAGGCGCTGACCATGGTCTGCGCCCATGTCATGGGCAATGACGCCGCCGTGGGTTTTGCAGGCTCGCAAGGGCACTTCGAATTGAACGTCTATAACCCGATGATGTCTTACAACGTGCTGCAATCCATGCAGCTTTTGGGCGACAGCGCGTCGGCCTTCACCGACAACATGGTGGCAGGGATCGAAGCGAACGAGCCGCGCATCGAAAAGCTGCTGCATGAATCGCTGATGCTGGTCACGGCGCTGGCCCCCACCATCGGGTATGACAACGCCACCAAGGTCGCCAAGACCGCGCATAGGAACGGCACCACCCTGAAGGAAGAGGCGATTGCCCTTGGCTTTGTCGATGCCGAAACCTTTGACACGGTCGTGCGCCCCGAGAACATGATCGGGCCGAAGTAATGTCCGAACCGGTCAATCTGAACCGGTTTCGTAAAGCAAAGGCGCGGGCTGACAAACAAGCCCGCGCCAATGAAAACGCTGTGAAATTCGGCCGCACCAAACCGCAGAAAACCTTGGAGCAGGCCAAGGCCGACAAGGCCCGCCAGACGCTAGACGGGGCTAGGCGCGACGGAAAAGACGACGCATGAGCGCGCCGGTCAAACGGTCTTTGACCCTGCGCGGGCATCGCACCTCGGTTTCATTGGAAGACGAGTTCTGGAAAGCATTCCGCGAAATCGCCGAAGACCGCGGCATCGCGATCAATGCACTGGCCGCCGAGATCGACGAATCCCGCAGCATGGACACCGGCCTTGCCACCGCGATCCGTCTGTATGTTCTGAAATTCTATCAGTCTCTTAACGCGGGGTGATCCGCAGCCAGATGCCATCCTTGCCGCGCACGGTCAGGTGCGCCACCGGTATGGCCGGGCGGCCTTCGACCAGTTCGAAACGGTATTCGCGCAGCAGCATCGCCAGCAGCAACGGCCCTTCGGCCATGGCAAATCCCGCACCGGGGCAAACGCGCTGCCCTTGCGAAAACGGGATATAGGCGCGGCGCAGCCCCTTCTTGCCATTGGGGCAGCCGAACCGCGCGGGGTCAAACGCATCGGGCTTGTCCCAGATCCGTTCGTGGCGATGCAGGTGCCATGGCGACAGCACGATCTGACTGCCCTTGGGCACATCGCGGTCCCGGAAATGTTCGGGGCAGGCTGCCTCGCGCACCATCATCGGCACGGGCGGATAAAGGCGCAGTGCCTCGCGGAACACGTCGCGGGCGATACGCAGCTTTCCAAGGACCGAGAAATAGATTTTCTCGGGAGCTATCTCTGCCGCGGCCTCTGCCGCCGCGCGGTCCTGCCATTCGGGGTGCATCGCCAGCAGGTAAAGCGCCCATGCCAGCGCCGAAGCCGATGTTTCATGCCCCGCCAGAAAGAAGATCGCCACCTGGTCCACCATTTCCTCGGTGTCGAAACGCTGGCCTGTCACCGGGTCCGCCGTGGTCATGATCTTGGTGGCCAGATCGTCGGGCGCGGTGCCCTGCGCAATGGCCGCTGTCCGATCCGCCGTCAGGCGGGTGATGAGGGCACGGATTTTCGCCGCCGTCTGCCGCGTGCGCTTGCGGTGCCAGCGGGGCAGCCATTTCGGCAAAGGCAGGATGGCGGCGATATTGACCACGGGCGCGGTGCGCTGGTGGTCGCGGAATTCCTGAAACACGGCTTGGGCTGTCTGATCCTCGATCGGGATGGAAAACAGCGTGCGGAAAATCACATCCGCCGCCGCGTGGCTGGCTTGCAGTTCCATTTCCACCGGATGTCCGTTCGCCAGCGGTTGCAACCGCGCCACGGCAGCGCGGCCAGCGTCCCACATGGCGGGAAAGGTGTCGCGCAACCGCCCCCCTTCGAAGGCGGGGTCGATGATACGGCGCTGGCGTTTCCACTGCGCGCCATTGGTCACGAACACCGACTGGCGCAGCAAGGGCGCCAGCCCTTCGCGCACGCGGTTCGATTTGGGGAAATCATCGGGCCGGCTGCGCAGCACCAATTCCACCAGATCGGGGTCGTTGCACATATAGCTGCGGAAGAACGGCGTTTTAAACTCGGCCATCCAGGCCCGATACAGACGCGCAGGCTGCGCCGACAGAATGTCCTGCCGGAACAATTTCATATAACGCCAGAGCGACACCTTCCCCGCCCGCGACGCCGGTTTCGGCGGCAGGGTCATAGCATGCTCCGGTATTTTGACACCGGGGTTTCGATACGCGATTTCGACGGGGCGCGGCCCGCGTATCGCTGCGCAAGGGTCAGCGGCCCTGCGGTGATGCGGAAATAGTCGTAATCGGCGGGCCGGTCGAAAGCACACAAATATTGGAAATGCAGTCGGAAGAAGCGGCGTTTCAATTGTTGCCAGCGTTCGGGGCTAAGGGTCTGGGTGAAAGCAGCGGAAATGACGATGGGCCAGCGTTTGTCCGGCGGGGCCACCCCGGTCACCGCCACCGGATCGCACAACGCAAAGGCGCAGCCATCGCCCGGGGCGGTCACGTCGAGCCAGAACAATTCATCCCGCGCGGAAAGATAGGCCAGATCAGCGCGCAAACGGTCCGCCTTGGGCAGGAAGGACACCATTGGCACCACCTGCCCCAACGACAGGAAGCCAAGCGCGGGGCCGCCCGCAGGCACGCGACCGGAACGAATCAAGTCCGACAGAATTGACACAGCCAGATGCGCCCCTGAGGAATGGCCAACCACCAGCACCTCGTCCACATTCTCCTGGACGGCGGTGGCGATCTGGCTGCGGAATTGATACATCCGCGCCTCCAGCTCGGGCGGGTTGGCGCCGTGCCAGCGGGCGGAATAGGCGTAGTCATGCATCAGGTAATAGGCAAAAAACTTGCCATCGCGCGCCTTGAACCAGCGTAGCACGATCCAGGCGACAGACAGCAGGCCCAGCCAATATGCCGCCCCTTCCAACAGCATTCGCGCGGCGAAGGCCGTGCTTTCGCTGCCCAAGGGTATCAGCCCCCAGGCCCGGACCAGCGCCCTGCCCGCCAGATGACCCAGCCCCAGTGCCAGCGCCAGTTGCAGCAGCAGGAACAGCACCGGGTAAAGCGCGGCAATCACCGGCCCCTTGCGTAGCTTCATCAGCCGCCACAGCGCGCCACTGGCGATATAGGTCCACGCGGTACGGATCAGTTGCGCATAGGTGGCGGGGATGGATTTGCCCATGCTGTCCCGCACGATGTCGGACCAGACCAACACCTCGATATCCGATTGCACCTGCGCGCCATCCATCGCCGCATCCACGTGCCAGCCATAGGGCTCCTGCCCCTGTTTCGGGGAAAGGGCGATGTCATAGCCGGAAAACGCCGCCTGCTCGGTCCCTTCCTTGCGGTAAAGTTCGCGGTAGCGACGGGGATGAATCGGGTCATAGCCGGGGATGTAGAACACCCGGCGCTTGCGTATTGGATTGGTACTGCTCTGGGCCATGTCGGAAACGGGCCTTACCTCTTGTTGCGGCAAGGTTAACCCAGCTTTGGGGCGAGAGTAAGACTCCCGGCGTGGCGCGTGGGTCGGCGTCGGGATGCCTTTGGCGAGAGTATTTTTGGCAAAATGAAAGCGGCGCGTCAGCCCAAGGCCGCGAGCGCGGGGAATGTTTCAAGCAACCAGTACGAGAAGGCCGAGAAACCGCCCGTCAGCATCAAAAGGCCGATGGTCCACAGCAGCAGGCCCATGATCCGCTCGATCCGTTCCATGTGACGCTTCATCCATGACAGCAGCCCGCCAAGCCGCGGCAGGAAGGCCGCGAAAAGCAGGAAGGGAATCCCAAGCCCGGCGGCATAGACGGCCAGCAAAACGGTGCCCTTGGTCAGCGATGCCTCGGATGCGGCCAGCGACAGGATCGCCCCCAGTTGTGGGCCGATGCAGGGGGTCCAGCCAAAGGCAAACGCAAGGCCAAGGATGTAGGCGCCGAAGGCCGATCCACCCTTGTCGCCCACATCCATCCGCGCCTCGCGGTCAAGGAATCCGATCCGGTAGACGCCGACAAAATGCGCGCCAAAGATCATCACCACGATGCCGGCAATTGTGTTGAACCAGTCTTGATAGGACAAGAACACCGACCCGATAGCCGAGGCCGTGAAGCCAAGGAACAGGAACACCGTGGACAGGCCCATGACAAAGAACAGAGCTGGCAAGATGGCACGGTTGCGCCCCTCGCTCAGGTCAGTGACCGAGACGCCCGACATATAAGCCAGGTAAGGCGGCACGATGGGCAGCACGCAAGGGCTGAGGAAAGAGATCAGCCCCGCGAAAAGGGCCACTGCCATGGCGGGAAGAAGCCCCGCGTCGATGATTTCGATTCCGAACATGCAATGTTGATAGGCGATTGCCGCGCGCCCGTCACGCGGTGAGGGGTCACAAAGCCGTGGCTAGTTGTAACAGGCGGGGGCGGAACGAAAAACGCCGCCCCGAAGGGCGGCGTTTGCTGTTCATCCAGGCACAATCAGCGACCCAGCGACCACCAGCCGCGGCGCTTGGGCTTGTCATCGGCCGGCTTTGCCTCGGCTGCCGGCTCTGCCTCGACCGCGACGGGTTCCGGCTGCTTCTCCGGCTCGGGCTGGGCTTCGGCCACAGGTTCCGGCTCTGCCACGGGTTCTGCCACCGGCGCGGGCTCTGGCACCGCTTCGATTGCAGGTTCCGAAGCCGGTTCCGGTGCAGCCTCGATCACGGGAGCAGGCGCGAACTCGGTCAGACTGTCCACGGTTTCGCTTGCCGGGACTTCGGCCGCAGCGACTGCGGCTTCGGCTGCTGCGGCTTCCTCGGCCTCTTTCTTGGCCTTGGTGCTGCGCGAACGGGTCGAAGTGCTGCGCGAGCGGGTCTTTTTCGGCTTTTCGGCCTCTTGCCCGGTTTCGGCAGGTTTCTCTTCACCCGCGGCGGTCTCGCCCTCTGCCGCTTTCGCGGCTTCGGCCTCTTTCGTGGCCTTGGTGCTGCGCGAGCGGGTGCGCGTGCGCTTGGGCTTTTCTGCAGCGGCGTCGGCCTTGGGGGCTTCTGCCTCTGCCTCGGCGCTCTGCGCTTCGGCGGGGGCCGCCTCGGGCTGGTCGGCCTTGGCCGCGTCATCCGCGCCCGTTTCGGCATCCTCGGCAAACCCGTTTTCCTCGGCGCCATTCTCGCCGTTCTCGCCGTTCGAGGATTTAGACGAGCGACGGCGACGGCGACGACGACGCTTCTTGGGCTTGCCCTCTTCCTCACCATTCTCCTCGGTGCGGATGACTTCGGCCTCTTCGACCTCTGCCTCTTCGGCGACGTCCTCGTCCACCTCGTCCATCAGGGCGGCGGTGGCGGACACCACCGGCGCGGCCTCGGGCACGACGCGGGTGGCGGTCTTGAACTTTTCAAGCGTGAAGTCGGGGGACACCAGCATCGGGTCGCCCTCGACGCGCACGGACAGACCGTAGCGCGCTTCGATCTGGGCGACATGTTCGCGTTTCTGGTTCATAATAAAGTTGGTGATGCCGACGGGACATTTCACCAGCACCTCGCGCGAGCGGCGGCGGGTGCCCTCCTCTTCGATCTGGCGCAGGATGTTCAGCGCCATGTTGTCATCGGATCGGATCAACCCGGTGCCGTGACAGGCCGGGCACGGCTGGGTCGTCGCCTCGATCATGCCGGGGCGCAGACGCTGGCGCGACATTTCCATCAGGCCGAAACCGGAAATGCGGCCCACCTGGATGCGCGCGCGGTCGGTTTTCAGCTTGTCCTTGATGCGCTTTTCAACGGCGTTGTTGTTCTTGCGCTCTTCCATGTCGATGAAGTCGATCACGATCAGACCGGCCAGGTCGCGCAGGCGCAACTGGCGGGCCACCTCTTCGGCGGCCTCAAGGTTGGTCTTCAGCGCGGTTTCCTCGATCGAGCCTTCCTTGGTGGCCCGTCCAGAGTTCACGTCGATAGCCACCAGCGCCTCGGTCACGCCGATCACGATGTAACCGCCCGATTTCAACTGCACGGTCGGGTTGAACATGCCTGCCAGATAGCTTTCGACCTGGTAGCGCGCGAAGAGCGGCATCTGCTCCTGGTAGAGTTTCACGTTCTTGGCGTGGGACGGCATGATCATTTTCATGAAGTCCTTGGCGATGCGGTAGCCGCGCTCGCCCTCGACCAGAACCTCGTCGATCTCGCGACTGTAAAGATCGCGGATCGAGCGTTTGATCAGGTCACCCTCTTCATAAATCTTGGAAGGCGCAGTGGATTCCAGCGTCAGCTTGCGGATCTGTTCCCAAAGGCGGAACAGGTATTCGTAGTCGCGCTTGATCTCGGTCTTGGTGCGCTGCGCGCCGGCGGTGCGCACGATCAGGCCAGCGCCTTGCGGCACTTCGATTTCGGAGGCGATTTCTTTCAGTTTCTTGCGGTCGGCCGCGTTGGTGATCTTGCGGGAAATCCCGCCGCCGCGCGCGGTGTTGGGCATCAGCACGCAATACCGACCGGCCAGCGACAGATAAGTGGTCAGCGCCGCGCCCTTGTTGCCGCGTTCTTCCTTGACGACCTGCACCAGCATGATCTGGCGAACCTTGACGACTTCCTGGATCTTGTAGCGGCGCGGGCGCGGTTTGCGCGGCGGACGGATGTCCTCGTGATCGTCGTCATCGGCGACGGATTCGATGGTTTCATCCTTGTCAGAGGCGCTTGCCTTGTCGTCCTGATCGTCGTCGTTTTCATCGTCGACATTGTGATCGCCATTCGCGACGTCGGATTTTGCTTCGGCCTTGGCCTCGGGCTGATCGTCGAACTCGGCTTCGGCTTCAGCGCCGTTCTCTACGGGTTCTTCAACCGGGGTTTCAGCCACCGTTTCCATGGGCGAGGTGCCCTCTTCCACGGGGGTCTTGGCATCGGGGTCAAGGTCGATGGTTTCCATCCCGGCGATCTCGGTCTTTTCGACCTCCTTCGTCACGGTGGCGTCATCGCCGTCGGTCTTGGCCGCATTGGAGCGCGAGCGGGAACGAGACCGCGATTTCGGGGATTTCTTCTTTTCGTCCTCCTCGTCGCGCGCCTTCATCGCCTCGGCATAGGCGCGCTCTTCCTCCATCAGCGCCTCGCGGTCGGCGACGGGGATTTGGTAGTAATCGGGATGGATTTCCGAAAAGGCAAGGAAGCCGTGGCGGTTGCCGCCGTAATCGACGAACGCCGCCTGAAGCGACGGTTCAACCCGCGTTACCTTTGCCAGATAGATGTTGCCCGCAAGCTGGCGCTTGTTTTCGGACTCGAAATCAAATTCTTCGACTTTGTTTCCGTCGACGACCACAACGCGGGTTTCTTCCGCGTGGGTCGCATCGATAAGCATTTTCTTCGCCATGTTTTCCATTCGCATCACGCACCGGGCCACCCCCTGGGGGACGGGAAAGCGGTATCTGATGTCTATTAAGGGCGATGGGGTGCATGACACGCAGCATGTCAAAGGTCAGGCCGGTAGCGGCCCCTGCCCTTGCATCTGATGCTCTTGCACGCCTCATCGCGTTTCTTCTCCGACGCGTTTCGGGCGGTTTTCCCGGCCCTTTAGCGCCCATTCATGGCCCTTGGGTCCGGTTTTATCGGCCTTTGGGCGGTCTCAGCGGCCTTTGCAACATGCGTTACAAGGCCCAATCGGTCTGTCCAGTCGTGCCGGAGGTCTTCCTACACCGCTCTGGAACAGCGAAACTCATTCGGCGGGCGCGGCGCGCCCTTTGCCGTTCTTGCACCATAAGGCCTTCAAAGACGCAAACACAATGGGGAAAATGCCGCGCACGGCCTGCCAATGCAGGATACAGCCCCTGAAACAGGCCACGATACCGTTACAATCAAGCCGACAAGGCTGTGCAATCATGTGGCGAAACTATTGGCGACATTCGCCTGAGACAAAATTTGACAGGGCGACCACACGGGCCGCCCCATTTGCCCACAGGCAGTATTTTATTGGACGTAATCAACCCGTTGCAGGCCATACTTGGCCATTTTTTCGTTCAGCGTGCGGCGCGGCAGGCACAGCTCGTCCATCACATTGGCGATGGATCCTTTATGACGCCGCATCGTGTTGTCGATCAGCATGCGCTCGAACGCTTCCACGTATTCCTTCAGCGGCTTGCCCTCGGTGGTCATCACCGGCTGCATCTCGTCATGGTCGGCCATCAACAGCGACGTGATGGTGCCGGACCCGCGCCGCGATTGCAGCACCGCGCGCTCTGCCACGTTGATCAACTGGCGCACATTGCCCGGCCATGGCGCTTGCAGCAGTTGCGCCGCCTCCTGCGCGGACACCTTGGGCGCGTCGCAACCGTATTCCTCGGCGAATTGTTCGGACAGACGGGTGAACAGCGTCAGGATGTCCTCGCCGCGCTGGCGCAGCGGTGGCAGGGTGATGCGCAAAGCCGCCAGCCGGTAGAACAGGTCGGGGCGTAGCACGTCTTCCAGTGTCTTGTCCTGCTGTTGCAGGTTGGAAATGGCGACGATGCGGGTTTCGGGCGGGGTGCCTTCCTCGTTGATGAACGAAAGCAGCCGCGCTTGCAGGCTGTCGGACAGGGCTTGGATGTCTTCCAGAACCAGCGTACCGCCGCGCGCTTCCTCGACCGCGGGAAGCTGGCTATCCTCGGGCAGCATCGGGCCGAACAGGCGTTTCGACAGCGCCTCCTCCTCCATCGCGGCGCAGGACAGCAGCACGAATTTCTTGCCCGCCCGCGCGCCAACGGCGTGCAGGGCGTGGGCCACCAGCGTCTTGCCGGTGCCGGTTTCCCCGTCGATCAAAACGTGGCCATCGGCCTGCCCCAGATCCAGAATATCCTCTTTCAGACGTTCCATCACCGGCGAGGTGCCAATCAGCTTTTTCATCAACTGGCCGCCATCGGACAGCTCGCGCCGCAGGGCGCGGTTGTCCAGCACCAAGCGGCGGGTGTTGGTGGCCTTCTTGGCCAACTCGCTCATCCGGTCGGGGTTGAACGGCTTTTCCAGAAAATCGAAGGCGCCGACGCGCATTGCTTCGACCGCCATGGGGACGTCGCCGTGACCGGTGATCATGATCACCGGCAAGGCGGAATCCGCGCCCATCAGTTTTTTCAGGAACTGCATCCCGTCCATGCCCGGCATCTTGATATCGGAAATGACGATACCGGGGTAATCCGGCCCCAGCACCTTCAGCGCATCCTCGGCGCTCGCGAATGTTTCCGTGTCATACCCGGACAGGGCCAGCCATTGGCTGATCGACTGCCGCATATCCTGTTCGTCATCGACGATTGCGATTTTCATCATCTTGGCCATTGCGTTTACTCCGCTGCCTCGAAACCTGTGTCTTCCGTCAAGATAGGTAGTTGCATTTCAAATACAGCCCCCCCGCCCTCGGCATTGCGCGCCGTGAGCCTTCCGCCAAGGTCGTTCACGATCCCCGACGAAATGGCAAGCCCCAGCCCGACGCCCTCGCCCGGCTTCTTGGTGGTGTAGAACGGCTCGAACAGGGTCTCCAGATCGTCGATGCCCTGCCCGTTGTCGCGCACGGTCAGCGTGGCGGTCTCGCCCGCGGCCAGCAGGATGTCGATACGCGGGTCTTCCTCGCCTTGCGTGGCGTCCAGCGCGTTGCGCAGCAGGTTGATGATGACCTGTTCGATCCGCACCCGGTCGCCCATCACCCGCACCTCTTGCTGCGGCAGATGGCGGGTGATGCGCACTTTGCGGGTTTTCAGCTGCGGCTCCATCATCGACAGGCTCGATGCCAGCGCATCGCCCATATTCACTGGGGAAAGCGCATCGGCCCCCTTGCGCGCATAGGATTTCAACTGCCGCGTGATCGCCCCCATCCGTTCGATCAGATCGTCGATCCGCTGGAAGGATGACAGTGCTTCGTCGGGGCGGTTGCGGCGCAGCAGCAGGCGCGCACCGGCCAGATAGGTCTTCATCGCGGCCAGCGGCTGATTCAGCTCGTGGCTGACGGCGGCCGACATCTCGCCAAGCGCCGCCAGCTTCGACGATTGCGCAAGGGTTTGTTCCGCCACGGCAAGGGTTTCCTGCACCCTTTCGCGTTCGGCAATTTCCCGCTGCAGGCGTTCATTCAATTGGCGCAACTCCGCCGACTCGCGCTGGAACAGGGCCATGCGCAGCGCCGTCTTGCGGCTGAGCGCATAGAAGGCCAACGCCAACAGAATCGCGAACCCCATGATTTCGAGGGCAAGGAACCCGTTCACCTTTTCACGCACGGAATCATAGGTGGTGAAGCTGGCGATGCGCCAGCCGCGGAACTGGATGCGGCTTTCCATGCGCATCACCGCCTCGCCCTGCACATAGGCATCGGCGGGCAAGTTGGTCCAGTCGGCGGTGGCCTGGATGGCACGCTGGATGGCGCTGTCGGCAGGTTCGTATTTCAGCGCCTCGGCCTCGGTCAGGCCACGCCAGCGCGGTTCGGTCGCCAAGATGATCGCGCCCTCGGAATCGCTGACCAGAACCGCATCGGAAATCCCTGCCCAGGCCCGTTCGAACTTGGCCAGATCGACCAGGACCACGACCACCCCCAGCGATTCCGAACCGGAATTTACGCGCCGGGAATAGGCGAAATCATAGCCGCCGCTTTCGCGCCGCTGCACGGTAAACACGGTTTCATTCGCGCGCAGGGCATTAATGAAATAACCCTCGGCGCGCAATTGGCCACCCAGCTGGTTGCGGTCGGTCGCGGCCACAACGCGCCCATCACGGTCCAGTAGCATAAGCGAGGCGGCGCCGATTTCCTCGACAAAGGAAATCAGCCGCTGGGTGGATTGCGAATAATCGCCCGAATTCAGCGCCCCGATCAGCGCCGGGTCACGCGCCAGCAGCTGCGGCACGATGGCGTTGCGGCGCAGTTCCGACACAAGGTTGCCGGAATATAGGGCAAGCCGCAGTTCGGCCCGGTTGCGGGTGTTTTCGGTAAAGCGGCTGGTCAGAAAGGCATTGGTGGTCAGCACCGTGACCACGGCCAACACCAGCACAAGGGCCAATGCAATACGGACCCGCCAGCTTACCGTGCGGGGCGTTTCAGTGGTGTCATTGGGTCGGGTTGCAGCAGCCATGACCTAGAATAGGTCACGCCCGCCGCAGGGTAAAGTCACGCGGTGGCCAGCTGGTCCATCAGACCGGCGAACATTTGCTTGCCATCGGTGCCGCCATGGGCCGGATCGGCCGCCCGTTCGGGGTGGGGCATCATGCCCAGCACACGGCGGTTTTCCGACAGGACACCGGCAATATCCGCAACAGATCCGTTTGGATTGTCCGCATAGGTAAAGGCGATGCGGTCCTGATCGAGCAGCCGCGCCAGCGTGGCGTCATCGGCGTAGTAATTGCCGTCATGATGCGCGATCGGAATGTCGATCACCTGGTCCTTGGCATAGCCATGGGTAAAGGCGCTGTCCGCAGTGCCCACGACCAAGGGCACGGTTTTGCAGATGTATTTCAGGTTGGCATTGCGGCGCAGCGCACCGGGCAGCAGGCGGGTTTCGGTCAGGACCTGGAACCCGTTGCAGATGCCAAGCGCGTAACCGCCGCGCTCGGCATGGGCCTTGAGCGCACCGCAAATCGGCGAATTCGCAGCAATCGCCCCGCAGCGCAGGTAATCGCCATAGGAAAACCCGCCGGGCACACCGACGATATCCACGCCTGCGGGCAGGCCCTGTTCCTTGTGCCAGACCATGGTGACTTTCGCGCCGGCGGCCTCGAAAGCGGTGGCAAGGTCACGGTCGCAATTCGATCCGGGGAAAACAAGGACAGCGGCGTGCATCAGGCGATCTCCACCGTGTAGCTTTCGATCACCGTGTTCGCGAGCAGCTTTTCGCACATCTCGGTCACGGTCTGCTCGGTGGTGCCCTCGGCCAGGTCCAGCTCGATCACCTTGCCCTGGCGGACACCTTCGACCCCGTCGAAACCCAATGCGCCAAGCGCGTGTTTCACCGCCTCGCCCTGCGGGTCAAGAACCCCGTTTTTCAGCATCACATGGACCCGTGCTTTCATGGGTAATCTCCTGCGTCTTGGTCTTTCGGGGTGCGGTGCAGCACCCCTTCTTTGTTCCATAGATAGTCAGATCAGCCCCGAACCAGCCGGGGGCCTGTCTTTCAATTGATCAGCGTCGGCTTCGGTGTCGCGCCCTTGGGCATCACGCCAAGACGGCGGGCCACTTCGGAATAGGCATCGGTCAGGCTGCCCAGATCGCGGCGGAACACGTCCTTGTCCAGCTTCTGCTTTGTCTCGATGTCCCACAGGCGGCAGCTGTCGGGGCTGATTTCATCGGCCACCACAAGACGCTGGAAATCACCGTCATAGATGCGGCCAATCTCGATCTTGAAATCGACAAGACGGATGCCGACGCCAAACATGACACCCGACATGAAATCGTTGACGCGCAGCGCCAGCGACAGGATGTCGTCCATGTCCTGCTGGCTGGCCCAGCCGAAGGCTGCGATATGTTCCTCGGTGACCAGCGGATCACCCAGGGCATCGTCCTTGTAGCAATATTCTACGATCGGGCGCGGCAGGGCGGTGCCCTCCTCGATTCCCAGTCGCTTCGACAGCGACCCGGCAGCATAGTTGCGCACGATCACTTCCAGCGGGATGATCTCGCAGGAGCGCACCAACTGTTCACGCATGTTCAGCCGTTTCAGGAAGTGGGTCGGCACGCCGATCGCGCCCAGCCCGGTCATGAAATATTCGGACAGCAGGTTGTTCAGCACACCCTTACCTTCGATGGTCGCCCTTTTCTCGGCGTTGAAAGCGGTGGCATCGTCCTTGAAATACTGCACGATGGTGCCCGGTTCAGGGCCTTCATACAGGGTTTTCGCCTTGCCTTCGTAAATTTTCTTGCGCCGTGCCATGGCCACTCCGTCGCTTGGGCCGCACGATGAGTCCGCAGCCTTTGGCATCCCTTTAGTGCAACGCCCGCCCCGCCGCAAGAGAGCCCGCATCGCCGCGATGCGCCATCATTGCACCGCCGACATGCCAGATAGGCTTGCACCACGGGCCGCGCTTGGGCATACGGGGGGCAACAAGAACCCCACCAGAGGATTGACAGATGAGCACCTTTGACGACCGCGAACACGCATTCGAAGCAAAATATGCCCATGACGAGGAAATGAACTTCAAGGCGCAGGCCCGCGCCAACAAGTTGCTTGGCCTTTGGGCTGCCGAAATGCTGGGCAAGACCGGCGACGATGCCGATGCCTACGCCAAAGAGGTGATCAAGGCCGATTTCGAAGAGGCCGGCCACGAGGATGTCGTTCGCAAGGTTGCCGCCGATCTGGACGGCAAGGCCGATGCCAATGCGATCCGCGCCAAGATGGCCGAACTGCTGCCGCTGGCCAAAGCGCAGCTGATGGCCGAAGACTAAGCCATCCGGGCGCAAACCGCGCCCCGGACCAAGAATGCCAGAACGCGGACCGGAAACGGCCCGCGTTTTGCTTAACACCCTAACCCCCTCCCTTAACTTTCCCTTCCGAAAACCGGCCCCCGTTAACAGGTCGGTAAGTGATCGCTGCCACCCTCCATGACCAGCGACAAGAGGATCGAGCCTGTGACCCATAGCCCAGACAGCCTGCTGCCCGCCGGGCGCGCGCGCAAACTGCGCGTGGCCCTGTGCAACCTTCTGCCCCTGGTCATCGGGGCGGGCTGCCTGTGGCTTCTGGCGGACCGGCTGGGCACGCTGGACCTGTCCGAGGTGATGCGCGCCACCCGCACCGTGACCGCACCGCAATGGCTGGGCGCGACGCTGGCAACGGCGGTCAGCCTTTGGGCCGTGGGCCGCTATGATGCGGTGGTCCACGCCCACATGGGTACCGACATTCGCGGGCGCGACGCGACCCGCGCGGGCGTGGTGTCGATCGCGCTGGCACAGACCGTGGGCATGGGGCTGCTGTCGGGCACGCTGGCGCGATGGCGTCTACTGCCCGATCTGGGGCTGGCCAAGGCGGCGCAGATCACCACCTACGTTTCGATCTCTTTCATGGCGGGGCTGGCCGTGGTCATCGCAGCAGTGGGGCTGATCCTGCCGATGCCGCCCATGATCCCCGGCGCGCTGCTGGGGCTGCTTCTGTTTGGCGCGCTTGGCCTGACCGTACTGGCCTTTCTGCGGCCCGCGTTCCGGCTGGGGCGGTTCACGCTCTCCATGCCCTCCTTGCCCTCCATGGGAACGATCCTTGCGCTGACCGTGCTGGATACTGTGGCCGCCGCCGCAGCGCTGCAATTCCTGCTTCCGGCAGAGGTGCAGCCTGCCTTTGCCCAGATGCTGCCGGTGTTCCTGCTGGCGCTTGGGGCGGGGCTTTTGTCCGGGGCACCCGGCGGGATCGGCGCGTTCGAACTGACGCTGGTCGCGCTGCTGCCACATCTGCCCGAAGCGCCCCTGCTGGGGGCGATGCTGGCCTTTCGCCTGATCTATTACGCCCTGCCCGCCTGCCTTGCCTTCATCGCGCTGGCTAAACCGCCGCCCGCCCGGCGCTTGGCGCAGCCGGTGATCGCAACAACGACCGCCCGGGCCGAGGCGTTGATGGACCGCGCCCGCCGATCCGAACTGGGCGTGTTGCGCCAGAACGGCGGCATGGTGCTGGACGAAAGCAACGGCGCGCTTGGCTATGTTGCGACCTCGCAAACCCTGACCGCCCTGTTCGACCCGCTCGAGGCGCGCAGCCCCGCCCTTTACGCCCGCTTTGCCCAGGTTGCGCGGCGCGCGGGCCGCGTCGCCTGTTTCTACAAACTTTCCGCCCGCCACGCCGCCACGGCGCGGCGCGCGGGCATGAAACTGCTGCATGTCGCGGACGAGGCGGTGTTGGACGCCGCCGGGTTCACAACCGACGGCCCACGACACCGCCAATTGCGCCGCAAACTGCGCCACGCCGAAAAGGCCGGGCTGGCCGTCACCCGTGCCGATGCCCGCCTGCCGATTGCGGAAATGGCCCGCGTCGATGCGGAATGGAAGGCAGGGCACGGGCCTGCGCGCGGCACCTCCATGGGGCAATTTTCACCGTCCTACCTGCACCACCAATGGGTATTCCTGGCCCGCCACAACGGGCAACTGGCGGCTTTCGTGACCTTTCATGCCTCGGACAATGAAATCTGTCTGGACCTGATGCGCGCCCGCCCCGGCCTGCCCGATGGCACCATGCACGCGTTGATCACCGCCGCGACCTGCGCCGCCCGCGATGCGGGAATCACCCGCGTGTCCCTGGCCGCCCTGCCTGCCGCAGGCCATGCAGGCGCCCCGCGCGAGGCCGCGCTGCGCGCTTGGCTGATCCGCAAATGGGGGGCGGGCGGGCTGCGCCAGTTCAAACTGGCCTTCGCCCCGCGGCTTGAACCGCTCTACCTTGCCGCGCCGTCTTGGCCCACAATGGCCCTTGCCGGAGCGGATCTGGCCCGCGCGATCCGCTGGCCCGAAGCGCCCGATGCCCTGCCGACACCCGATCCCGACACGCGGCAGATCGAAGATGATCTTGAGGAATATGAGTTTGCCTCTGCCCTGCAAACATGACAGGAAATGCGCGACCGCAACCTGACATGGTGAACGCCCCGATGACGAACGCTCTTTCCCGCCTTCTTGAAACCCGCGACTGGCTGATGGCGGATGGTGCCACGGGCACCAACCTGTTCAACATGGGGCTGGGCGCGGGCGACCCGCCCGAGCTGTGGAATGTCGATCACCCCGACCGGATCAAGACTCTTTATGGTTATGCGGTGAACGCGGGCAGCGACATTTTCCTGACCAACACGTTCGGCGGCAATGCCAGCCGTCTGAAACTGCACGACGCGCAATCGCGCGTGCGCGAATTGAACCGCGTCGGGGCCGAACTGGGCCGCGAAGTCGCAGATGCCGCAGGCCGCACCGTCGTGGTGGCCGGATCCGTCGGCCCGACCGGCGACATCTTCGCCCCCATGGGTCCGATGACCCACGAACTGGCGGTCGAGATTTTCCACGAACAGGCCGAGGGCCTGAAAGAGGGCGGAGCCGATGTGCTGTGGCTTGAAACCATCTCGGCCCCGGAGGAATACAAGGCCGCGGCAGCGGCATTCGCCCTGGCCGACATGCCTTGGTGCGGCACGATGAGCTTTGACACAGCCGGACGCACCATGATGGGTGTCACCTCGGCCCAGATGGTTGAAATGGTGGAAAGCCTGCCCAATCCTCCGCTGGCCTATGGCGCGAACTGCGGCGTCGGCGCGTCGGACCTGCTGCGCACAGTGCTGGGGTTCGCCGCCGCCGGATCGGAACGGCCGATCATTTCCAAAGGCAACGCCGGCATCCCGAAATACCACGACGGGCATATCCATTACGACGGCACGCCGGAACTGATGGCGGAATATGCCGTACTGGCCCGCGATTGCGGCGCGACCATCATCGGCGGCTGCTGCGGCACCATGCCCGAGCATCTGGAAGCCATGCACGAGGCGCTGACCACCCGGCCGCGCGGCCCGCGCCCCACGCTGGATGAAGTCACCACGAAACTTGGCGGCTTTTCTTCGGCCAGCGACGGCACTGGCGAGGATGACGGCCCCAAACGGGAACGTCGCGGGCGCCGCACGCGTGGTTAAAAATAAAGCGGCCGCCGCACGCGTAGGTGAAGGGGACGGTGGGTTATAAACCCACCCTACGCCATCTGATCATGTAGGGTGGGTTTATAACCCACCGTCCCCAATTGACCCCGCGCAAGGACAGCGCCACCGATCCGTGCGAGCATCCCTTTATGACCACATGAAGGGAGTCGGCCATGTCCTTGAAATCTGTATCAGAGCTTCTGTCCAAACTCACACCCGCTGCCCGCGCCATGGCCAAGCAAAGCCTGCGCGACAGCGGTGATCTGGCTCAAGGCGCACCGCTGGAGGACGCCTTCTCGCAAACCCGCGACTACACCGACTGCTTGCTGGACTGTCAGGACACCTACTCCGACGCGGTTGGTGCATGTGAAACGGACGAATGCCGCGCCGGTGCCGCCGTTGCCCTTCGCAAATGCCGCAAAGGCTGCAAATAGACGCTAAAACAGTGACATCTGATCGCCTGCCCGCAAAGGCGGGCGAAACAGGTCGCAGCGCAACACGGGTTGCTCTGCGTCCAGCCCCAGACGCCGCGTGGCCAGGTCGAACCGTTGCGCGATGATCTTTGCGTAATGCCCCTCGCCGCGCATCCGCTTGCCCCAATCCGCCGCATAATCCTTGCCGCCGTGCATCTCGCGCAGGCGGGCCATCACGCGGGCCGCGCGGTCCGGATAGGCATCCTCCAGCCACTCGCGGAACAGCGGCGAGACCTCAAGCGGCAGACGCAACATGATCCAGCTGGCCGATGTCGCACCCGCGTCGCGCCCCGCCTGCAAGATCGCCTCCAGCTCGGGGTCGGTCAGTGCAGGCACCACGGGCGACACCATCAGCCGCACCGGAACGCCCGCCTGCGACAGCCGCCGCACAGTCGCAAGCCGGCGTGCGGGGGATGGCACGCGCGGCTCCATCCGCCGCGAGAGGCCGGCATCCAGCGTGGTCACAGACACGCCAACCCGCGCCAGCCCCCGCCCCGCCATATCGGCCAGAATGTCGATGTCCCGCGCAATCAAACTGCCCTTGGTGACCACCGCAACCGGATTTCGGAAATCGCGCAGCACCTCAAGGCAGGCGCGCATGATGCCGCGGTAACGTTCGACCGGTTGGTAGGGGTCGGTGTTGGTGCCGATGGCGATGGGTGCCACGTGATAGCACCGCGCGCGCAATTCACGCGCCAGCACCTGCGCCATATCGGGCCGCGCCACCAGCCGCGTTTCGAAATCCAGCCCCGGCGACAGGCCCAGCCATGCATGGGAGGGCCGCGCGAAACAATAGATGCAGCCATGCTCACACCCGCGGTACGGGTTTATCGACCGGTCGAATGGAAGATCGGGCGAACGGTTATAACTGATCGCGCTGCGCGGGCGCTCCTCGCTCACCTCGGTGTGCAATCTTGGCAGGTCTTCCACGATGTCCCAGCCATCCCATGTTGGCACGCTGACATGTCTTTCAAAGCGCCCTGCCCGGTTGGAGGACGCCCCGCGCCCGCGCCGCCGCTCTGCGGCAAGCTGATGCTGATCGTCACGTTCCATTCATCAATCATGAACAAAACCAGAACAATTGCAATCATCCCCATGATCTTGATGCAGATATTTCACCCCATACCAATGATTTCCCGTCTATAAGTCGGATTAATCGCGCCCCATGTCGCATTCCGGACAGTCGATTCCGACACAAATGCGGAAATGGGGCAGAGAAATCCGGGCGTCTTACCGCCCCTGCAAAGGAATCGCCCTATGTCTGACGAAGAAGACATCATCCTGTCGGAACTTAATGACGAGGACCTTGTCGCCCAGATGATGGACGACCTTTATGACGGCATGAAGGAAGAAATCGAAGAATCCGTTCAGATCCTGCTGGAGCGCGGATGGGAGCCTTACAACATCCTGACCGAACCGCTGGTCGGCGGCATGACCATTGTCGGAAAGGATTTCCGCGACGGCATCCTGTTCGTGCCAGAGGTTCTGCTAGCCGCCAATGCGATGAAGGGCGGCATGGCCATCCTGAAACCGCTGCTGGTCGAAACCGGCGCGCCCCGTATGGGCAAGATGGTGATCGGCACGGTCAAGGGCGACATCCACGACATCGGCAAGAACCTTGTGTCAATGATGATGGAAGGCGCAGGTTTCGAAGTTGTCGATCTGGGCATCAACAACGATGTGGAGGCCTACTTGGCCGCGCTGGGAACCGAAGAGCCCGACATTCTGGGCATGTCCGCTCTGCTGACCACGACCATGCCTTACATGAAGGTCGTGATCGACACGCTGGCCGAAAAGGGCCTGCGCGACGATTACATCGTGCTGGTGGGCGGTGCCCCCCTGAACGAGGAATTCGGCAAAGCCATCGGCGCCGACGCCTACTGCCGCGATGCTGCAGTCGCCGTGGAAACGGCCAAATCCTTCGTTGCGCGCAAGCACAACCAAGGCGTCGCCAAAGCGTGATTTCGCTCTTGCGGCGATAACAGCGGCCCGCCCTCGCGCGGGCCGTTTTTTTCATGAAAGGGGGCCTTGATGGACCTGCCAAGCGACGAAAGCCTGACCCGCAAGGGGCTGGACCTGTCCGGCCCTGACGCCCCGCGAAAAGACCGCATCCTGCTGATCGCCTGCGGTGCCATCGCGCGCGAGGTACTGGCCATTACATTGGCCAATGGCTGGGACCATATGGACCTGACCTGCCTGCCCGCGATCTTGCACAACACGCCCGACAGGATCACCGATGCCGTGCGCACGGCGGTCGAAAAGCACCGCGCGCAATATGACCGCATTTTCGTACTATACGCCGATTGCGGCACCGGCGGGCTGCTTCAATCGGCCTGCAAGGACATGGGCGTCGAAATGTTGCAAGGCCCGCATTGCTACAGCTTTTTCGAAGAAAATGAACGATTTGCCAGCCATAGCGAAAGCGAATTCAGCAGCTTCTATCTGACCGACTTCCTGGTCCGACAGTTCGATGCTTTCGTGTGGGAACCATTGGGCCTGGACCGCCATCCCCAGCTAATGGAAATGTATTTCGGCCATTACACAACGCTGATCTATCAGGCCCAGACCGATGATCCCGCGCTGACCGCCAAGGCGCAAGAGGCCGCGAAACGCCTTGGCCTAGCATTCGAACGCCGCTTCACCGGATACGGGGATCTGGAACGCGAACTGGCGGCGCAAGCCTGAAAACGGGATGGCGGGCGGGGCGACGCGCAAGCATAGCGCGGCGCAAGCGCCGGACAGTCATCCCGCGGCAGCCACGGCACGGATACGTTCGATCATCGCCCGCACCCCGTTCGACCGCTGCGCCGACAGATGCTCGTTCAGGCCCAGCCGTGCCAGCTCTGCCGATGCATCCACCGCGCCCACCTCGGCGCAGCTCAGCCCGTTATACAAGGCCCGCAGCACCGCGATCAGCCCGCGCACGATCAGCGCATCGCTGTCGCCGTCAAACCGGAACCGCCCATCGTCGATTTGCGGATGCAGCCAGACCTGGCTGGCGCAGCCGTCAACCTTTGTGGCGGGCACCTTCAACGCATCGTCCAGCGGGTCCATATCCTTGCCCTGATCGATCACGTAGCGATAGCGGTCTTCCCAGTCCTCCAGGAACTCGAAATCCTCGACGATCGCCTCGAATGCCTCGCTTGCCATGGTGCTGCCCCCTTGATTGTTCCCATGACCTAGGACGCGCCGCCGCAAAGGTCCAGAGCCTTGGCGCTTTTCAAGCCGCCGCTTTTGCGGTAACCCATTGAAAAAGAGCGTGAGGCGAGAAATGCGGACACCCCTGGCAGCCCTATTGATTGCAACCCTGATTCTGCCCGGTTGCGGGTCGCGGCTGAACCCGTTCAACTGGTTCGGGCGCGGTCAGGTCGAGGCGGTGCAAACCGGCACGGAAAACCCGCTGATCCCGCAAAAGTCCCGTCTGAAACCCAAGGACATCCCCTACCAGGGCACGCTCGTGGACCAGATCACCGACCTCAAGGTCGAACGCAGCCCTGGCGGGGCCGTGGTGCGCGTGACCGCCGTGGCCGCCCGTCAGGGCGCCTACGAAGTCCGGCTGGCCCCCGCTTTCCAGCAGGACGCCAAAGGCGTGTTCAAACTGGAACTGCTGGCGCTTCAGCCCGCCCGGCGGACCGCGCAAGGCACTGCGGCCAGCCGCACGGTCACGGCCGCCATCGACCTGACCGACCAAGACCTGTTCGGCATCCGCACCATCCGCGTGCAAGGCGCGCGCAACGCGGCCACCTCGCGCCGCTAAACTCCTGTTCCGGAACGTAAAAGGCGGCCCACGGAACATATCCGGTGCCGCCTTTTTCATATCTGATTCTTATCTGGTCGCCGGTTACAGTTGGATGATCTTGACCGAACTGCCCTTGGCCGCCAGCGCGATTTCACCGGCACAAAGGCGCAATGCATCGTCGCCGAACACCTCTTTGCGCCAGCCCTTCAGCGCGGGCACGTCCCGCAGACCCGCCGCGATAGCATCCAGATCGGCCGCAGGCGCGATCAGCCGCGCGGCAACGCCCGTCGCCTCTGTCTTTGCTTTCAGCAGCACGCGCAACAGGTCTGCCAGCGCCGGGTTCACCTGCAACTTGTCACGGCTGGTGTTGGGTTTGGGCATGTCCTCGGGCTTGCAGTCCAGCCCACGTTTGACCGCGGCGAGGATGCCCTCTGCGATGTCGCCCTTGCGCGCCTCGCGCAGCAGCAGACGCGAGCGCCCCAGATCGTTCATCGTCGCCGGCTTGGTCGAGGCAAGCTCGACCAAGGCGTCATCCTTGAACACCCGGCTGCGCGGAATGTTGCGGGCCTGCGAATGGGATTCGCGGAACTCGGCCAGTTCACGCACCACGGCTAGGAACTTGCCGGAATTGGTGCGGGTCTTGATACGTTTCCACGCGTCTTCGGGGCGGGTGATATAGGTTTCGGGATCCGTCAGGATGCCCAGCTCTTCCTCGACCCATTTGCCGCGCCCGTCGCGCTCCAGCTCGGCCTTGAGGTATTCGTAGATCTTGCGCAGATGCGTGACATCGGCCAGCGCATAGGTTTTCTGCGCATCGGTCAGCGGGCGGCGCGACCAGTCGGTAAACCGCGAGGTCTTATCAAGGCTTTCCTTGGCGATCTTGCGCACAAGCGTTTCATATCCCACCTGTTCGCCAAAGCCGCAGACCATCGCAGCGACCTGCGTGTCGAACATGGGCGACGGGATTACCCCATTGTCCACAAAGAAGATTTCCAGATCCTGCCGGGCCGCGTGGAATACCTTGACCACGCCTTCATCGCGAAACAGATCAATCAGCGGGGCCAGATCCAGCCCGTCTGCCAGCGGATCGACCAGAACCGCGTTCTCGTCCCCTTCGCCGGGCATGGCCAGCTGCACAAGGCACAATTTGGACCAGTAGGTACGTTCCCGAAGGAATTCGGTGTCCACGGTCATATATGGGTATTTGGCGGCCTCGGCGCAGTAGGCTGCCAGCTCTTCGGTGGTCGTCAGGGTTTTCATATGATGCGGTGTTCCGGATAGGCGCGGGCGTTCGTCGCCCCAGTGAAAGTTGCGGCGTCTTACGTCAATGCGGCACCGAATGGAAGGGGCGCTCAGCCTGTGCGCGAATGACTCTCGCCTTTTGCGAAAGCTTCCAGCACCTTGGGGTAAAGGCGATGTTCCTCGACCAGTACCCGCGCGGCCAGCGTGTTGGGCGTATCATCCGGCAGGACAGGCACGCGCGCCTGCCCCAGAATCGGGCCATCGTCCAGTTCGGCGGTAACCAGATGCACGGTGCAGCCGGCCTGCGCATCGCCCGCTTCGATCGCGCGGGCATGGGTGTGCAGACCTTTGTATTTGGGCAAAAGCGACGGGTGGATGTTCAGCATCCGGCCTTCGAACCGGCGGGTAAATTCCGGCGTCAGGATACGCATGAACCCCGCAAGGCACAGGATATCGGGCTTTGCCGCCTCGATATGGTCCAGCAGCGCCGCTTCGAATGCGGCACGATCCTTGCCGAATGGTTTGTGATCGACAGCGGCGGTGGGCACGCCCATATCCGCCGCCTTCTTCAGCCCGCCCGCGTCCGGATCGTTCGATGCGACCAGCACAGGCACCGCCCAATCGCCGGCCTGCATTTCCTTGACCAGGCGGACCATGTTGGACCCGCCGCCGGAAATCAGGATCGCGACGCGTTTGCTCACGCCAGCGTGCCCTTGTAGGCCACGCCTCCGCCCGCTCGCACAGCGCCAAGGCGGTAAACGGTTTCGCCCTCGGCCTGCAACACGGCGGTCAGGGCCTCGGACCGGTCCGCCGATACCGACAGGATCATGCCAACGCCGCAGTTGAAGGTTTTCAGCATTTCCGCCTGCTCCATGCCGCCGGTCTGCATCAGCCAGCCGAACACGCCGGGCAATTCCCACGCGTCCAGATCAATCTCGGCGCCCATGCCCTCAGGCAGGACGCGGGGCAGGTTTTCGGTCAGCCCGCCGCCGGTGATATGGGCCAGCGCATGAACGCCCCCTGCCCGCACCGCCGCAAGGCACTGTTTCACATACAAACGGGTCGGCGCCAGCAGGGCGCGGCCCAGCGTGCCCTCGCCAAACGGGCAATCGGCATCCCAGCCAAGGCCCGACACATCGACCAGCTTTCGCACAAGGCTGTAGCCGTTGGAATGCACCCCGTTCGACGCCAGCCCCAGCAGCACGTCGCCTTCGGTCACGCCATCGGGCAGGGTCTGGCCCCGCTCCATCGCGCCCACGGCAAAACCTGCCAAGTCGAAATCGCCATCGTGATACATGCCGGGCATTTCAGCTGTCTCGCCGCCGATCAGGGCACAGCCGGACTGCACGCAGCCCTCGGCAATGCTTTCCACGACGGTGGCGGCCTGGTCCAGTTCCAGCTTGCCGGTGGCGAAATAATCAAGGAAGAACAGCGGCTCTGCCCCTTGGCAGACCAGGTCGTTCACGCACATGGCGACAAGATCAATCCCCACGGTTTCAAAGTAACCGGTATCGATGGCGATGCGCAGCTTGGTACCCACCCCGTCGGTGGCCCCCACCAGCACCGGATCGCTGTAACCTGCATCCTTCAGGTCGAACAGCGCGCCAAAGCCGCCAAGGCCGGACATGACGCCGGACCGCGTGGTCCGTTTCGCCGCCGGCTTGATCCGTTCGACCAGCGCGTTGCCCGCGTCGATGTCCACGCCCGCATCGGCATAGGTTATCCCGTTGGTCTTGTCGGTCATGGCAGGCTCCGTTCCGCTTTGCGTCATGTGATGGGGCAAGTCTTGCCGCGCGGGTTAAATCAATCGCATCGCCAGTGCAATCTGAAACCACCTTGAAACCCTTGACCTGCGGGTGCGTTCTGCTAGCAAAGGGCGCATGGCGGGCCTGTAGCTCAACGGTTAGAGCAGAGCGCTCATAACGCTTTGGTTGCGGGTTCAAATCCTGCCGGGCCTACCATCCCTTCTTCCCGCCTTGCTGAAATAGCGGTCAGACAGCTTGCCGGATGCCGCTTGCGGCCGCTTGCCTGAACGCAGGCCCAACGTGACGCTGATCGCGGGTGCCTGCAACATTGGCGACAGGCCGGCGGAACCGATCCTAGCGGGCGATAACGATTTCCGCCCGCAAACCGCCCATCCGCGCGCTTTCGCCAAGGCGCAGCACGCCGCCATGGGCATGGGCGATATCCGTGGCAATAGCCAACCCCAGCCCCACGCCGGACCCGAGGTTCTGATTTCGGGCCGCATCCAGCCGGGTAAACGGCTTGACCGCCAGCCCCCGGCTTTCGGGGGGAATGCCCGGCCCGTCATCCTCGACCCGGATGCGCAGGGATTTTTCCGTCATCAGCACCGAAACCTCGGCATGATCGCCATATCGCACCGCATTGCCGATCAGGTTGTTCAGTGCGCGCTTGATCGCCTGCGGGCGCAGACGCGCCATGCCGCCCTTGTGGTCGGTACCCTGCCCCGGCACCTTGACCAGCGTCACGGGCTTGCCCGCGCGTTGCGCATCGGCCACCACCTGCGCCACCAGAGCCAGGGCATCAGTCGGCTCTGCCTCCCCCTCAAAGGCGCCGCGGGTAAAGGCCAGGAATTCGTCCAGCATCTCCTGCATCTCGGCCACGTCGCGCTCCATTGGTTCGCGCTCTTCGTCGTCCAGCATGGACAGGCCCAGTTTCAGCCGGGTCAGGGGCGTGCGCAGGTCGTGACTGACCCCCGACAGCATCAGCGTGCGTTGTTCGATATGGCGTTCAATCCGGGCGCGCATGTCCAGAAAGGCATGGCCCGCCGCGCGCACCTCGACCGCGCCGGTGGGCCGGTATGGAATGTTGCGCCCCTTGCCAAAGGCCTCGGCCGCCTTGGCCAGCCGCGTGATGGGTCGCAACTGGTTGCGCAGGTAGATAAAGGCGATCAGCGTCATCAGCACGCCAAAAAACAGCATGTTGACGAACAACTGGTGCGGGTTGCTGGCCGACAAGCGGCGGCGGTCCAGCGTGACACGCACCGTGCCGTCGCCCCCGTCCAGATACAAAAACGCATCGCGGTCATCGGGCAACTCGACCGAGACAAGCGCAGGCAATTGCGCCTTCAACTCGGCAATCACGATGCGGCCGGTCAGGTCATACCAGCGCGTCGCATCGGATGGCGGGCTTTGCGGCAGCGGATCGACCCCGATCAAAAGCGGCTCTGCCAGCGACCGCATCGCGGACACACCGCCCATGTCCTGCGCATCCATCAAAAGCTGCACCTCGCGCGCGGCGCCCGAAGTCATCTGCTGGGTCACGCCTTCAAAATGGCGCTGGATGAATACAACCGACACGACCAGTTGCAGGGTAACAACCGGCAGAATCAGGATCAGCGCGGCACGGCCATACAGGCTGCGCGGCAAATAGCGTTTGAGCCAGTGAAAGAACATGGGCTAAACCTAAGGCGCACAAGACAATTAAGGAAGACGCGAATGCAGGCCCCCGACGATTTCGACCCAAAGATTGACCTGGCTGAACAGCTGGCCCCCGGACTGCGCCGGATCGTGGCGCCGAACCCTTCGCCCATGACCTATCGCGGCACCAATACCTATCTGTTGGGCACGCGCGGGCTGGCGGTGATCGACCCCGGCCCTGACAGTCCCGCCCATTTGCAGGCAATTCTGGATGCCGTCGAAACAGCGCAGCAGATCACGCATATCCTTGTCACCCATGCCCACCTGGACCACTCGCCACTGGCCGCCGCCCTGTCGGATGCCACCGGAGCGCCGGTGCTGGCCTACGGCGATGCCATGGCCGGGCGCAGCGCGGTGATGACGAAACTGGCCGCCGAAGGGCTGGCCGGCGGCGGCGAAGGCGTGGATGCCGAATTCGCCCCGGATGTCGCATTGGCCGATGGTGCGGTGGTCACCGGCGACGGATGGGAGGTCACGGCCCTGTGGACCCCCGGCCATTTCGGCAATCACCTTGCGTTCCAATGGGGCGACGCTGTGTTCACGGGCGACCTGGTGATGGGCTGGGCCTCGTCGCTGGTATCGCCCCCCGATGGCGACCTGACCGATTTCATGGCCTCCTGTGAAAAGCTGCGCGCCCTGCCCGCGCGCGTATTCCACGCAGGGCACGGTGCCCCCGTGCTGGACCCTCATGCGCGGCTCGACTGGCTGATTGCCCACCGCAAGACGCGCGAAGCCGCCATCCTTGAAGCCCTGCGCCACCGCCACGAGACCGCGCACGAGCTGGCGCAACGCATCTACACCGACACCCCGCCACCCCTGCTGCCCGCGGCCGAGCGCAACGTCTTTGCCCATCTCGTTGATCTACATGGCAAAAACCTTGTGCAACCCGATGGAGCCCTCAGCACCAAGGCACGTTTTGCCCTTGTTTCCGGCTAGATGAAACTTTTGCGAAAAAATCTGCGAAAACCCTCTGGACGCCGCAAAACACTCTCGTTATATCACCCCTCGTGTTCCGGCGTAGCTCAGCGGTAGAGCAGTTGACTGTTAATCAATTGGTCGTAGGTTCGATCCCTACCGCCGGAGCCAAAATATCTCTTAGAGATCAATGGCATAAAGGCCGCTCACATGAGCGGCCTTTGTCGTTTTTATGCTGCTATTCAACAACTATTCAACAATCATGTAGCGTCGACCGTCCTGCGCGCAACAGTCAGTTCTTCGAGCAGGTTCTCGAGAATGGGCCCATGCGCAGCAAGCATTAGCCATGCCGGGATGTGCCAGTCGAGGAAGCAGAGATCGCCCTCTTGGATCGAGAAACAGTCAGGCCGAGACTCAGCGGAGATGCGAATTGCGGCGGCAAATGCCCGTTCTCTATTCATGCCGCTTCCTCCAACTTGAGTTCGTCTGCCGCGTCGAACCAGACTCGCTGCAAGGCACGCAATTCTTTTGCGAGATTCTCAACAGTCGAGACAGAAAAACCGAATTCTTTGTCTGCCATCAGAATTGCGAGGACCGCGCGTTCGTCGTCAATCAACGGATTCAAGCGCTGACCTCGAACGATGACACTGCCAGCTTCAAAGCAGACGTCTGTCTCATCGACTTCAGTCGTCAAGATCGCAAGTGCACGGGTTAGATTTTTGTCGTGGTTAGTCATTAGATTGGCTCCTTTGTTGTGCCATTAAGTCGCCACCTTCGTGATTGAAGATGACTTGAGACAAACCTACGAGGAACCGCATGTCAGATCGTGTCTGCCAAGATGGCTGCGAGGCATACAGATTGTTCGGAACGCCGGGAGAGATCGAAGTTGACTCGATGGAATTCGAGCTTTCCGAGATGTCAACTGGGATCACGGCATGGCGCACTATTGCGCACGCACTGGAAAGCGGTACGCCCTTCCCACCGTGGGTCCGTTCATACCTTGAGCATGTCGCCTCAGGTATCGAGGATTGGGCGATGCTGAACGGGCATCCCGGCGAGTTGAAAGATATCCTGCATCTGCACGGGAAGCGGAAGTATCAAGACGACCGACGCGACCCGCGATATGTCTTTGATGCTATCTGCCAACTGCGCGGGCATAACCCGAAGGCGTCGGTCAAAAGCCTCGTCCAAGAGTTCATCCGGCAGGACCCAAAACTCGGCTACGGCGAAGAAGCGATCAGGCAGAAGTATTACGAAGGCAAGAAGCTTGCGGAGACCGGGCAGGATTACAAGGGCCGAGACCGGAAACGGGATGTCCAATCTGCTCCTATGGTCAGCACGTCGGGCGACGAAGAAGAAGCAAGCGACTTCTGAGAGCCGGCCACCTTATTCAGAATCCACAGATCTCTTTCGTAACCGCAACCGTGCCGATCTCACTTCCATCCAGACGAAGGTAGAGATGTTCGAGTGTTATGCCGTTCTGAATGAATGGAGTCAGCGGCTCGAAGTTGCAATTCTGCTGGATCAGTCCAGTCACTGCGGAGTCGTTCAACTGCGTTTGGTTACCTGACACCTCGTAGACGTAGCGAAGCACTGAACCGTCGGGCTCCACGCGGACAAGTGTCGTCAACTCGTCAATTGCCATTGGCGTCTCAACACCAGCCGCAAGTGCGACAACTGCGACAGCTGGATCTGCGTCATAGGGAACCAAGTCACCGGATGAGAGCAGTTCCTCAGCGGCCATCTCCGACTGGACGGTCAATGCTACGCCTGCAAGGAAGATCACGAAACCCGACACGACACCCAAGCCGCCGGATAGAAGTGGGATTGTCGGTACGCGGTTCGCTGAAACTTCATTCTTTGATGGCGTCAGCAGGAGCCAGAAGTTTGCGATTGGGATGAACGCAAGTGCTGCCATCCGCGGATGGCCGTATGCGTCGCGTGAACGCGATTTGGCGATCCGCGCGATGAAGAACCCACCTATCAGTGGAACGGCCAGAGTCGCCGCTACAAGCACCCAGAAATACCCGCCGCTCATCGCGGGTACCATGAAAGGCACCGAGGCATAACTCACGACACCAGAGGCTAAGATCACGAGGCAAGAGAAAGCGAAATACGGCGCGCGCAGCAATTCAGCGTTTGACCGCCCAGTCAAGCCGCCTGCCAGTCCACCGAGGATTGTGAGGGCGTAGTTCAGCGTCCGCAATTCGTCTTCGCTCATCTGAGCGTATTGGTAAGCAAGTTCTTCCAACGCACGGTGTCCCAATGTTTTTTTTCACTATCACAGGCGCGGTGACTTTGTTCAAGGATTGCAGAACAACCGGTGGCTGTGCTCTAGTTTGATAGTCGCCAAAGGAGGAAAAAGATGGCCGAAGAAGAGCAAGAAGAAAAGAAGAAAAATTGGTTTTGGCCGAAGCTGGACGACGAGGCGTCGGCAGTTGATGCCGCGAAGTCGGGTGCCGTGGGCGGCGGCATGCTGGTTCTCGGCCTGCTGCTCCCAATTGCGTTCTACGTCTTCTCAGGTGATCCGGTCGTCTACGACTACGAGACGTCGGGTGGTTTCTACCTTTCGCAAGGCATCCAGATTTTGGTTGCCGCTCTGCTGACGTGGCGCGTTTGGGTGCAAAAAGGTTTTGTGGCAGCTATACTTCTCTTCGCTTGGGTGGCTATTGAGGTGAGTCTGAAACTCACGACTGGTCAACTCAATCCCGGTTGGATGATTGCGTGGTTCTTCGCACTGCTGTCTTTGCTGCACTCGATCCGAGGTCATTGGAAGCTACGGTCCCTACGCAGAGCGCCCGCGTAACGCGCGCTATCGTTCAGCGGGTACACTTACATCGATAAACCGTCGAAACCGCAGCATTGCGTGGATTCGCTGCGGCTCTCGTGCATTTCCTTGGGTCGATGGGGGCACGACATTCACGAGCGCGACGAGAGCGCAGGTGTTTCCTACCAAAATCCGCGCAACGGGGTCTCACCCACATGTGCACCAATGGTCCGATGATCGGACAGCCAATAGGCCAGTGCGGCGGCAATCGCGGCATCTGAGTGTGAAAAGTCAGTGCCGCCGTCGATGCGCATCCTGCCCGCCGCCGTGATGTCCGCCTCGAATGACTCGAGTTCCTGTCGCAGTTCATCACGCAAAGGAAAGTCACCCACTTTGAGTTCGCCCGTGTGCAATGCAGAATTGAGCATCGACAACAAGCGCACCTTGCCAACTGAGTTGTAGGTCTGGGCGCGCTCTTTGTGTTCGCTTTCGTTCTCGCCGCCCGTGATCGTAACGCGGGTGTGCTGAACCGCACGGTCGTTCAGAAGGTCGCAGTAAGCCCTACCCGGTCCCCCTGCATCAACAGCAAGATAGGCACGACCCGCAATGCTCGCGTCCAGCATCAGGTTGCGGGTGACCTGAGCGAGATCGGTGTAGGACATGTGTGGGATGTACTCGACGTTGACGATCTCACGCCGGCGCTTGCCCAGCTGCTGCCCTGTGTCGCACCATTCGGGGATACGCTCGTCGAGCAGTATACAGATCGCATTCTTGTCGCGCGCCTGCGCAATATCCTGACCAACGAGGAAGCGACGGTATCCCTTTACGACCGCTACGGCGGGGTCTGGACATGGGAGGATCAAGTCCTCACCTTGTTGCACTAATTCCGTCATAGATATTTCCTAACTTGAGTTGCGGTGTGTCGGTGAATGAGTTGGTGATGGTCTCAGGATCGAAAAACGGTTGACCTCGCCCCATCCACGCAAGGCCATGTTCCACATCGAACTCGAATTTGGACAATGTCTTGCGCTGCCGTTCGACGAGTTTCGCCATGCGGTCGATGTCGAGTGAGCAAGCACGGATACGTTCGACCTCGGGGTACATGCTGTGGTCGGTCCACATGTCATAAGCCTTGCCCGATTTGCCACCGGGTGTCGTGATCAAGATTGTCTTTGCGTTGTCCTCGGCAATGGCAAGCGTCGAGCCGTAGACGGCATCTGGGATGAAAGCCGCCTCGTCATAAATCAGAAGGCCGTTACGCACGCCGTATCCGCGTGCTTGCTCACCATCCTGGCCTGCGGGAACGCAGACGACCGCTGAGCCGTTCTTGAGGTGCATTTCGGTCATAGTGCGACGGCGCGTTTCGATGGGCAAAGCCATCGTCTCCCAAGTGTGCGCAATCTTTGCGAACAGCAACTGGGACTGCGCCAGTGTCTTCGACAAGATGATGACTTGGTGATCGGGTTTTGCCAACTCCTGCCCTGCCATCACACCCACTGTCGTCGATTTGCCGATCCGACGAGACGCGAGAACCATGATGATGTCGCTGGCGGAATTCATAAGGCGACGTTGCCAATCGTCGGGTGGACCGCCAACGACGCGTTCGAGCAGGCGCTCTGGTTCAACCCGCTCGTTCAGCGTTCGCAGGAATAGTCCTAGATCAGTCGACATCTAGCGGAATCCGCTTTTCGGCGACGATCTCCTGAAATCGTTCGAATGCCTGAGGCTGTTCCTGAAACAGAACCCAAAGCGCATCCATCAGCTTTGCGACGTCTGGGTGCTCGTTCAGTGACAACACGATGGACGTTTTGTTCTTTAGGTTTGAATAAACCTTGAGAAGTGACTCGTAGGTGCGGGTCTGATCACGCAGCAGTTGCGACAGACCGGGCAGCAGGTCTTCGATGTCCCGCTCACCATCCGCGATACGCTGGTTCAGCGTGCGGTAGAGCTTTTTCTGCTCCGACAGCACGCCCATGATGCCGCCTTCGATCTTGTCTTGCGCGTCGTTGACTTCCTGATCAAGCGCGTCGGCGGACATCTGGTTTGCTTCGACGAGAACGATCTTCTCGACTTCATCCGTGATGAACCTTTTGCGAAAACGCACAAGGCTCTCAATGTCTACGCCGCACCTTTTCGCAATGTCTTTGAACTGACGGCGACGCAGCACGCAGTCGGCAACAATCTCGGCAACGTCAGGGCGCTGGTAGATGACCGACTTGCGGCCATTACCTTCAATGGCTGGTAGCGCATTCTTGATGCGGGCCATGTCCATACTCATGCGCGTGCTGCCTCATATGTGCGACCGCACAGTTCGACGAGGTGCGGTGCCATCTTGCCGATCACGCGACGACCATCCGCCCCGTGCAGTTTGTGGGTGGCGATCTTTGCGATGAAGTCGGGTTCTTCGCTCTGATGTAGGCAGTCGAGAATGGTGTTGCGCCCGACCGTCACATCGAACGGGCGGACGTTGTGGTAGACAGTCGATAGGAAGTCGGATGCGACATAACCCGCGGCCTCGTGGAGAGTGTGCATATCACGCCCCCCGATTGACACGCAGCGGAACACCCGCCTCGTCGGCCTGTGCGCGGGCGGCACGGTACTTGCGCACGTCTCGGGCATCGTCCTTCGAAAGCACAATCTCGGTCGGCTTCGCGCCACCGCTGATCTGCTTTGACAGATTGGCCATCTGTTCTTCGAGCGATGTGTTGGATTCCTTCGATTTGTGCAATTTGCCGAGCAGTTCATCGTTCTTTTTCGCGATGCCTGCCAAACGTTCTTCGACCTTCGCGCCGATCTGTTCAAGAACGGTTTCGGCCAGCTTGGGTGTCATTTTCTCGACAAATGCGGTCATCATTTCGGCCTGCTTGTCGTCGGTATGGTTGTCGTCAGCCATTGGATTTTACCTTTCTCTAAGTAAACAAAAAGACGGGCATCAAGTGACACCCGCCTTCTGTTTACAAAGAGCCAGAAAATGGCGTCGCCCATCCGTGGAGCAACAATAAGTCATTGGAAACAGACGCTAAAGACAAGAAGCAGGTACTATGCTGCAATCACCCAAGTTGGACCTGATTTTTCTATCAAGCCGCGACTTTGCGCCCTTGCGAGACGTTGGCGGATAGCATCCTGACCGAGATCACCATCGAATGCGAACACGAGCTCCCGCATCGTTTTCGGGCCGCCGCGCAGCACATCGAGCAGTTGCACCTGCGACCGCTGCGTGGGTTGTGGGCCGAGGTCGGGTTCGGGTGCAAGCGCATCGAGTTCCTTCGCCTTCCACACCTCAAGGCAATCCGCGCGAATGAACATGCCGCGACCCACGCGAACAATCAGTTCCATCCGCATCAGGTGTTGGAAACGCGCGGTGATTTGCGAATATCGAAGGCCCACCATATTCCCGATGGTTTTCGAATTGAACGGCGTGCCGGGCAACACCTCATAGACTTCCAGCATCGTCCATTTCTTCTCGGGACGTTCGGGAGGATCGCAGATGTGCGCAATATTGGCCTGCACGGATTCCTCGTCAAGGCCGAGCAGATCAAAATAGTGGCGGCGCATGTCAGCCCAACCGCCGCTCCTTTGGAACAGGAATTGGTGCGCCTCGTATTTGACTTCTTCCTCGTTCGATTGCAGGTCTTCAATGGCCAGCTTGACGGCAGCGAAAAGAAGCTCTTGTTCGGGCGATGCGACGCGGAGGGCGCTCATTTATGCGACGGCTCTCGGGATCAGCGGCGACACGTCGCCACCATCTTCCTCAATCATGTCTTTCTCGTCGTCCATCGTGCGGTCGGCGCGGATGATCTCGCCCTTCTGCAAATTCTCGTGCATCGTGGCGCGGGAGATCACACCAGACAGGTAGAGCTTCATCTGGGACTCGATCATCTTTGGGTCCATGCTGGATTCGATGAAGTCGCGGGACAGCGAGACAGACGCCTCGTCGGCATCAGCGCTCATCCAATCAGCGGCGACGCGCAGCAAATGATTGATTGCCGTCTCGACCGAAACGACCACACCGTGCAAGAGCGCAAGCTCTGACCGGGTGCGTTGGGTCGCTGTGTCGATTGTCTCGTTGCGGTTCATGGTCGCCGACAACATGCGAGCGCCAAGCGTCGCCATCGTGTCGATTTTCTCGTCCATGAGTTCCTTCATCGCAGAGACGCCCGCGCCCGTAAATTCAAGCATTCCGACTTCGGTGTTCTCGGGCAGCGTCCAGACGGTGCCTGCACCGATAGCAGTCGGCACTTTGTCCGCTGTGATCGAACCCGCGACCCAAGGCGTAGGCGATGCGGTCAGGAAGATAGCGTGTTCGCGGTCTGCCGAGTTTTTGAAATGGCTCAACGCAACCTTACACAGGCCGAGGAACGGCGGTGTGATTTTCTCGGGCCGCAGCCCCTCATGGCTGACCAGAATGAACGGGATGAAGTTCAACGCCTGACCGTTGACCACCGGAATGATTTCTTCGCCCACTTCGACGCGGTTTTTCTGCTCGTCGCGAATGAAGCGACGGAATTTGTAGAGCGTGTCTTCAAGGATCAACTCGTAGGTCACGTCCGCACCATCATATTGCTCGTCGGAAGCCAGGTGGACGCGTGTCAGCACCTTCTTCCCATCGACATAGGACGTCTCGAAATCCGCGATGCTTTCCGCCACGAACGTCGAGAAATGCGGAACCGTGTTCGCCGTGTTTTCGCTTGACGGAAAATCAAGCAGCAAACCAAACCTGCCCAAGCTCATTACCTCGCGAACCATGTCCTCAATGAGAACGTGCATCGGGGCATTTTCGTGGGTCGCGTTTAAACGCATCGGTTCGAGCCGCGCAGGTAGCTTGATCACGGGGTCTTTGCGTAGTGCGAGACCCACGAGTGCGCGAAGTGTCATTTCCGGCGCACCGTAGAAGCACGCGCGGTCAAGATAGTGGGTGTAATTCGCGGTCGTCATGCCGTCAGGCTTGGGGACGTAGGATTGTCCCTGATCCTTGATTGCGTCCTCGCCGTCGAGGCAGGCGCGGATCATTGCGAATTGAGATTGGAGGCGGTCGTGTTTCATACGTTACGCCAACACGATTGGGTAGACGTTGGCGTGGGGCAGTTCGAACCGACCGGGGCCGCTGTGAACCGCCACCCAATCACGCTGACGCGCGAGATAGACTGTGCCGACACGGTGGTCGCGCTTCTCCGAATTGCGAAGGAGCTGCTTGAGACCGTCAACGAGGGCTGTTGCCGAAATGGGGATCGGGAAGGCGTTGGTCGAGGAGTTCGTTTCGGAATGTAGAACGCAGGAGTTTTCGCCTGCTTCTTCGATTGAGATTTTCATTGCAGGGTCCTGCTGTTGTGGGCGCGGACGGCCCAGAAAGGATCGGGCGCAAGGCCGTCCGCTTTTGGGCCAGAGTGCGCAGAACAAATATACACGCCGCTTTGGGGCTGCTCGACCGGAGAATAAGGTGGAGCGTGATGCGGGCGCGTCGAGATGCGGGCGCTGTATGAAATGTGGGTGTGGCAACATGCGCGGCATTGATCGTTAACGACGCAGAACGGGCGGTTCGACCATGGGAAAAGGTGTTGGAAAGGGATTTGGGAGGGAAATCAGGTTGTTACACACCTGATGAAACGAGCGGGTTTAACATGTCAGATGTTAGCTTGGTCTCTTTGCGCCACTCTAGTTACTCGTCCAATAACTGAAACGGGTACTTGCAAGCCCAATGCATGTGAAACTTCTCCCCTGCTGCATTTTGCAATGTTTGGCTGCCAGCGGGCTCTTCGCATTTTGGGCAAATTGACCCCCCAGCTAGATATTCACTACGCTGGAGCTTTGGAATGTCGAGAACCTCAATAACCCGCACAGAATCTTCGTTTTCATCGTACTCAAGTCGCGATTTGCACTCATAGCAAACTTGCTTTCCAGATTTGGTTGTTGGGTCAACTTTAAACGTCAAATCGTTTTCACACCCGTCACTTGCGCATTTCCTTTGTACAATCTGCTTTGCTTTTGCATCGCTCTTGTAGATCGAATGACAGGAAAGGCAGCAGAAGAATTCCTCGTCTTCATCAGTTTTCCTAATTGTGGGCGAGAACTCTAGCCCACAATCGCAATGGAATCGCCCAACCGACAAGTTTTCTAAGAGCTTCACTTCATACGGCTTGCCCAGACCAACTTCACCCGAAGCTTGGTCATGGGTCACATTCGCCTGACACCCAAAGCAGAAGCGATCTTCGATAACCTTGTTTGGATTTCCAGGAAAATGAACTGAGTTTCCGCAACGTGGGCAATTTGCATTGACAGGGGTCGGATCAAAATGGACTTGCTGTGCAACTCGTCGATACATTGTTTTGGGAACATTGTGATATGATCTTACTACTCCGGATGATCGATTTGCCCATCTATTTACAACTTTGGTTTCTCCGTTCCCGAGGCGATGAACGTTAAGTGCGTTTCCACAGTTCTTGCATTCGACCACCTTTGTAGTGCCTGGGTGCAGCTTCAAGTCAGTTGAATTTTCGCTTCCGCAGCTCGCACAACTAAAAGTTACTGATCCGGACGGACCCTCACTAACCAGATCCACTTGTTCTTCTGTTGAAGGTTTTCTCGGAATTATGATTTTAGGTTTGTACGCCTCTTCGGAATCGTCCGAGTCGACATAGCCCATTTCCTCAATCTCTTTGAGTGATGCGCCGGAGTCTGCCGCTAAGTTTCGTAAGGTAAATGCGACGAGTCTATGCATCTCTTTCAGGTCGTCAATCTCCGGGAGTTCGTTGCTAAGAGCTTCAATATTAGCGGTCGTGAGGTCGACCCGACGGCGGGAGAAATTAGCTAACTTCTGCATCTCCTTCTCGAATCTAGCGCGCTCATTGTTGTTCGTTATCAGATACGAAATCAGCACCGTCGAAATGAATATCAGAAGGTCGCTACCTAATCCTGCGACTCCATCAAGCTTGCCGGTCCAGCTAAGGTATATGGACGCAATAGCCCCTGCCGTGGATGCGATTGCGAGTAGCCAAATTATGCTAATAGTTTGCCGACGATCAGACTGATTTGCCATCGAAGCCCCTGAATCAAAAAGGCTCCCTAAAGGGAGCCGCCCATTAAATGGGAGTTATTAATATTTATATAGGCCGCTAAGTGCGGATAGTGATTTCTATCGCATTTCGACACGTGTGTCAAACTTTGCAGCAAAGCTATTAACTCCTCCCAATCTCAATGGCACAGTAGCTCACAGTTTCTTGCGGTGGAAGGCTGAATTTCTTGGCAGGTGGGTTGGGCGTCGGGATCAACGTAGACACCGCCTCACGACCCAGCAGACCGCGTCTCTCGCGGTAAAACATGTTTGTCGTAGGTTTTCGTGCTGATATTTCCGAACCTACCCACCCATTTCCCTGTATCTCGGGAGGGGGTCGATTGGGTAGCGACGTGTTTGCATGTGCAGATGTTGAATAGATCACCCGCTATTCAACATTGTCTGGGCGATTGTGCTTTGGTATCAATCGGTTGGTCCGCATGAGCAGTTGATTGTGTGTCAATCGCCGCGGCAAAGTATGTCAGCATTGTTGACACACCGCGGAGAGACCGCTGCGAGTGCATGTCTGTGCAGGCAGCATGACCATGAAAGTTAAACGTGCGAACCTCTTAATATAGTACATATAGTATTAACGGTTTCGCACGTTTAAAACTGCCGCAACAATGACCCGATATCCAACTGCTCACCATCGTCAAGCGTCACATGCCCTGATGGCACAACACCTTCGTCGTCAACCCACGGCTCTCGCTCGAATGCCTCACGCAGCACATCCGCCGCATCCGGCTCCTCAAGCCATCTGTTCTGCTCGATCAACGCCATGAACTTCTGTTCATCGTCGTCCTTCCTGCGCACAGGCACGCGACAACCGACCATGCCAAGCCGCTCAAGAGCGTCCCAGCCCTGCCACCCGCTGACAAATACCCGTGACCATTGCCGATCACCATCGAACCTGACTTCGGCGAACTCAGCCCGATTGTCGACCGCCCACTGATAAACATCACCAACCTGATAACGGAATGATGACTTCGGTGTGTCTGCGAACTTCTTGAACAACCGCCGTGCCAAGCCCCACGACGTCGTTCGAACAGGCGCAACCTTGTAGGCCAATTCCTCGGGCAGCAGATCGTCGAACGTAATCACCTCATCCACCTCAAGCGGCAATGGCGTGTTGTTCAGGATCGTGATCTTCGCGCCTTCACGCACATATCGTGTCCGTGCGACCGCTTGCAGGATAGCTGCTTCACAGATGTTCCAACGAACGGCTTCACACCTGCTGTCCGGGTGACGTTCCGTCCATGCCATACCCAATTCACCGACATAGGCGACTTTTCTTTTCGGATACCATGCGCCGATGGCTGACACAGGATCACCATCCTGCCAGATCGCCCGCGCAATATCTTCGATTACATAGGGCTGCGGCAGCGGCCTACCCAATATGTACGCGTCCTGCCCACGCCATTCGTCAACACCTTCCACGCCATTGAACCAGCCCGTTACATCGTCACCAAGCTCCGCCACGCCTTTGAACGTGAACAGGTTGTCCTCGCCGACAATGCGCGCAACGTCATCGCGGAACTTCTCAGCAGCGGCCTTCTTGCTATTGTTCGTTTCGCCATACTCCTCTTCACGGTCACCCGTGCCATAAAGCAGAGCAGCCTTTGAACCCGGCGCATTTGCCTGACGGACAACCGAGTTATTGTGCTTCTGAATGTCGATCTCGACCCACTCGTCCACATGGAAGAATTGGTCGATCATCACACGGTCCATCGTCGCGGACATCAAGACCGTCTGAACCTTCACGCGGCCATCATCATCGACGGGGATCGCTGACACGACCGACGCCCAGTTCGTGAGCAGTTTCTTCTTATCCTTTGAGATGCGGATGCGGTTCATCGACCGTGACCCGATACAATCGCGCATACGACGCCACACGCTTTCATACCGCCACCACTGTCGGTCATACGCGGTGGCCGCTTTCAAACTCTGTTCGTCGTCCATGTCGGGTGTGATCTCGACGTTTGGCGCAAGTCCTTTCTCAGCCGCTATCAGGTCCGTGCAAACGGCCTCGGTGAACCCGGCATCCTCAAGCCGTTCGAGTGTCAGGCCATCCGCGATCACACAGGAAAGCCGGTACATCCATTCGCCCATATCGTGCCGAGTCACATCGCAGAGTTCTTTGATCTCGACCGAACCGTGATGCAGAAGCGACGAGATCGGGTCTTCGTCGATCACGACTACATCTACATGGCGGCGTTTTTCGTTGGTTTCTCCTTCAGCCTGCAACGATAGGAATTCATGCGGCCGGACGCGCAGATCGCAGGTCTTCGAACGCTCTTTGATGTCGCGCCAGACGCAGGTGTCGAACGCTGAGCAGAAACCCGAGTCACTATTTCCGCACAAAGCAGCCGACACGTCGGCCACGACGCCGTTGAGTTCCTTAGCTGCCTGATGCTTGAAGCAGACGGGCTTGCCGTTCACCTCCTGGCTTCGACCTTTCTCGACCACTGCGTCGAGACCTTCAGCTTTCGCAGCCAGTTCGTCACCGAGACGGTGTGTGGGCACATAGTAGTCGGCCATGAAGTTGAAACCGATGTCTTCCATATACCGCTTCTCAACGCCAAGTTGGCGCAGAGCAGCGGTTGATTTGCCGCCGCCAGCCGTAACTCGAATGGCGGTCAGGCGGGGCGTATCACGCTCACCGATAGCGCGACGCAGCGCGTCAGCCAGTGCCGGTTGCGCATCGTCGAGGGGCACAGGGGCATACCGCTGCCTGAGCGCCCGTGTCGTGAGGCGAGAGCCTTTGACACCGGGGAATTTCTTTCGCGTGTACTGCTCACCAAACGCATGTCGGTCGGCAAGTGGGATGTTGAGGCGGTCGTACTCAGCCGAAAGCGCCTGCCAAGCCTGCACCCATGACGCATCCGAGCCGTTTACGTCCCGATACTGCCGCCAGAAATCAAAAACGGACAAATGCCGTTCTCCATCATTCCAGTGCAATGTCGGTTTTCCTCGTCGTCCGGTTACTGCGATCTCAACCATATCGTCCGGCAGAGAAAAGGTCTCGGGCGTACTGTTACCTTCGACATGGAATGAACGCACCGGGTGTGGGTCGTCGATGCCGCGCAGATCGGGCCGAGACGTGAAGATAAAGCCGCCTAATTTGTAGATGGACGTGTCAATCCATTTGCGGAACAGTCCTTTGCGCAGCGATATTTGCTCATTGAGCAGCACAGCATATTCATACTGATCCGCGACCGTCAGGTTGATCCGCCATATCACACGCAGACGCCACCCGGCTTTGATGCCCGCAGATGGCGAGAAGTAGTAGACGTATTCCTTCTCTTTTAGGAATGGGAATAAGTCGGTTATTGCCTCCTCGACCGTACCATCGAACTCGAACCCATCGACGTCCGCAAAAAACAGCGGATAGAGGCAGTCGTTATATTCGTCCGCTGAGTGACCTTGTCGCTCGCGCTTTGGTTCTCCAAGGACGATAGTCGAATGGGGATCGTTTGATTGCTTCTCGAGGAATTCACGCAGGTGGGCGAGATCGCCAACATCATACCGCCAGACATCAAACTCGTTCCAACGCTGAAAGCCTTCTTCTTTTTCAAGCCGGACTGGTCCTCCGTGGCTTGCTTCGTAGACCTTTCGAAGTTCAGGTCCTGTGCTCGTAGCTAGGTGTATTCGCATCTGCTCAATCTCAGACGCTACTACCTCAATCCCCAGTGTATTGCCGCGACGCTATTTGCTATAAGCGATTTGTAGGAACGCCGTGCGCACATCGCGGTAATTCATTCTTGGGGAAGGCGGGGAGTAACATCCTTGCCTTCCTTTTTATTGTGTTTCTACTCGGTGGCTTCGCGCCCACGCAAGAACTTCATCCCGATCATAGAATATCGACCGACTCGTGACATGCAGGAACGGCGGCCCCGTCCGTTCTTTGCGCCACAGGTAAAGCACTTCCTCCGACTTGCTGAGAAAGTCGGCGGTCTGAGCAGGTGTCATAAGGGGTGGGAATTGTTCTCGGGTTTTGAACGCGGCGACTTCGCCCCGCAACGCCCGAATTTCTTCTACAAGATCGTCCATCTACTGGCTCCATATCTCATTTCGTTGAGACGCAGGCTCGGTTGATGGTGCCAGTGGGTGCCCTCAAACGAACTCTAACTGGCGTTGCCGAGTACGAGATATGGTCACGCTGACGAGGTCAACGCGTGGTGACGTTAACGAGCAGCGGTCATCTGCACAATATTCGAAACAGGTACTGACCCGCATTCCACCTCAATTTGTTGGGCAATGGAATTCACGTCTTGGTGCGACATTGACCCCTGATCGTAAATCCCCTGAACGCCTTTCTCAACGTCACCGCGCAACTGGTCGATGATGTAGGCGGGCAGTCGCAGGCGGCGGGCCGCAGTCGTAAACAGGCGTCTTGCATCGTGCGGAGTCGCGCGCGCCCCCTCCCCGTGCAGGTGGCAGCAGGAGTAGATATGCTTTTCGGCGTCGTATTGTGGGAACACCCACTCGCTGTGCCGGGGAAGCCTGCGCAACGACGCGACAACACGGTCAGCTAACGGGAATGTCACGCCCGTTCCGTTCTTCAACTCAGCGACGTGCAGAAGTGCGTTGTCGAGATCAAGGTCGGACCAACGCAGTTCCCGCACGTTCTTATCCCGCAATCCTGTGAACAGCATCAATTCCCAAGCCGTGCCGATGATCAGGTTCCGCCGCTTCTTTTCGTCGATCATGTCGAGGATTGGCCAGCGACTGTCCACGTCGAACTTCACCTTGTTGTTCTTCGGTTTGTACTTCACCTTTTTCAGGGCTTGAGCAACATCGGGAATACGGCGCACGAGCGAGGCACGTTTAAACGCGGTGCCGATGATCTGACGCAGGTGCTGCTGCGTACTCGTCGGCTTGCCCTTCTCATCGACATGCGGTGCAAGGGCGCGCTCAAGGTCGGGCAGCGTCAGTTCGTCAATGGACCGCTTGAACAGGTTGGCCAAGTGGCGGTCAATTTGGTCACGGTAATAGTCCTTGGTTTGATCAGAGGCGTCCGACTGTTCGATATGAGATTCAATCGCATCGAGCAGCGTGTGGATGCGCGTTGATGTGGCGTCTGTTCGCGACTTGATCGCTCCAATTCGTTCTTTCGCCACATCACGGGCATGGAACACCGTGGGCAGATCGGGCCAGCGCCCGAGCGTAAACGATTTCACTTTGCCGTCGATACGCTTTGACAGCATCCACGTCTTCGTCGTTGCGCCGACAACAAGGCGGATACCGCGAGCGTCAGGATCAGCTTTGATTGACGGGTCCGAGTAGATGACATTGCGCCCGGGCGTCGGCTTGATCTTCGCGACGGCGGGCCGTTTGGTTAGGTCATGGTGTGGCATTGCTATTCAACATCCTATTCAACAATTGATACCGGCATACTACGGTATACAACCTGTGGTTGAACAGTTGTTTTTTGTTGAATTACAGTGCTTTACCTTATTTTTATGATGTAATGGGGCGAAACACCGGTGGCCGCCTGTTCCCTGTTAATCAATTGGTCGTAGGTTCGATCCCTACCGCCGGAGCCAAACCCCTTTGATTTCATTGGGAAATTTGGCGTGACCCAAGTTCTACTAACAACCTACTGCTGCAATAGCATTGGTTACTTGGGGCAATTCCGCTCCGCCGGTGCTCACGAAAGCGTGAACAGGTTGGCGTGAACCCATTTTATTTTGAAGCCTTATACCACGCGATAAAGGCATCACTCACGCTCTTGGCGTCTGACCGTAAACGTATCGCAGCGTCGTATGCGAGCGCTCTTTCAATAGAATATTTGCCGCGTTCGAACCTGTCGCGAGAAACCGCACGCCAAGGATCAAGTTCACCGTCGCGTGTCGCGGGACCGCGACCTTTCCCTGCGGCGTAGTCGTCGAAGTGTTCGATCATATCACGGATGGCTTTCAGGCCATTTTGCCCGTCAATCTCAAAATTTCGGTCGAAACGCGCAAGGATTTCTCTTGCCTCCGCATTTACATTGTTAAGTTGTGTCAGCGTTTTAACAGTGACCCTATAAAGCCACAGACGAATGATAAAGTTCTCCCAATGGTATTCATCTTCCATCAACTCAGTAACATCGCTCGCAGGTTCATCTAGCGCCCGCCAAGACAGAACAAGCATATTCCATGCGTGGGTATGACGCGGTTTGTAGTAATCCCAAACAATTGCCTGCTTTTCGTGATCCGAAATCTCGTTCAAGCGCACCCCCTCATTTTCCAATACAAGGATCATACACGAGGGTCGCAACATAGAAAGGCCGCGCCCCTTTGAGACGCGGCCCCGGCGCGGTCCATGACGCGCCTATGCAACGGGGAATAGGCCGCAAGCTATTCCGCACCGCCGCAATCTGAAAACCTGCTAGGGATGCTGACACAGGGCCGTAACTGCGGGCCGATCTGCGACAGGGATTGCCCACAGTGGGACACACAGGCAGGCCACGGCGTCTAGGTCGATATCACCCAGCCCTTCCCCGGCCAGCACGTCCACAATCGACTGCGAGGGCGATATCAGGGCCAGTGTCAGCACGTCGGGCAAGTCCACGCCCAGCTTGTGCCCGAACAGGTGCCCCAGCCGCCTGACAAGCGCAGGGTGGCCGTGCGGTTCATTTTCCAACCGGGGCTTGGGCAGTATCGCGGGCATCTGACCAGTGGGCACCAATAGGGCAAGCCCGTTTTCGGCCAACTCCGACAGGTTCGGCCAATCGGTTGACGCAGGATCGACGGGAAGCAAGGTCGCGTACGGCCCGACAAGGATTTGGTCCTTGCCAAGTGGCGCACGACGCATACGTGACGACTGCGTTAGCCAATCCGATATGGCCTTTATGTCCGATTGCGCCGGGGTCATGACTACGCGACTTCGACGTGCGACGCGGCTTGTTCGGCAATCGTCGGGTTGTAGAAGCTGGAATGGATACCGGCAATTGCCTTGTCGTAGCGCGGCAGAAGCCCTTGCAGTTCAACGCCTTGGTCCATTGCATTGTACGCGGATGGTGCGTGTTTCTCTACGACGTCCAGCCGCAACTTGCTGTGCGACTTTTCGTTGATCCCCAACAGGAAGTTGGGCGCGTTGTACAGCACGGCGGCAAGCTGCGGTTCGTCCATTGCGGTTTTGCGGATTTGGGCAATGCCCCCGTCCTTGCCCGCTTGTTCCTTCACCCAATCCATAATCTGTGCGTCGATTGCGCTGCGTTCGCCTCGCATTTCAAAGAACGCGTCGGCAACGGCCTGCCCGTCTTGCATCAGGTCTTCGGCCTTGGCCGCGAGTTGATTGCGGGTGAAGGCCAGTTGCTTCGCCGTGTTTTCGGCAATCTGTTTCGCGGCGGCGTGCTTGGCGACGTCGGTGCGCGTACGATCCTGCACAAGCGCCACGGCACGTTCGACGCCCTTGCGCAGTACGTCTTGCGCGTCGGTGATTGTCTGCCCCATGGGCCAAAATACTCATACACAGAAGATCGGACACTCTCCTTCCTCAGCAAATACGGGAAGATCGGGTGCTGTGGATGCGGCTGACTGGTTCGTGGGCGCTTGTAAATCGCCTCCAGACCCATCTTCGCCATCAACCG
>Ga0209121_10000321_pt1 | contig 51210 bp, 46 predicted proteins | sample Cruoilmetagenom3_FD_187292 | JGI IMG/M metagenome (GOLD analysis project Ga0209121, IMG submission 187292) | Oil polluted marine microbial communities from Coal Oil Point, Santa Barbara, California, USA - Sample 3 (SPAdes) (version 2) | ecosystem: Environmental > Aquatic > Marine > Oil seeps ... | reverse complement strand
GCGCGTCGCTGTATCGTGTCTTCTTCATCAAAATCTCCTCAAATTGTTATGCCGAGAAAATTCTACTTGTGAACACCACTAATTTTAGGGGGGATTACCACTCTTCGAACTCAATGACTCGTAAATATGCTCACCTTCAGAATGGGTCGGTGGTTGATCGTGCTCAGGAACTCCTTCAGAAGTGAAGGCACACTATAGGCACAGTATCTACTTACTATACATGAGGGAGCACTACTAATGAGTGATAACCTGTTGTTAGTATTATGGATTTTATGGCTCCGGCGGTAGGGGTCGAACCTACGACAAATTGATTAACAGTCAACTGCTCTACCACTGAGCTACGCCGGAACAGGCCACGCTTGCGCGTCGGTGTGGGCCGTATAGCAAAGCGAATTGGGGGCGGCAAGAGGAATAATCGCCCAAAATATGCTTTCTGACAGATTATCAAATCGCCATTTTCGGGAATGGAGGGATTATAGTTTTACATAAGGCAAAGCTTGTGTATTTTCATCCATAACAGGAGATTCCACATGAAAATTGCAACGCTTAACGGCATCAAGGTTCATTATAGTGTCGCGGGGCCCGAAGATGGTTTCCCTGTCGTGTTCGCAAACTCTCTGGGAACCGATTTTAGGGTGTGGGATGCGCTTTTGTCGCAAATGCCCGAAGGCCTGCGCTTCATCCGTTATGACAAACGCGGGCATGGCTTAAGCGAAGCACCCAAGGCTCCGTATTACATGGGAGATTTGGTGCAAGACGCGGCGGCGCTGATGGACTTTTTAGGGGTGAAGGATACACTGTTTGTCGGCCTTTCCATTGGCGGGATGATCGCGCAAGGTCTTGCCGCAGAACGCCCTGACCTTATACGCGCGATGGTCCTGTCCGACACGGCTACAAAAATCGGGAACGATCAAATCTGGGCAGAGCGCGTAGATGCTGTGCGCAATGGTGGGATTGCCGCGCTGGCCGAACCAACCCTTGAGCGCTGGTTCTCCAAGGGGTTTCATGCCGAGAAACAAGATGATCTGGCCGGTTGGCGTCACATGCTAAGCCGCACACCCGAGGAGGGATACATCGGATGCTCGCAAGCCATCGCCGAAACGGATCTTTATGTCAGCACCTCGCGCCTGACGTTGCCTACATTGGCTATCGTTGGCTCCGAGGATGGCTCGACACCGCCGGACATGGTGCGTGAAACGGCAGATTTGATTGCGGGGTGCCAGTTCAATGTTATTCGCAAAGCGGGGCATCTACCTTGTGTCGAACAACCCGCTGAAATGGCGGCGTTGATTACCGCCTTTATGAAGGATAACAACCTTGGCTGAGGGCGTGCGCTACATTCTGGTGCACGGCTCTTGCCACGGGGCATGGTGCTGGCGTGATGTGTTGCCATTATTGGAAAACGCAGTAGCAATTGATTTGCCCAGCCACGGCGAAGATACGACACCGATTTCAAAAGTGACGCTCGATCTTTATGTAGATGCTGTGATTTCTGAAATTAACAAACATCCTGAACCTGTTGTTCTGGTAGGGCATTCTGCGGCTGGTGTGACTATTGCTTCCGTCGCAGAACGTATTCCTGACCGAGTTTTACGTCTGATTTACCTTTGCGCATATGCGCCCAAAGACGGGGATGCGTTGCATGTCATGCGTAAGCGCGCGAAACGGCAATTGGTTTTGCCTGCCGTTGTGCGCGCGAAGGGCAGCCTCAGTTACACGGTGGACCCTGCGAAAGCGCCTGGGATTTTCTATCACGATTGTTCTGCTGAAAACGTCGAATACGCGTTGGCGCATTTAGGCCCACAGCCTGTTTTGCCACAAGAAACGCCTGTTAATCTTGGCAAAAATTACGAAGCGGTGCCGCGAAGTTATATTCTGGGTAAGGATGACCACACAATCCCGCCCGAGGAACAGGAAAAAATGGTAGCGGATTGGCCCAAGGGAAACGTGCATCGGTTGAATTGCGGGCACTCTCCCTTTTTCAGCCAGCCCGAAACATTAGCGAAGCTAATCGAAGAAATTGCGGGGAAATAGCATGACCAATCCTTGTATAATCTGCGTAGCAATCACCGGATCTGTGCCTAAAAAGGTTAACAATCCAGCGGTGCCAATCACAATTACCGAACAAATCGAAAGCACACATGCGGCTTTTGAGGCAGGTGCCAGTATCGCACATTGCCACGTTCGTAACGATGATGAATCGCCATCATCTGATCCCGACAAATTCGCACTTCTGCAAGAGGGGATAGCCAAGCATTGCCCCGGTATGATCATGCAGATGTCTACGGGTGGCCGGTCCGGCGCGGGTGCAGAGCGCGGCGCGATGTTGTCGCTGGCACCCGACATGGCGTCACTGTCCGTAGGGTCGAACAACTTCCCAACCCGCGTTTACGAAAACCCACCGGATCTGGTGAATTGGCTGGCTGAGGAAATGCGCAAGTATCACGTGAAGCCAGAGGTCGAAGCCTTTGATCTCAGTCATATTTTTCAAGCAGCTGCGATGAACCGCGATGGGCGGATTTCCGGCAAGCTATACGTGCAATTCGTGTTGGGCGTTAAAAATGCCATGCCCGTGGATAAAGAGGTTTTCGACTTCTACATTGCCACGGTTAACCGCCTCGTGCCGGATGCCCAGTGGTGTGCCGCTGGCGTTGGGCCGGGGCAAGTGGTCGTTAACGAATGGGCAATCGCGGCCGGAGGGCACACGCGCACGGGGCTTGAAGATAACATGCGATTGAACCGTAATACGCTTGCGCCCTCTAACGCAGCACTGGTCGAGCGGGCCGTAAGTTTGTGCGACAAGTACGAGCGCCCTGTGGCGACATGGCAGCAAGCCCGCGAAATCCTCGAAGTTCCGTTGAAGTAAGGCCACCCCATGACGTTCTCTCCTTTCGACAGCCCGATTTACGCTACCATTTATGGCGATCCCGAGGTCCGCGCCTTGTTCACCGACAGTGCAGAGGTTCGTGCGATGTTGTTGGTCGAAGGGACGCTGGCAAAAGTTCAAGGTGAACTGGGGTTGATACCACTGGATTCAGCCCTTTATATCCACCGCGCCTCGATGGAGGTGCAGGTCGACCCCGCAGGGTTGGCCGTTGGCATGGCGCAAAGTGGCAGCCCTGTTCCGGCGCTGGTCGCGGCCTTTGGCAAAGCGATGGAAGCGCCAGATCACGCGAAATACATCCATTACGGCGCGCGTTCGCAAGATATTTTGGACACAGCACTGGTGCTCCGTCTGCGCCAATACCTTCGGATATTGGATACACGGTTGGAGATGTTAGCCGACAAAAGCGGGTTTTCCGAGTTAGCAAAACTTCGCCAGCAATTGCATGCAGGACAGGACAAGTTACTCGTCGTCAGGTTTGCCGGCAATGGCGATATTTCTGAAAACACCGAGGTTGAAGCTGCTTTGGCTCAGGCACTTAAACTTGCCAAACCTGCCGATCCGTCCGATTTTTCCCACGAGGGAATCGCGGATTTGGCTGCGATGGTTTCCCGGATCACGGTAACTCTGGCTAAAATTGCGAACAAATTTACGGCGTCAATTAATACTGAAGTTCTGGCGATAATGGCGATATTTACCGATAGTCAACTTGCCCAAATGCAACCAGCACAAGCCCAAGGTAATGTCACTTTGGCATTGGAAAAGCTGGCTTTGGCGCAAGTATGTATCGCGGGAAGCGTCGCGTTGAAACATGCACAAACAATGGCCGATTAGACCTAGGTCAGCTTGAAACTTGCGTCCGCACTAAAAACGCCCTCAGGCATAACAAGCCCCCGCTCAAACAAATCTATCAAATGCGCCAAGACGTTGCGCGAAGCTGCTCCATGCAAAAGCGGGTTCACATCGGCGTACATATCCGCCGTCAGCTCGGCCACCGTGCGTGATGCGGTTTGCAGTCGAGCCATGATTTGATCCTCGCGGCCCAACCGGTGGGCCAACAGATAATCCAACATATTGTGCGCTTCAAACAATGGTGCGCCGTGGCCTGCGTAGTAGGTATGCTCCGGTCGATTTTGCAGGGTTTTCAGGCTTGCCATAAACGCGGTCAAATCCCCATCCGGTGGCGAAACAAGCGTTGAAGCCCAGCCCATCACATGATCCCCCGAAAACAAGCTGTCATTACCTTCCCATGCAAAGCAAAGGTGGTTTGAAAGATGGCCGGGGGTGTGAACGGCGGTTACGTCCCATTCAGCCCCTGTGATTTTCTCACCGTCTGCGACCAGAATGTCAGGTGTGAAATTTGGGTCAATCCCTTCAGCCCCGCCAAGGTTTCCTTCAACGGCAAGTTGGCTCATCAGCGCGGATCGGGCCGCATCCGCTGGCCCAAATCCATAAACGGGTGCCCCAGTTTTGGCGGATAAAACAGCGGCCAAAGGCGAATGGTCCACATGTGAATGCGTCACAATAATATGGCTAACAGTTTGCCCTCCCACGGCCTTTTCAATCGCGGCCAAATGCGCGGGGTCATCTGGTCCTGGGTCGATCACGGCAACCTCGGTTTCGCCCAACAAATACGTTTGTGTACCCGTGAACGTCATCGGACTGGCATTACCGCAGGTAACCACGCGCAACCCTTCCGCCAAGGTTAACGGAATACCGATATGCGGGGCGTGATCGGTTTGGAATGGTGATTTCAACGGCTTCTCCCTTGCCAGTGCGCAAACATGCGCGTAACCCTGTTTATGATATGAACTTACGTTGGCTCAAGTCTTATATGCCGCGAAGCCTGTTCGGGCGCTCGTTGCTGATGATTTTATTCCCCGTTGTTGTCCTGCAACTGGTGGTCGGTTTTGTGTTTATCCAACGGCATTTTGCACAAGTCACCACCCAAATGGCATCCTCTGTTGCGTTAGAGCTGAATTACGCTGCCGATCAGGTTGAAGAAATGGATAGCCTTGAAGAGGCGAGGGCGGTGTTGTTTTCCCTTGAACAACCATTCAACATCAAACTGGAACTGGAAACGGGCCAGACAGTATCGCCTGCGGCCCGTTTCTATTTCTATGATATTTCGGGGCGGGTTCTGATCGCGAGTTTACGTGACGACATTGATCGTACTATTTCCGTTGACCTCACCAAGCCGAACTGGACCGTCGGGGTGGAAATACAGACCAACCTCGGCGTGCTTCATGCGAATGTTCCACGCAGTAGGGTCAGCGCAAGAAATCCGCATCAACTATTGGTCTGGATGTTGCTGACGGCGATCATTCTGACGGTGATTTCTGCACTGTTTTTGCGAAACCAAGTGCGCCCGATCCGCATGTTAGCGGAGGCCTCCGAAGCGTTTGGTAAAGGTAGTGCCATGCCATTTCACCCATCAGGCGCAACCGAGGTGCGGCGGGCTGGGACCTCGTTCCTTGCGATGCGCGGTCGGCTGGAACGTCAGATAGAACAGCGTACACAGATGTTGTCCTCTGTTAGTCATGACTTGCGAACGCCACTTACACGCCTGAAATTATCCCTTGAAATGATGGACGAGGATGAAGAAACCCAGCTTATGCAACAAGATGTCGAAGACATGGAGCAGATGCTGGACGTCTTGTTGTCCTTTGCGCGCGGCGATTCGCTTGAAAATACCAAGGCGGTTAACCCGCAGGATATGATTAATAAAGTGGTGGCTGATTGCAAGCGAACTGGTCTTGAAATACAATTCGACTTTGACAACCAAACACCTGCATCAAGTAAAATGAACCTGCGTTCCGGGGCTGTTTCGCGGGCGATTACGAACCTTCTTTCCAATGCGCTGCGATACGGAGAACAGGTTGCATTAAACGCGACGCTGTCGGAAAAATACTTAAAGGTTATTGTCGAGGATAACGGGCCAGGGATACCCAAATCCGAGCGGGAAAATGCGATGAAACCATTCGTGCGGCTTGATCAGTCGCGCAACCAAGACAGCAGTGGCGGGGTTGGTTTGGGGCTGGCAATCGTTGCCGATGTGGCGCGTAGCCATGGTGGTACTGTGCAATTGTCCAAAAGCGAAAAACTGGGCGGGCTGAAGGTGATTTTCACTATTCCCCGTTAGCGATTTCCAAACCTTTTCTAGCAAAAATAGGTACAAACGCCCCAAGCCGAAGCCCTTGTTCAGGGTTCGAGGCATTGCCATCGAGCGCCCGTTTTTTTACGCCTTGCAAAATCGCAGCCATACGGAAAAAGCTGAACGCAACATAAAAACCCATATCAGGCACGTCGCTTAGCCCGGTGCGCCTGGCGTAAAGCTCCACATATTCCCGATCCTCGGGGATTCCAAGCGCGTGGCGATCTTCTCCCTCCAGCCCGCGCCCCTCGGGGCCAACGGGCATGGCCCACTGCATCAATTGTGCGCCAAGGTCGGCCAAAGGATGGCCAAGGGTTGAAAGCTCCCAATCCAGAATTGCCACAAGCTCCGGCCCATCTGGCGCGAACAGCAGGTTATCAATCCGCCAATCTCCGTGTACCAAAGATGACGTGTCATCGCCTTCGGGAATGTTCCTGTCCAGCCATTCGATCAGCTGATCCATCTGCGTAATTTCGCCCGTTTCGCTGGCGCGGTACTGGCCCGACCAGCGTGAAATCTGGCGTGCGAAATAATTTCCCGGTTTGCCATAATTCGACAATCCAACCGCTTCGACATCTACCGAATGCAAAGCCGCGAGTCCGGCATTCATGGCGTCATAGATTCCGCGACGCTCATCCGGCGTTACATCGGGAATACGCGGATCGACGAAATTACGCCCCTCGATATATTCCATCACGTAGAACATGCTGCCTATGACGTCCTCGTCTTCGCACAGGAAATGCATCTTCGGCACAGGTACACCGGTATCCGCCAGCGCAGACATTACGCGAAATTCACGATCAACCGCATGTGCGGACTTTAGCAATACCCCCGGAGGTTTGCGCCGCAAGACGAACTTGGCCGTGTTGGAGGTCAAAATAAACGTCGGATTAGATTGCCCCGTCGGCGTTTTTTCCGCACTCAGCGGTCCGCTAAACCCATCGATTTGGCCAGACATGTATTTGGCAACGACATCAAGGTCCAGCAGATCAGCCATATCAAACCTTCTCGTTTGTATATTTCCGTAGCTCGCCCCGTGCGATTTGACGGCGGTGAACGGCATCTGGTCCATCGGCCAAACGCAACGTGCGCACATGCGTCCAGCTTGCGGCAAGGCTGGTGTCTTGGCTGATGCCGGCAGCACCGTGCATTTGGACAGCTTCATCAACCACCTTAAGGGCAACACGCGGGGCGGCGACTTTGATCTGGCTAATCCACGGCGCGGCAGCACGCGCATCACCTTGGTCCATCATCCACGCAGCTTTTAGGCATAACAAGCGAACTTGCTCGATTTCCATCCGGCATTCAGCAATTATATCATAATTAGCCCCCATCTGCGCCAGCTTTTTGCCAAATGCCTCGCGCTCCAAGGACCGTTTACACATCAGCTCCAGCGCGGCCTCGGCATGACCAATGGCGCGCATGCAGTGATGGATTCGGCCAGGTCCAAGCCGCCCTTGCGAGATTTCAAATCCACGCCCTTCACCAAGCAGAAGGTCCGTAACGGGAATGCGAACATCCGTAAAACGAATATGCATATGCCCGTGTGGCGCATCGTCGTGGCCGTAAACCTCCATTGCGCGAACAATTTCAACGCCCTTTGCGGCCGCAGGAACCAGAACCATGGAGTGCCGTTGGTGCTTCGCGTCCGCATCCGTTCCGGTTTTCACCATCACGATGTAAATCGCGCAACGCGGGTCACCTGCACCAGAAGCCCACCATTTTTCGCCGTTTATTACGTATTCATCGCCATCGCGAACACAAGTCATCGACATGTTCGTCGCATCGGAAGACGCCACATCAGGCTCTGTCATCAAGTAAGCAGATCGGATCTCGCCGTCCAAAAGAGGCTTCAACCAGCGTTCTTTATGCTCCTCCGTTCCGTAGCGCTCGAAAACTTCCATGTTGCCAGTGTCCGGGGCAGCGCAATTGAAAACTTCGGCGCCTAAACGTGTTTTGCCCATTTCTTCGGCTAAATAGGCGTATTCGACCGTAGTCAGGCCAAAGCCGCGTTCACTATCTGTTAACCAGAAGTTCCACAGTCCCTTGGCTTTTGCATCGTCCTTTAAGCCTTCGAGAATTTCAGTCATGCGTGCCGTGTACTCAAAGCGGTTACCGGTTTTTCCGATCTCGTTGTGAAACTCCTCGTCCAGGGGGGCGATCTGGTTTGTTACCATATCCCGAACCTGTTTAATCAAAGGGCGGACCTTGTCGCTGATACCCAAATCCATAACCGTCTCCTGTTTTGTATCCTCCAATAGTTTGGGCAATTTATGTCACGAGTCGCAAGCAGTAGTTGGGCAATGACGCTGCGAAACCTGCGTAATCATGGCATTGGGGCTTTAGAATAAAGTATGTTCCTCGTCTGGAATGCGGGTAATTTTGAAGGCTTTGTTCGTTTTAAGTGCCCCCAAATGCCCCTTGAATATGGTTTTCGGGCCGCTAGAGGTTCGCCCTTCCAACGATAAGCCCGTTAAAGAGCCGTTAGCCAAGTCTAGTAAGTCGCCCTTTTTCATGCCCAGAATGCTGCCTAACGAAACGTCCATTCTGTTCACAATGGTGTCTAGTTCAATAGGGGCATCCACCGCCACGTTGGACATGGCAACACGCCATGTGTCATGTTCCAGCAACGTAGAATTGCGCAGCTCCATAGCCGAGATTTTTTCCATACAGGTTAAAGGTATAGCCAGTTCGAATTGCCCCAAGTTCACGCCTTCAACGTCTTTTATTGCCACCCGCAACAAGGCGTACTTCTTTTCCGCAAGCAGGAACATCAACGGTGCTTTTTCCAACTCGTACCCATGCATGCCCACATCGGTTTCAGTGATCTCTGGTTGATCAAATACCTGCGACAGGATCTTGTTAATAACCAGTTTGAAAATCGCGGCATCTGTATTGGTAACAGGTCGTTCATAGCTTGCGCTTGGGGTCCCGCCCGCCAAATGCGTAATAGCGGTGTTAATAAACGATGAATCAAAGCCGGTCAGGCCGACATCATCACCAAAATTGACAATCCCAAACAAACGCGAGGTCATCGCCTCGATCGTTTTGGTGTGCGAGCTGATTGTACGATCGGAAACGGTTGCCACCACTTCGGTTTCCAGAAAATCAAGAAACACCCGTGCGGTCGCCTTTTCGATATTCTGAACAAGCGAATTCTGCAACGAAGCCTTGGTTTGCCGCACGGCTGCCGCTTCGATTTTTCGTCTCAGGATATTTGTACCGGGGTCAGACACAGAAAAACCGCCTTTTCAATTAGAATAAGGCGGTTTTGGCAGGAAAAGATTTATAGGAGGTTAAGGTTATTCGATAATTTCAACAACCGCACCCGCGCCGACAAACTGGAAAAAATATAACGTTTCTTCGCCACTTCCGTCGCTATTTTTTGCACATTGGATGTTAAAGGCACGCGGCTCTTCACGCGTATCGACATTCAGGATGTTGCCACACTCAAACCCTTGAAGGTGTAAAAACAACTTCAAACCACTGCGCAATTGCTCGTCGGTGTAAGCCGAGGCGCTCGATACGCTGGACAGCAACACAGCAATAAGCAAAAATAGACGGGAGGTTTTCATCTCGAACTCCATAACAAACTACATTTGCAGCCTATATACCGTTTGCACGTTGCATTTGGAATTAGCATTGCACTGTGGTGCGAAAATTGGGCTGTTTCCCGCTTAAGCCTGCGCCAATTTAGCCACATTTGCAGCTATTGCAGGGCAGGGGAAAGGTTCCATATAAGGTGGCAACGCAACATTTACAGGTGAGCTATGAAATTCCTCGACAAGATCCCGTTTCGCACGGCAATCATTATGACAATCTTTCTGGGGCTGGCTCCGTTTACGCCTGAACCGCATGTTTGGGAAAAACTGAAAATGCTGGTGGCTGGTGATCTTGTTAAGCCTATCGATATTTTTGATTTGCTTTTCCATATTGCCCCGGGTCTGGTGCTGCTTGCCAAGATTTATCGGCATAACACAGGTGCAGATCAAAGCGAGAGTTAACGATGTATGAAGACAATCACCTTATAGCGCGATTGCGCTCGGCATCTTTGGGCCGCGAGACGGATGTTTTTGTGCAAGGGAAGGGTGGGCGGACCTTCGGGGCGTTCTTTGCTAATGCGGAACGATATGCCGCTTTGCTTGTTTCCGAAGGCGTGGAGCCGGGCGACCGCGTGGCTGCGCAAGTTAACAAATCGTTAGAAGCGTTGGAGCTTTATGTAGGCACTGTGATGGCTGGCGCGGTGTTCTTGCCGCTTAACCCCGATTACACAGCGTCCGAGATCGCGTATTTCTTGCAAGACGCCACCCCGCACATGTTCGTCATCGACCCTTCGCGCAAATCCGAGATGGCACCTGCCGCAAAGGCTGCCAGTGTTACGCAGGTGTTAACACTGGATGCGAGCGGTGGTGGTACGTTGAGCGACACAGCTTCGTTGTATTCGGAGGGGTTCACACCTTTGCCACGGGCAGCGGATGATCTGGCCGCAATCCTTTATACGTCTGGCACAACGGGGCGCTCCAAAGGGGCTATGCTGACCCATCGTGCGCTATCCTCCAACACCGAAACTCTGGTTGGTTACTGGCGGTTTACCCCTGACGACGTGTTGATCCATGCTTTACCAATTTTTCATACGCACGGGTTGTTTGTTGCCACAAACGTGGCACTTATGGCGGGTTCGGCGATGGTCTTCCTGCCCAAGTTCGATCTAGATGCGATATTTAGCGCGATGTCTAAGGCCACCGCATTGATGGGGGTTCCGACATTCTATACCCGTTTACTAGACGACCCGCGCCTGACCAAAGACAGCGCGCAGAACATGCGGTTGTTCATATCCGGCTCGGCCCCGCTGCTGGCGGAAACCCACGAACGGTGGACAGAGCGCACGGGGCATAAAATTCTTGAGCGCTACGGGATGACGGAAACCAATATGAACACCTCCAACCCTTACGAGGGCGCACGTAAACCCGGCACGGTTGGTCTGCCTCTGCCCGGTGTCGAGGTGAAAATCGTGGACGGTAGCGGAGCGGAACAGGGTGTTGACCAGATCGGCTCCATCGAAGTGCGCGGCGATAATGTTTTTGCAGGCTATTGGCAGATGCCCGAAAAAACCGCCGAAGAACTGCGCGATGATGGTTGGTTCATCACCGGTGATTTGGGGGTGAGGGACGATGACGGGTATATCTCTATCGTTGGGCGCTCGAAAGATTTGATCATTTCGGGGGGCTTTAACGTCTATCCCAAAGAGGTCGAGGCCATTATCGACGATCTGCCCGATGTGCTGGAAAGCGCGGTGATCGGCCTGCCACACGCAGATTTTGGCGAAGCGGTCGTGGCGGTTGTCGTGCTGCGCAACCCAACCCTGACGCCCGATACAATTAGCGTGGCAACAGCAGGTAAACTGGCAAAGTTCAAATGCCCCAAAAGCATTTTGATCGTTGACGCCTTACCACGTAACACCATGGGCAAAGTTCAGAAAAAAGCCTTGCGTGAAGAATACGAAAACCTGTTCCGCTAAACCAACACCCTATTTCCAACGATTATGCAGCCAATACCATTGCCCCGGATTGCGCCGGACCTGCACAGCTAAACTGTCGTTGGCCGCTTGGGTCATCGTTGTGGCGTCTGTGGGCGGAATTGGCGCCTCGAATACTATGTCCACGTCCAGCGACCCCTCGCGCCGCGTCCCGTAAACCGGAATCATCGGCAAGCCATACTTCAACGCAATGTTCGCCGCCGCGGTGGAGGTAAGCGCTGGCCGCCCCATGAAATCCAGTGCCTCGCCCTTACTGAACCGTTGATCCAGTAGAATGGCGACCATGCCCCCTGCACGAGCATGTCGAACCATATCGGTTGTACCACGCCGCCCGCTTGGAAAGGCGGGTTTTCCCGCATGTTCGATCTGCGGCACGAAAATACGATCAAAGTAATGGTTGTTGCTGGGGCGATAAATCGCGCCAACCTCCATCCCTTCGGATTTCAGGTAATGACGTGCGGCGTCCCATTGCCCGAAATGTCCCGAAACAATGATAGCACCTGTGCCCGCCGTCGCAGCGTCTCGTAAAACCTGTAACCCGGGGCCAGAGGCATGGCGTAATTCCGGAAACCTTTGGCTGACATCATTGTTAAGGATTTCCACGAACGAGCGGCCAAAATTCCCCCCGACGGCCCGCGTGATCTCCCGAATTTCCTCGGGCGCCATCTCGGGATAGATTTTACGCAGGTTATTCTCGATACGCTGTCGTGCAGGCTTCACATTGGCAATTAAACTACCCAGAAGAGCCCCGCCATACTTAACACGCGGCTTGAAGGGCAAAACCTTGAAGATACCCAAAAACGCCAGCACCAGCGCATACTCGATGCCGTATCGAAGGTTTCCAGGGCGTTTCTTCGGCATCCAAAATCTCGTTCATGTGAGTTAAATAAAGGGGCGAGCGGGCACAAAAAAGGCGGGCCTGACACCCGCCTTTGAAATCTTGATGATTATTGCTGCTTAAGCGGGTTAATCATCATCACCATCTGGCGACCTTCCATCTTGGGCATCATATCGATTTTACCCAACTCAGTGATGTCATCCGCCACGCGGTGCAGCAATTTGCGGCCCAAATCCAGATGCGCCATTTCCCGGCCCCGGAACCGCAGGGTGACTTTCACCTTGTCGCCGTTTTCAAGAAACTTGAACACGTTGCGCATTTTCACGTCGTAATCGTGCGTATCTGTATTCGGGCGGAATTTAACTTCCTTAACTTCGATAATCTTTTGTTTTTTACGCGCTTCGGAATCCCGTTTCTGCTGTTCATATTTGAACTTGCCGAAATCCATGATTTTCACGACGGGCGGTTTCGCATTCGGGGAAATCTCCACCAAATCAAGTCCAACCTCTTGCGCCATTTCCAACCCTTGAGCGGGGGATACAACGCCTACATTTTCGCCTTCGGCGCCAATTAGTCGGATTTCTGCGGATGTAATGCGTTCATTAACGCGGGGTCCGGTGTCGCGCTGCGGAGGCGCGTTATGTGGTCTACGGGCTATGGCCTAAGAGTCCTTATGTCATTTTTAACAACCGATACGGGATTCCGCACCAATATAGGATAAGTGTATAATAATGTAGCGTTCGTCAATAGTTTCCAGCGAAATAAGCGTGTTTTGACGTACTTTACACGGATTTAGGCAGGGCGACTATCCTTGGTCGTGCTGAAGTTGACATAATTGCATCCAATTTGCGCCATATTTTGGTGAAATATTATATTTATTCACCACTCGGTGGGTAAATGTGATACAGTGATGTCAGGGCATCCTGTGGTTCTGGGATAACTGGTGTAATGAAATGAATATAATCAGTACTGGCAACATTATGGCTTTTGAAATGAAAACGACCCTGGCTTTTATTAGCTTTTTGGTCATCGGCTTTCTCGTTTACCCAATGGTAGTGAATACTCAGTGGGATAAATTAGAGTTCAATTCCCCTCGATCCGAAGTTGCGGCTCCGTCGGGCTCGCTGGATTGGCGGGCTTTAATCTCGGATTAATAAATATGGCCGAGTTCGATTTCGGCCTTATTATTTGAAATCTAACGAAACTCGCATCTCCTAAGCGGATAGTGTTGTGCTGCGCATTAACTGTTGTCGCATCAGTGACCGCAGGCGGTGTAGCTGCTGGCGGATAGGGCAATACTGGTAGTGGTCTTCCTCCAACTGGCCTGCAAGCCGAGCACTGAAATTAAACATCAGTCGATGACGTAATTGCGTTTGTATAAAACGAAAACACCTACCGACGTCAATCGATAGGCATTTTCGTTTCAGCTATACCAACATACTGTTTCAGCTATACCAACATACTAAGGGGTTCTTCCAGATAGCCCTTGATGGCTGCAAGGAATGTCGCGCCAAGTGCCCCGTCGATCACACGGTGATCTACCGAAAGCGTCACGGACATAACGGTTGCGATGCCCAACTCTCCATCTGCATTAACGACAGGCTTCTTCGTGCCAGCCCCAACAGCCAGAATCGAGGCTTGCGGTGGGTTAATGACCGCATCGAAGTTGTCGATCCCCATCATGCCCAGATTCGAAATAGCAAAGCTGCCGCCCTGATACTCCTCGGGCATCAACTTACGCGTCTTCGCACGCGCGGCGAGGTCTTTCATCTCGGTCGACAATGCCGACAGGGTTTTGAGGTGGCTGTCGCGCAACACTGGCGTGAACAATCCACCCTCGATAGCCACCGCAACGGCCACATCGGACGGCGCAAGCTTCAAAATCCGGTCACCCGCCCAAACGGCATTACAATCCGGCACATCCTGAAGAGCCAGCGCAGAGGCCTTGATAATAAAATCATTCACCGAAAGCTTAACGCCCTTGGCTTCCAAAGATTTATTCAGCTTCGAGCGGAACGCCAACAGCGCGTCCAGTTGAATGTCTCGACGCAAGTAGAAATGCGGCACGGTTTGCTTGGCCTCGGTCAAGCGCTCGGCAATAATCTTACGCATTCCATCGAGTTTGACTTCCTCGAACTCCCGATCCGCATACATTTTCTTAACGGTTTCCGCGTCCGCACTTTGGGCCATAAAGGGGGCCTCGCTGACGCTCGGCGATTGCACTGCGGTTTCCGGCGCGGAGGTTGCGCCTTCAACGTCGGCTTTGACGACGCGGCCTTTGGGGCCGGAACCAGTGATCTTCGCCAAATCCAAACCCTTATCCGCTGCAATGCGACGGGCGAGGGGGGAGGCGAATACACGGGTACCATCGTTAGCCAACGGCGCTTTAGGCGCGGGGGCGGCGATGGGTGCAACCTCGGCCACAACGTCTTTGGCTTCTGCCGAAGCAGGAGCAGGAGCCGCAACAGGCGCGTCAGAAATAGCCGACGCATCCTCGCCATCCTCAAGCAACACTGCAATGACGGCGTTAACCTTCACGCCTTCGGAACCCTCGGGCACAACGATTTTCCCGATCACGCCTTCATCCACGGCTTCGAATTCCATCGTCGCTTTGTCTGTTTCAATCTCGGCCATGACATCGCCGGAAGCGACTGTATCGCCTTCCTTGACCAGCCATTTCGCAAGCGTGCCTTCCTCCATAGTCGGGGAAAGCGCGGGCATCATTATGTTGATAGGCATGTTTGCTCTCCTTAACGGTAAGTTACTGATTTAACGGCGGTAATCACTTCATCCGTCGTTACCAGCGCAAGCTTTTCAAGGTTGGCAGCATAGGGCATCGGCACGTCTTTGCCAGTGCAATTAATCACCGGAGCGTCCAGATAATCGAACGCCTTTTCCATCAGAACCGCCGAAATATGATTGCCAATAGAGGCCACAGGGAACCCTTCCTCGACCGTCACACAGCGGTTGGTTTTCTTTACCGAGTTGATGATCGTTTCCGTGTCCATCGGGCGCAATGTCCGCAAATCAATGACCTCGGCACTGATCCCCTCTTCGGCCAGTTTGTCTGCTGCCTCCAACGCATACTGCATGCCGATGCTGAAGCTAACGATGGTAACATCCGTACCCTCGCGCCAGATTTTAGCCTTGCCAATTGGAACCGTATAATCCTCGATTTCCGGCACATCAAAACTGCGGCCGTACATGATCTCGTTCTCAAGGAACACAACCGGGTTTTGATCCCGAATGGCGGATTTCAACAAGCCCTTCGCATCCGCCGCGGAATAAGGTGACAAAACCTTAAGCCCGGGAACCTGCGCGTACCAAGCCGAGAAATCATGGCTGTGCTGCGCCGCAACCCGTGCCGCAGCACCATTGGCACCGCGGAAAACAATCGGGCAATTCATCTGACCGCCTGACATATATAGTGTCTTGGCTGCCGAGTTGATGATGTGATCCATCGCTTGAAGCGCAAAGTTGAAGGTCATGAATTCCACGATCGGGTTCAGACCAGCAAACGCCGCCCCAACCGCCAAACCCGTGAAGCCATGTTCGGTTATAGGCGTATCAATCACCCGTTTCGCACCGAATTCGTCCAACATACCTTGGGAAATTTTATACGCGCCCTGATACTCGGCAACTTCTTCCCCCATCAGGAATACGTTTTCATTATCGCGCATCTCTTCGGACATCGCTTCGCGCAGTGCCTCTCGCACAGTCATCGATTTGAACGTAGTGCCCTCGGGTAGGTCGTCCTCGACCGGAACCACAACCGCAATCGGAGCCGCCGTCGTTGGGGTAGGGGCTTCAACCGCGACTTCCGCAACAGCAGCCACCACTTCGGTTGCGGCCTCGGCCGAATCCTCGCCATCCTCAAGCAGGACCGCGATCACAGCGTTAACCTTCACGCCTTCAGTGCCCTCGGGAACAACCAGTTGCCCAATGACACCTTCGTCCACAGCTTCGAATTCCATCGTCGCTTTGTCTGTTTCAATTTCAGCCAGGATATCGCCAGAGGCAACAGTGTCGCCCTCTTTTACCATCCATTTAGCCAGCGTGCCTTCTTCCATGGTCGGGGAAAGTGCGGGCATTAGAATTTGAATTGCCATTTTATCTATCCCTTACACGTATACATCTGTCCAAAGCTCGGAAATATCCGGCTCGGGACTATCGGTGGCAAACTGGGCAGCTTGGGAAACTACCGCTTTGATCTCTTTGTCGATGGCTTTCAGCGCATCTTCGTTCGCATGGCCACCCGAAAGCAGCATCTCGCGAACGTGGTCAATCGGGTCACGTTCTTCTTTGACCTTCTGAACCTCCTCGCGGGTGCGGTATTTCGCAGGGTCGGACATCGAATGCCCGCGATAACGATAAGTGTTCATCTCAAGGATATACGGCCCCTTGCCAGCCCGGCAATGCGCGATGGCCTTGGCACCCGCTGCCTTCACGGCCAGCACGTCCATGCCGTCAACTTCCTCACCCGGAATGCCAAACGCCTCGCCGCGTGTATGGAGCGCAGGCGTGGAGGACGAGCGTTCCTGACTGGTACCCATTGCATAATGGTTGTTTTCAATCACAAAAACCACCGGAAGGTCCCAAAGGGCGGCCATGTTAAACGTTTCGTAAACCTGCCCCTGATTGGAGGCGCCGTCGCCGAAATACGCAAAGCTTACGTTGTCATTGCCGCGATATTTGTTGGCAAACGCCAAGCCAGCCCCGATGGGCACCTGCGCGGCCACAATCCCGTTGCCGCCGTAAAATTCCTTCTCCTTCGAGAACATGTGCATGGAGCCACCCTTGCCACCGGAATATCCACCTTCGCGCCCGGTCAACTCGGCCATCACACCTTTTGGGTCCATCCCGCAAGCCAACATATGGCCGTGGTCCCGATAAGAGGTCACCCGTTGGTCGCCCTCTTTAGTGCCGGCCTCCAGCCCAACGATGACCGCTTCTTGCCCTATATAAAGGTGGCAGAAACCGCCGATCAGGCCCATGCCATACAGCTGACCCGCCTTTTCTTCGAATCTGCGGATCATCAGCATTTCACGATAATGGTCTAAAAGATCTTCTTTCGAGACGTTCGGCTTCTTGGCTGCCATCAATATTCTCCCATTCAAAACGAAGGTAGTTTAGTGTTGAACTACATTATATGCCAAGAAAGCAGCAAAAAACACCCCCATTTTTTACAACGGAGTTATGCATATATTAATAAAGTGGAAGCCCTTAACGGATAACGATTTCATCACCGCGCGCCAGCCCTAAAACCTTGCGTGCCTGCTCGTCCAGCAAATCCAGATCCAGGAATTCATTCGATAATCTGTGGGTTCGGTTTTGCAGTCGCTTATGATTGTTGGTCAAAACTTCCAGCTCGGCCAATAGGCGGCTTTCCTGGGCTTGGGTTTGGAACAGGCGGAACATGCCATAATCCCCTTGCAGGGCGGCATAGGCAAAAAAAGCCATACCGGCAATAATTCCGACGGACGTCAGAATGCCGGTAAAACCGTTTTTGATAGATACTTGTTCCATAGTGACCGCCTCAAACGTGCGCTTGATACGCATCTATCCGAATCATGTCACAAGTGATTCGCTAAGGGAATCCCTAAAATAAGAAACTGTGCATATTAAGCGGATTGTTACCGGAAAGACTCACCGCGGCTATCGGTCAGAACTTATGCCAGAAGGCCAGCCAGCTACTGGCGCGGGCGACTTGTTTGCCAAAAAACAGCAAGAGCCCCCATTCAAAATAGAAAATATCGGCCGCAAAAATGCAGACAATAATCAGGGCCATCCAAAATGCTGTTTTGTTATCCATGCTGCATACTGGCCCGTTTTAAGCAAACGGACCAGCCTTGTTTCAAGCTATGGTGAACTACACCAAAAGCGCTTCGACTTGGGCAACGACGTTTTCCGCTGTAATGCCGAAATGCGCATAAAGCTCGTCAATAGGGGCGGAGGCACCAAAGCTGGCCATTCCGACAAACGCGGCCTTCTTCGAATTGCCGCGTTCGCCCGTTAACCATTTATCCCAGCCGAACCGTGCAGCCGCCTCGATCCCGACACGAACTGATCCAGCAGGAAGCACGCGCTTGCGATACTTCTCGTCCTGCGCTTCAAACAGTTCCCAACATGGCATTGAAACCACACGCGTGCCGATACCCTTGGCTTCCAAAATTTCCTGCGCGGCAAGGGCGATTTCCACTTCGGAACCAGTCGCCAGCAGAATCGCCTGACGTTTGTTTTCCGCGTCCTTCAGAACATATGCGCCTTGTGCAGTCAGGTTCTTGTTGGTGTACTTGGTGCGAACCGTCGGCAATCCTTGGCGCGTCAAGGCCAGTGCGGATGGCGTGCTTTCAGCCGACAGTGCCAATTCCCATGCTTCCGCCGTTTCAACCGTGTCGGCAGGGCGGAATACGTTAAGATTTGGCGTGGCGCGCATCATCGCCAACTGCTCGATAGGTTGGTGGGTAGGGCCGTCTTCGCCAAGGCCAATGGAATCGTGCGTCAGAACGTAAACCGCCCGAATCCCCATAAGCGAGGACAACCGCATTGCGCCCTTGGCATAATCGCTGAACACCATGAACGTACCGCCGTAAGGCGCACAACCACCGTGCAGTGCCAGACCATTCATCGCGGCCGCCATGCCGTGTTCGCGAATGCCATAATACACATAACGTCCACCGCGGTTCTCCGCATCAAACGTGCCCATATCCGCCGTTCGCGTATTATTAGAGCCCGTCAAATCAGCCGAGCCACCAATTGTTTCCGGCATAACCGGATTGATTGCCGCCAAAGCCATCTCGCTGGATTTACGTGTGGCCACCTTCGGCAAATCAGCCGTAATCTGCTTCTTCAGCCCGCGAACCGCAGACCCCAGACGTTTAGGGGCAACGCCCGCAACAACCCGATCAAACTCGGCTTGTTTGCGTTCGGAAATCGACGCCTTGCGTTCAAGCCATGCTGTATTATCCGCAGCACCGCGCGAACCGATGGCTTCCCAAGCAGACTTGATATCTTTTGGAATTTTGAACGGTCCGCTTTTCCAGCCATAAGCCTTGCGAACCAACGCGATTTCCGCATCACCCAGCGGCGCACCATGCGCACCCGATGTATCTTGCTTGGAAGGCGAGCCAAATCCGATATGCGTTTTGCACGCAATCAGGGAAGGGCGCGGGCTTTGCTTGGCCTGCGTGATTGCCTTGTCGATTGCATCCGGGTCATGCCCGTCGCAAGAGAACACTGACCAACCCGATGCCGCAAAACGGTTCATTTGGTCGGTAATGTCGGACAGATCTACCTTGCCATCAATCGAAATACCGTTGTCATCCCAAAGCACGATCAGTTTGCCAAGCCGCTGTTTGCCAGCCAGACCGATTGCTTCGTGGCTGATGCCTTCCATCAGGCAACCATCGCCAGCAATTACATAAGTGTGGTGATCAACCAGCTTTTTCCCAAACCGCGCCGCCATGGATTGCTCACCCATCGCCATGCCAACAGCCGTGGCGATACCTTGGCCCAGCGGCCCTGTGGTGCACTCGATCCCTTCGGCGTGGCCATATTCAGGATGCCCCGCAGTTTTCGCGCCCATTTGGCGGAAATTGGCGATCTCTTCAATCGTCATGTCCTTGTAACCCGTCAGGTGCAGCAGCCCGTAAAGCAACATCGAGCCATGCCCCGCTGACAACACAAACCGATCCCGATCCGGCCATCGTGGCGCCGATGCATCAAACTTCATGTGCTTTTCGAAAAGAACCGTGGCAACATCGGCCATACCCATTGGCATTCCGGGGTGGCCGGAATTGGCGGCCTGAACTGCATCGATTGCCAACATCCGCAATGCGGCGGCTTTATTCCAATGGTCGGGGTGCTGTTTGCGAAGGTCTTCAATGTTCACGGCGATATCCTTTGAATAGGGGTTCTTGTTGTTGATACCAGCCCCGTCGAACGGGTCAAGCATGTGCATTGGTAAATTCACGGCAAATCACGCGAAATGCGGTTATAATCCTCTTATTGGTATCGAAATGCGATTCGCAGGCACCTTGATCGACGCGGGAAGAACAGAAATGAACGAATTGAAGACTTTGGAAGACCGTCTTAAATCAGCCACTGACCGGATATCGGCGGCACTCGGTGCCCGGGATAGTCAAAGCGGTGCGCTGGTTACCGAAAAGGAAATTAACGCAAAGTTGCAAACCCAGTTGAGCCAACTACGGACGCAACGAGAAAGTGATCTGGCCGAGGTCAATAAATTGATCGACCAGTTGAACCCGTTGATGGAAGGAAACGGCAATGCCTGAAGTCAACATCACGATTGGTAACCGAAACTTTGCACTCGCCTGTAACGATGGCGAAGAACCCCACCTCGAAGCTGCGGCTAAACTACTTAGCGCCGAGGCGGACACCCTCCAAGCCCAGATTGGCCGCGTTACCGAGTCTCGGATGCTGTTAATGTCCGGCCTGATGCTGGCCGATAAAGTTAAAGAACTGGAATGGCAGGCGCGCGCCTCAATCGAGCGGGTTAAAGAACTTGAAGGTCAGCTTCGCGCGGCCGAAGTCCGCAACTCTGCGCTGGCAGCCGCCGCACCCAAGGCTTTCCCGAACGAGGAAGTCTTGCTGCGTTCCTACGAGGACGCCGTGCTTCGCCTCGAAGAACTGGCCGATGAAATCGAGGGCAAATAAAAAGCCCCGCCGTGAAGGGCAGGGCTTAATACATTGAATTTCGAAAAATTTAACCGTTAGCTTCGCGGATTTTATCCGCAGCTTCTTTGTTGAAGGTGATTTCGCCGTCGGTAAACAATGTGTCCAACTCGCCGGAAAGCGTCATCTCGATTATGATGTCGCAACCGCCAACGAATTCGCCTTTGACATAAAGCTGCGGAATTGTCGGCCAGTCCGAGAAATCCTTGATGCCTTGGCGAACACCTTCATCGGCCAACACGTTAACGTCTTTGTATTCTACGCCCATATAGTTCAGGATTCCGGCAACTTTGCTGGAAAACCCGCACTGCGGTGCGTCCGAAGTGCCTTTCATGTACAGAACAACATTGTTGTCTGTAATGTCTGCTTGAATTGTGTCTACTGCGTTTGTCATTGTCTCTTATCCTTGTATCGTTCTCGAATGATAGAATTTTTCCGTTCCAGATTGGTGTTCAACCTCTCGGCCTCTCGCACCACATCCATGTCAATTGCTTCCATACCCAACGGCGGCTTGTCTTCCGCCCGAACATTGCTTGCTTTGCCCAGTGTTTCCGCAAGCGTGCCTTGGGATTTGTCCCGCTTCAGCCAAACCTCGATCAAAATCGCAGCTACAAACACTGCCACAACACCGAGGATTATGAGCTTCCACGTTTCCACCTATTCCGGCGCTTTCGTCGTCAATGCCAATGCGTGCAATTCGCCGTTTGCGCCATCCATTTTTCCTTTCAACGCAGCATAAACCATCTGGTGCTGCTTAACCCGGTTCAGGCCCTTGAATTCCTCGGCAACAACTGTTGCCGCATAATGGTTTCCGTCACCGGCCAAGTCCTGAATCTCGACCTTAGCTGATGGAAATGCCTCTTGAATGAGGGCCTCAATGCTGTGGGCTTCAATAGCCATATGCGGAATCTCCCGTTAATTGTTCGACTGAATTTAAGGTCCCTAAAGAGTAGGCGCAAGGGGTGCGACGTTATTGATTTGTTAGGGGTTGAGGCGTATATAAAAGGAAGTCTGTAGTTGGTTTCACAGAAATCACCTTAAAGTGAGGCCCGCAGCGGTAACTGCGGGCCTCGGCTTTATCGGACTATTGCCCGAGATAGAGCCTTATGATCGCGACCATCAAGCTTAACGCCATAAGGATTACGACCAGAAGTCTGTAATTACTTGGATTCACATACATCACCTCCTTTCGCCGCGAAGTGTCACGACGAACTGGAAGGTAATGTGGAAAAGTTTAGAAAAACTTTAGACAGCGACCTTGATCAGGCCGGTATCGAAGGCTTCGCGTATGGACGTCAGCGGAATACTATCCGCGCCGAGGGTCAACGCATCCCCGCCGACTTTCCCCACCTTCGCGGCAGGCACGTCAGCGTCGGTCAACTTGGCCAGCAATGCATCAGCCTTCGCCACATTACACGCCACCAGATACCGCGCTTGATCCTCGCCAAAGAACCAGCCAGCGCCTTCGCCTTCAATCGTAACACCGGTATCCGCTGCCAACGCCATATCCGCCGCCGCAATAGCCAAGCCACCGTCGCTAAGATCATGCGCCGCCCTTATCAGACCCGCCGCCTTGGCCGCCCGCAGCGCATCGCCAGCTTTACGCTCCGCTGCCAGATCAACGTGTGGCGCATCGCCGTCTTCGCGGTTAAACACCTCGGCCAGCAACGCCGATTGCCCTAGATGTCCCTGCGTTTCCCCGATAAGGATCAACGCGTCGCCGTCGTTCGGCGCAATGCGTATCATCTCGTCTAACGAGTGCATAATCCCAACCGCCCCAATCGTAGGCGTTGGCAAAATACCCGAGCCATCGGTCTCATTATAAAGGCTGACGTTCCCCGAAACGATGGGCATATCCAACGCGGAAACAGCTGCGGCAATGCCCTTGATACACCCAACAAACTGCCCCATGATCTCGGGCTTTTCGGGGTTGCCGAAGTTCATATTATCCGTCGTCGCCAAAGGTGTAGCACCCGTCGCACACAGATTACGATAAGCCTCGGCCACTGCCTGCTTGCCACCCTCGAACGGGTTGGCCTTGCAATACCGTGGCGTCACATCAGACGTAAACGCCAAAGCCTTCGGTGTGCCATGAACCCGCACAACACCCGCATCAGACCCCGGATGCACAACGGTATCCGCGCCGACCATATGGTCGTACTGCTGCCATACCCAAGCCCTGGAGGAGTAGTTCGCCGACCCCATGATAGCCAGTAAAGCCTTGGTGACATTCACTTCGGGGAGATCGACAAGTTGCCCTGCCGCCGGTGTTTCCACCCACTCGCGGTCATATTCCGGCGCTTCACCCGATAGCGCTTTCAGCGGTAGGTCGGCCATTAATTCCCCGTTAAGACGGATAAGGAACCGATCTTCGGCAATCGTCTCGCCGACAATCGCGAAATCGAGGTCCCATTTATCGAACACAGCCTTGGCCACGGCTTCCTTCTCGGGCTTAAGCACCATCAACATACGTTCCTGACTTTCCGAAAGCATCATCTCGTAAGCCGTCATGTTTTCTTCACGTACCGGAACTTTTTCCAGATCAAGCGCCACTCCAAGGCCGCCCTTGTCGCCCATTTCAACCGCCGAACAGGTCAGACCTGCCGCGCCCATATCCTGAATGGAGATCACCGCGCCGGTTTGCATCAGCTCCAGCGTTGCCTCCATCAACCGTTTCTCGGTGAAGGGATCACCGACCTGAACGGTAGGGCGTTTTTCCTCGATGGTGTCGTCAAACTCAGCCGAGGCCATCGTTGCCCCGCCAACCCCGTCACGCCCCGTTTTGGCGCCAAGATAAACCACAGGCATACCGACACCCGAAGCAGCGGAGTAGAAGATCTCGTTCGTATTCGCGATCCCCGCCGCAAAAGCGTTAACCAGACAGTTACCGTTGTAAGCTTTGTGAAAACGCACCTCGCCACCAACTGTTGGTACGCCAAAACAATTGCCATACCCGCCGATGCCCTCAACAACGCCATTAACCAATTGTTTTGTTTTATGATGCGAGGGATCCCCGAACGACAGGGAATTCATCGCCGCCATGGGCCGTGCGCCCATCGTGAACACATCGCGCAGAATGCCACCCATGCCGGTCGCAGCACCTTGATAAGGCTCGATATAGGAAGGGTGGTTATGGCTTTCCATCTTGAAAACAACACATTGACCGTCACCAATATCAACGATCCCGGCGTTTTCACCCGGCCCGCAAATCACCTGCGGCCCCTCGGTTGGCAAAGTCCTTAACCATTTCTTAGAGGATTTATACGAACAATGTTCGTTCCACATCGCGGAAAAAATTCCAAGCTCCGTGAATGTCGGCTCGCGGTCCAGAAGTTCAAGAATACGCTGGTATTCGGCCTGATTAATTCCGTGTTTACGGATCATTTCTAGGGTGATGGCTGGCTCTTTGGTCATAGGAATCTCCGGTGGGCAGCAGAATTTGTGGTCTTTTACTGTGTGTGGCCAAACATGGAAAGCTGGAATCTATTGTCTTGGTGCCGCAGGAAGGTTACGCAGGAAAAATGAGCAAACCACATAAAGTTTTCGGGATCGGATTGAACAAGACGGGCACGTCCAGCTTGAAACGCGCGCTGGTCACGCTTGGCTACAATCATTGCACCATGCGTGGGCAGATGACGCATAAATTTTTCAATAACAGTTTTGGGCAGATATTCAAAACGGTCGAGGATTTCGACTCTTTCGAGGATTGGCCCTGGCCGCTGATGTATAGGCAGGTATTTGAAAAATATGGAGAAACAGCAAGATACGTCCTGACACGTCGCAGTTCGGCTCAGGCGTGGCTGGAAAGCCTGAAAGCGCACACGCTGGTTACAAACCCGCATAACAACCCGCGCAAACGGGTCTTCGGGTTCGATTATCCCCACGGCGCAGAGGCCTCGCACATCGCATTTTACGAAAACCATCTGGCCGAGGTCCGCAAGTTTTTTGCCGATCAGAATGCCGGTCATGTTTTGTGTGAAGTCTGTTGGGAGGAAGGTGACGGATGGCAGGAAATCTGCGATTTTCTGAAAGAACCGTTGCCAAATGCGCCGTTCCCACACGCCAATCGGCGCGTAATTGTCCCGAATGATGACGATTTGGTTGAAGAAAACCAACGCCTGATCGAAGCGCAACTACAACGCCTTAGCGACGGTTAACCTGTTTGCGCACGTTGACGGGCCAACCCGCTATCGCGATCACTTACCCCCAAAAGGCTGACAACCAATCGCAGGAATGAATCCTCGTGGTGGTGACGCTCGTCATCAGCCAAAACAATCCGCCAAAGAGATTCGGCGATGGCGTTGCGGTCTTCGTATGGCACAGCCGTTTTAATCAGGCGCGTGAAGCGAACGGTGTCAGGCGCGTTGGCTTCCAACTCCTCCGCCTCGGCGCGCAAAGCAGCAGTTTCGGAAGCATCCAGGCCGTAGCGATGCATCAAAAGCGCGTCTATCACGGCGACTTCTGATGAGGCGTAATCATGATCCGCCCGCGCGACCCGCACCATTAACGCGGCCATCGCCAAACGTGCGTCATCCGTTGATAAAGGGTCCGAAGTGGCGGTACCGTTCAGGCGTTTAAGAAGCGTTTTAAGCATGGAGTATTACCTAAGTGTTAATTCAATTGAGGCAAGGGCGCTTGGCGCCAGCATCAAACAAGCCGTGATTGCTTAACCGCGGCCTCGACAAAGCTGGCAAACAGCGGGTGTGGCTCGAACGGGCGGGATTTCAATTCAGGATGGAACTGAACGCCGATATACCAAGGATGATCGGGGATTTCGACGATTTCAGGCAACTTGCCATCCGGCGAGATTCCCGAGAACTTCAACCCCGTCGCCTCAATCGCCTCGCGGTAGGTCATATCGACCTCGTAGCGGTGACGGTGGCGTTCCGAAATCGCGGTGCTGCCGTAAATTTCCGCCACCCGAGACCCCTTGGAAAGGGTCGCATTATACGCGCCCAACCGCATGGTTCCCCCCTTGTCATCGCCTGCATCGCGCTGGATTGTGCGGTTGCCCTCAACCCATTCTTTCAGGTGATACACGATCGGCGTAAAGCGTTTTTCGCCCGCTTCATGGTCAAATTCCTCGGAACCCGCATCCTTGATACCGGCCAGATTTCGCGCAGCCTCGATCACGGCCATCTGCATACCCAGGCAAATTCCGAGGTAGGGGATGTCATTTTCGCGGGCATATTGTGCGGCTTTGATCTTGCCTTCGGTCCCGCGTTCGCCAAAACCACCGGGTACGAGAATTGCGTTGAACCCTTGCAGCTTTGTTGTGATTTCATCTTCGGATTCAAACACTTCGGAGTTGATCCACTCGACTTTAACCTTAACACGGTTATGCATGCCGCCGTGCGTTAACGCCTCGGCAATCGACTTATACGCATCACCAAGCTGGGTGTATTTACCAACAATCGCGATTTTTACTGTGCCCTCTGGGTGTTCAACGCGGTCCATGACATCGGCCCATTTTGCCATGTCGGGCGCCGGTGCATCGGTAATGCCAAACGCCTCCAACACCGCGCGGTCCATGCCTTCACGACTGTATGCCAGCGGTGCCTCGTAAATCGATTTCAGGTCCAGCGCCGGAATAACAGCGTCGGGTCGCACGTTACAAAACAGCGCCAGCTTTTCGCGTTCTTTTTGTGGAATTTCATATTCCGAGCGACACATCAGAATGTCCGGCGCAATACCGATCGAGCGCAATTCCTTAACCGAGTGTTGCGTCGGTTTCGTCTTCAGCTCGCCAGCCGCAGAAATATACGGCAGCAGCGTCAGGTGCATGAAAATGCATTCCCCGCGCCGGTCTTGGCTGAACTGTCGGATGGCCTCGAAAAAGGGCAGGGCTTCGATATCGCCGACCGTGCCACCGATTTCGCACAGCATGAAATCGACGTCTTCGTCACCGATCTTGATGAAATCTTTAATTTCGTTGGTCACATGCGGGATAACCTGAATGGTTTTGCCCAGATAATCCCCGCGCCGCTCTTTTTCCAACACGTCGGAATATATCCGGCCCGAGGAAACCGAATCCGTCTTGCAGGCCGAAACACCGGTGAAACGCTCATAGTGGCCAAGGTCCAGATCGGTTTCCGCGCCGTCATCGGTCACAAAAACCTCGCCATGCTCAAACGGGGACATCGTGCCAGGGTCAACGTTTAAATATGGGTCAAGTTTACGAAGCCGCACCGAGTATCCACGCGCTTGCAACAACGAACCTAACGCCGCCGACGCAAGACCTTTCCCTAACGAGGAAACCACACCACCAGTAATGAAAATATAACGCGCCATGCCGAATTGGCCCCCGTGTAAATGTTATTTTTTGGATTGCGCCGTGCAGCACATTCGCTTGTATCACGGGATTAAAGTCATACCGGATTCGGAATGGTTTAACAAGATGGCAACCGCAAGATAGTGTGGAAATTTACGTCGCGGCAACCAAATATCGGGGTGGTCAGGTGACTTTTCCCTGTTATCATTGGCTATTTAAATGTGATATTTTTCCGGAGGCCCAATGCTTAAGTTAATCACCTTCCCCGCAGCTTTTGGCGAACCCAGCGCCAGCCCGTTTTGCGTCAAGGCGATGTGTTTATTGCAGTTTTCCGGCGCAAGCTGGACTCCGAAGTACACCAGCGACTCGCGTAAAACCCCGAATGGCAAGTTGCCGATCCTGATTGATGGCGGCAAAACGATTGCTGACAGTGATACCATCCGCGATTTTCTGGAGCAAACCTTCATATTCGATTTTGACAAAGGTTTAACGCCTGAACAACGCGCAATTTCCCGCGCCGTCATCCGAATGGTCGAGGAACACCTCTACTTCGCGCTGGTCTCGGATCGTTGGCTGAATGATGGCAACTGGGCTGTTCTAAAGAAAGCGTTTTTCTCGGAAATTCCAAAGATGATTAACGGATTGGTAACCAATATGATCCGCAAGAAGACACGACAACAAGTGACGGCCCAAGGTATGGCGCGACACTCGGTTAATGAACAAATCTCGCGGGCGGCGAAGGATATCGACGCGATCAAAACCCTGCTTGGCGATAAACCGTTTTTGTTTGGTGATGCGCCGACTGCGGCCGATATGTCCGTAGTTCCAATGCTGCGCGGGATAGCAATGATCCCGACCCAGACTGGCCTGCGCGATTTGATCACAAAGGATCAGGTGCTTATGGCCTATCTGGATCGGGGTAGGGATGCGATGTATCCTGCTTAACTATTCGTTAAAGTTCACTCGATCGACAATCTTCAACGCAATGGGGCGCAGCTTCGCGATATCCACCAGCGGCATCGAATCCGGCGTGAAATCCCCCCAGCTTTGAACCAATTCACTTGGCTTGGCGCTTTCCAGCAGCGGGTATTCGAAGTTCAGCTCGGCGTACATGGCTTGCGCGGCTTCCGAGGTCAGGAACTCCATCAGTCGTAGCGTGTCTTCCTCGTTATGCGCGGATTTAGTCATCGCCATGCCCGAAAGGTTAACGTGAACACCGCTGTCCCCCAAAATCGGGAACTGAATGGTCACGCTGTTCGCCCAGGCCTGTTGTTCTTCGTTCTGAAGCATCGCGCCCATGTAATAGGTGTTGCCAATCGCAATATCACAAACGCCAGCCCAGATTGCCTTGACCTGCGCGCGGTCATTGCCTTGCGGCTTACGGGCGAGGTTGGCCTTCAACCCCGTTAACCATTCCTCGGCCGCTTCCTCGCCGTGGTGGGCGACAACTGCGGAAAGCAATCCAACATTATAATTATGCGAGCCCGAACGTGTGCAAATCCGGCCTTCCCATTTCGGGTCGGTCAAATCCTCATATGTGGTAACTTCGCCAGCCGCCACACGTTCAACCGAGGCGTAAATCACCCGCGCTCGCGATGTCAGGCCAAACCAGTTGCCGTCCGGGTCGCGGAAGGTCGCCGGAATGTTGGCGTTAATAACGTCCGAGGTCACAGCTTGCGTAACGCCAGCTTCAACAACCGCGTTCAGGTTCGAGATATCCGTGGTCAAAACCAAATCCGCAGGGGAGCGATCCCCCTCCGCCTTAAGGCGTTCAATCAGCCCGTCCTTGATAAATACGATGTTTGTCTTAATGCCTGTTTCGGCGGTAAAGGCCTCCAATATAGGGTTAATAAGTTGCGGTTCGCGCGAGGAATATATGTTCACTTCGGCGATCGCAGGGGCGGCGATGGCGGTGGCGGTTAATATGGCGGCAATTCGTTTAAGCATCGTTAACTCCAGTTTGATTTGTTGAACCGGATTACCCGACTAAAATAGTCAGGTCAATAGGTGACTAAAAAAATCAGGAAAGCTTTTCTTGCCGCTTTACCTCATCCCAAAGTGCATCCATTTCTTCAAGATTCGACTCTTCAGGTGTCTTGCCCTTAGCCTTCAAAAGGTCTTCCACCCCGTTGAAACGACGTGTAAATTTAGCATTGGCTGACCGAAGGATAGCCTCCGGTTCAATGTCCAGATGTCGCGCCAAATTGGCCATGACAAACAGCAAATCTCCGAACTCTTCGGCTATTTCCTCTTTACCCAAACTATCTCGCGCCTCAACCAATTCGCCCGCTTCTTCGACAATCTTATCCAGAACCATCGAGGTTTCAGGCCAGTCAAACCCGACTCGCGCCGCTCGATTCTGCAATTTCACCGCCCGTGTTAACGCGGGCAGCCCTGCCGCAACCCCGTCGAGCGCACTTACCACCGTAGCGGCCCCGCGCTCCGCCGCTTTGATCTGCTCCCAATCCGCAACCTGTTGCGCTGCCGATTTATCCCGACTGTCATCGCCAAAAACATGCGGGTGGCGACGATACATTTTCGCCGAAATCGAATCCACCACGTCGTCAAAGCCAAACAACCCGGCCTCCTGCGCCATTTGCGAATGGTAAACGACCTGCAACAACAGGTCACCCAGCTCGTCGCGCAACTCGCCCATTTCGCCGCGCTCAATGGCGTCGGCTACTTCATATGCCTCCTCGATCGTGTAGGGCGCGATGGAGGCGAAATCCTGTTCGATATCCCACGGACATCCCGTTTCAGGGTCACGCAACCGCCGCATGATTTCCATCAACCGCGCTAATCCTGCCTTTTCGTCGTTAACCAATTTGTCAGATTCGTCCATCGGCAGCGGCAAAGCCATCTTATCCGTCATTCTTTACTCCGAGGTTAACGCGCAAGGTTTCTAGGCCGTGGAAATGATAACGGTCTGCATAAACGGGCGCCTCGGCCAGTTTCATATCCGGATATTTCGCGAATAAAATCGACAAAGCAACGGCCATTTCCAACTTCGCCAACGGTGTGCCGATGCAAAAATGTAGGCCAGCCCCGAATGAGAGGTTCCCAATCCCGCCGCGTTCCGCATCAAGATCCATAGGGCAAGCGAACTTGTCAGAGTCATGGTTCGCGCCCGCCAGCATCAAGCCAACCACGTCACCGGTTTTGAAGTCATGCCCAAATGCGGTCATGTCCTGCATGGCGTAGCGCGTAAACATGTGCAATGGCGGATCAAATCGCAGGGTCTCCTCAACCATTTTAACCGTGTCTTCAGGCGTTCCAAAATGCTTCGTGGGGCGCGTACTACCTTCCAACAACGCTTTGATACCATTGGCAAGCCCGTGAACGGTCGCCTCGTGCCCTGCGTTAAGAAGCAGTATACAGGTGGTGACCAGCTCGTCAGTTGAAAGCTTCTCGCCCGCATCATTTGCGGCGATCAGATGCGTTATCAGATCATCGCGCGGCTCTCCACGCCGTGCCTCGACATATTCGCGAATAAATGCCGAAAACTCCTGCGTTGCCTTTACCGCGGCATCCTCTACCGCACGATCGCGACGCACCTGATACATGGCGACCATGTCATGGGACCACGCCAGCAACTGATCCCCCATATCCTCGGGCACCCCCAAAAGGCGCGAAATAATGATAATAGGTATCTTCTCGCAAAACGCAGGTAATAAATCGACTTCTTCTTTGGGAAAATACTCAATCAACTCATAGGTTAGCGCCTCGATTTGGGGTTCAAGCGCGGCAATGCGTTTATTGGTAAATGCGCGCACCAGCAAACCACGCAAACGCGTGTGGGTTGGTGGTTCCAACTCCAGCAGTGAATGCTTTTCCAGATCGTAAAAGGGCTTCAGGTGCGTGGGGTGAACAGGCTGAAACCCTTCAGGTGCTTCACGGCCAAACCGCCGGTCCCGCAGGATTGCGTTAACGGTTTTATGTTCGAGCGAACATAGAAAACCGTATTCCTCCCAACGAAACATCGGCCCTGCGTCCCGTACGCTATCGTAAAACGGATAGGGGTTTTGTACGAAATCCGGGTCGCGCGGGTCTTGGTGGAAAGTCTTTATCATTCGGCCCGCTCCAACGCTTGCTCCAGATCTGCTATCAAATCGTTAACGTCCTCGATGCCGATTGAAAGCCGGATAAGGTTGTCAGCAACGATGGAGTGCGGCCCCTCGTTCGTTTTGCGATGCTCGATCAAGCTTTCGACCCCGCCAAGCGAGGTGGCAGGCACGAACACTTGCGTGAACCGCGAAACATCAATCGCTTGCGCCATACCGCCCTTGATCAGGATCGACATCATGCCGCCAAAGCCGCCCGTCATTTGCCTTTTGGCGATCTCGTGACCGGGGTGCGAGGGCAGGCCGGGGTAAAGAACAGCATCAATCAGCTTATGCCCCTGAAAATGCTGCGCGATAGCCAACGCGTTGGCCGAGGCCCGATCATAACGCAGGTATAAGGTCCGCAAGCCACGGATTAACAACCATGCCTCGAATCCAGCCATAACGCTGCCTTGCAGGGTGCGTATTTCCTCAATCTCCTCCCAAAGCGCATCTACGTTGCCAGTCGTTAACACTCCGCCGGTCATGTCGGAGTGGCCGTTCAGGTATTTGGTGGCGGAATGGAAAACAATGTCCGCCCCAAGTGCCAGCGCCTGTGTGGTACTTGGCGGCGAGGCGGTGCAATCAACGGCAAGGATCGCGCCAGCGGCGTGGGCAATTTCGGCGGCCTCGGTGATGTCGATGATATCCCAGTTAGGGTTGGTCGGCGTTTCGACCCAGACGATACGTGTCTGGCCTGTCCGCACCGCGTTTCCCAATGCCGCAGGGTCAGTTTGATCAAAAAACGTAGCCTCGATCCCGCGTTTTTGGGTCAAACGGTGAATCCAGGTCATGCCCGCGTGATACATGATCTGCGGGGCGACAACGTGGTCGCCTGACTCAAGGGTTTCTAACAAGGTAACGACGGCGGCCATACCCGAGGCAAACAGCAACGATTCAGCGCCGCCCTCAAGGTTGGCCAATACGGCCTCTGCATGTTTGACGGTTTGACCACCGCTGCGCCCATATATGTAGGATTGCCTTGGGTCATAGTTTTCGTCGCGGGCATAGGTGCTCGACAGATCGATCATCGGGCTGATAGCGCCGGTTTTCTCGTCAATCATATGCAAGGCTTGTACTGCCCTTGTGGCGGGCGACAAGTTTAGCTGTCTGGGTGGTTTTTGCATTCGGGGAATCCTGTTGTTATTTATCGCTGATACTGCGACCGAACGATCAGGATGACAAGCCTGACGGCTTGACGCCTTATCAAGGACAGGTGATACCGGATTAAACCTCGTACCGGAGCTTTGTGTTGAAACGAGCCATAATAGCCCTGTTGATCGCCGTACTGGCAACGCCTTTGCTTTGGGGGGTGTGGCAGTGGTCGTATAAAGAGGCGCTCGACCAGCTCGAAGTTCGCGGGCAGGGCAATCTTGCTTTGGCGTCGGATAGGCTGGTTATCCAGTTCGAACGCTACCGCCAACTGCCTGTGGTGTTAAGCGATAATCCGGTGTTAACCAGTGCTGCCATTCGTAACCCGAATGAATCCTTTCAGGATATTAGTATTTTTCTGGAACGTATGGCGGATGTGACGGGAGCGTCAGATATTCTGTTGCTTGATCGGTCCGGGACGACACTTGCGGCAGCTAATTGGCGTGAAGATAGTTTTATCGGAGTGAATTTCGCCTCGCGACCGGATTTCGTTCGGGCAATGAACGGGGCGTTGGGGTTTTTCCATTCGCAAGAAAATGCGGGGGACCCGCGCGGGTTCTATTTTACCACCGCCTTGCGGGATGATGCTGGCGCAATTGCCGGTGGGGTTTCGATAAAGGTTGATCTGGAAGCGTTGGAGGTTGAATGGCGCGGAGACCCGGAAATAATCTTTTTCACCGATGCGAACGGCGTAATATTTATTGCCAACCGGCAATCTTTGCTGCTTCGGGTGCATGGTGATTACGACGGGCTGATTTCCAATCAAGTCGAGAGCCGACGGTACGTTCGCACGCAACTTCAGCCGATGTTCCCTTTCATAGCGGATGAAAAATTCGATAGGGTTCGGTGGGTTCAAAGTGGGGATAGTGAAATCCCTGCACGCGCGCTTTATCTTGAAACGCCTTTGCCTGTAATCGGGATGACTGGAAAAACCCTGATGGATTTAAGTATTGTCGAGGAAGAGGCGCAGCTGCGGACTGTATTGGCCGCAGCATTTCTGGCGATGCTTGCGTTGGTGATTATGAACTTGCTGCAACGTCGGCGAACTTTGGCGGACCGTCTGGAGATCGAAGAACAAGCCAAGGCCGAATTGGAGGTGCGGGTTGCAAAACGCACGGCGCAGCTGCAATCGGCGAATGATAGTCTGGTGCAGGCGGGCAAACTGGCGGCGCTGGGGACGATGTCGGCCGGTATCAGCCACGAGCTGAATCAGCCGTTGGCCGCGATCCAGTCGTATGCGGAAAACGCGGTGATTTTGCTGGAACGCGAACGCGCGGACGAGGCCAGCAAGAACCTTAACCAGATTTCCAGTCTGGCGGGGCGGATGGGGCGGATTATTCGGAACCTTCGGGCGTTCGCGCGCAAGGAAGGCGAACCTGCGACGCAAGTGGATTTGGTCAAAGTGGTCGAGGATACGCTGGAGTTGGCAGGTATCCGATTGCGCGAAAAGAATGTGGTTGTGCATTGGGTAAAACCTGCAACGCCTGTATTGGTTAACGGCGGTGGCGTGCGCTTGCAGCAGGTGGTGTTGAACCTTATTTCCAACGCGATTGATGCGATGGAAGGGCAGGCGGATCCGCAAATCTGGATCGATATCTCATGCAATGGTGCGGTTTTCTTAAGGGTGCGCGACAACGGCCCCGGGCTGGAAGACAAGGACAAGATATTCGAGCCTTTCTACACCACAAAACCGGTGGGCGAGGGCGACGGTATGGGGTTGGGGCTGTCCATTTCTTACGGAATCGTGCAAAGTTTCGGTGGGCAAATCGTGGGTGAAAACCACGAAGACGGCGGGGCGGTGTTTCGCATAGAATTAACGCCAGCGGAGGCGGCATGAAGACAGTTCTTCTGGTAGACGACGATAAAGCGGTGCGCGAGGCGTTGGGGCAGACGCTCGATCTGGCGGGGTTTGATGTGACCTTGGCGGCCTCGTTTATCGAGGCGACGGATCATATTTCCCCCGATTTTCGCGGCGTGGTGATTTCCGACGTGCGGATGCCTGGCAAGGACGGTTTGGCGCTGCTTGATCGCTGCGCTGCGATTGACCCTGACATTCCGTTTGTCTTGCTAACGGGCGAGGGGGATATCCCGATGGCCGTGCAGGCGGTAAATCAAGGGGCGCTCAATTTTCTTGAAAAACCTTGCCCACCAAAACGCCTGATAGAGGTGGCTGCGAAGGCTTGTTCTGCGCGCGAAATGGTTATGGAAAACAGAGCCTTGCGTCGGAAACTGACGCGGGAGGATGCAGCCTCAAGGCTGATTCTGGGGCGCTCGGAGGCGACGTCAAAATTGCGAGGTCAGTTACGGACGGTTGCCGCAACAGGAACGGATTTGCTGATCACCGGCGAGACGGGCGTCGGTAAAGAGTTGGCGGCCCGCGTGGTGCATGCACTTTCCGGTACAAACGGCGAATTCGTGGCGGTGAACTGCGGGATGCTGACGGCGGATTTAACCCGAAGAACCCTGTTTGGAGATAGCAATCCTGGCGCTTTCGAGCGGGCCGAGGGCGGGACGCTGTTTCTGGACGAGGTAGGCTCGATGCCACTGGACCAGCAAGTCAGCTTGTTGCGAGTCTTGCAGGACCGTGTGATTGAATGCGCGAACGGTGAACGGTTGCGTCTGGATTGCCGTGTGATTGCTGCGACCAAGGAAGACCTGACGAGGATGCTGGAAGCGGGTGCTTTTCGAGAGGATTTATTTTTCCGTCTCGATGTGGCGCGTATAAAGGTTGCACCGTTGCGCGAACGGATCGAGGATGTGGGGGGCATGTTCCGTGTTTTCCTGTCCGAGGCGCGTGGGCGCATGGGACTGCCCCCGTTGGAGATGGACGAGGATAGTTTTGCAGAGCTGTTCGCACGCCAATGGCCGGGCAATGTACGGGAATTGCAAAACCATGCGGACCGTTTGGCCATGGGGTTGGCGGGGCAGGAGGTAGGCCTGCCAAGGGGATTGAACGCGCAGATGGACCGGATTGAAAAGCAGATTATTCGGGACTGCCTGAAACGCACTAAGGGGCAGGTGACGCTGGCTTGCGAGGAGCTGCAAATACCGCGCAAGACTTTGTATGATCGCATGAAGCGGCATGCGATTGTGCCCGAGGTCTTTCGTAACGAATGATTCTACGAAAGTGTGTGAATTTTGTGACGGTCCTGTGTTCGGATGTGCGGGAATTCGCACAGGTTTTATAGGTGTCCCGATGGGGCCTTTAAGATATCCCTGTAATTCAATGATAATAATGAGTATTTTTACAAAGAAGAAATTTGGTGATTTTGGTTTTACCTGTGAGCCGTGTCTGATTTGATACCCTCAATGCCACGGGTCCCCGTGGCTGTGTAACGCTATGGGAGGAATATCATGCGTTTTCTTACTGCTGCTGCGATCATCGCGGCCTCTAGCTTCAGTGCCAATGCTGCACTGGCAAATTGTGATGCGGGCGAGATTGTTATCAAGTTCGCACACGTAACCAACACCGACCGTCACCCTAAAGGCATCGCGGCAACGCTGCTGGCCGAGCGCGTGAACGAAGAAATGAACGGCGTTGCTTGTATGGAAGTGTTCCCGAACTCGACACTTTATAATGACAACCAGGTTCTGGAAGCCATGTTGCAGGGCGACGTTCAGCTGGCCGCGCCTTCGCTTTCGAAATTCGAAGCGTTTACCAAGCAGTTCCGCATTTTCGATTTGCCATTCATGTTTAAGAACATTGACGCCGTGAACGAATTCCAGCTGTCGGCTGCTGGTCAGTCGATGCAAGATAGCATGCAACGTCGTGGTCTTCAGGGCCTTGCGTTCTGGCATAACGGCATGAAAAACATGTCTGCTAATGTTCCATTGATATTGCCAACAGATGCAAACGGTCTGAAATTCCGTGTTCAGGCGTCTGACGTTCTGAAAGCGCAGATGGCGGCAATCGGTGGTTCGCCACAGCCGATGGCTTTCTCGGAAGTTTACGGTGCGTTGCAAACCGGCGTTGTTGATGGGCAGGAAAACACATGGTCCAACATTTATGGCAAGAAGTTCTTCGAGGTTCAGGATGGCTCGACTGCGACTAACCACGGTATCATCGATTACCTTCTGGTGACCTCGACTGAATGGCTTGACGGTCTGGACGCTGATGTACGTGACCAGTTCATGACAATCGTTCGAGAAGTTACTGAAACACGTAACGCTGAATCTACACGTATTAACGCCGAAGCACGTGCCGCGATTGAAGCTGCCGGTGGTGTTGTTCGTGACCTGACACCTGAACAGCGTCAGGCCTGGGTTGATGCGATGATGCCTGTTTGGGATCAGTTTGAGGGTGATGTGGGCGCAGAGAACATTGCGGCCGCGCAAGCGATTAACGCCAACCACTAAGACTATATTCTCCGGCCTGCGCAATGTGGGCCGGAGTTTTTCTGAAAGGGGGACCTCATGAGCCAGCAATCAAAAATCGGCCACGTGATAAATGAAATCGAGGAGACGGCGATAGCTATAATCCTTGGTCTGATGACGCTCATCACATTTGTTAATGTTGTGCTTCGGTACGGTTTCAATACCGGTCTGATCTGGGGGCTTGAGGTTACACTGTTCTTATTCGCATGGCTTGTTTTGCTTGGCATGAGCTATGCTGTGAAAATTACGGCGCATTTGGGGGTGGACGCGGTTATTAACCTGTTTGCCCCAAAGACGCGCAAGGTTTTGGCGATGATCGCCGTAAGTCTGTGCATTGTTTACGCATTATTATTGTTTAAAGGCGCGTGGGATTACTGGGCGAATTTCGCCAACCTGCCGCAAACGGATGGGCGTTGGTTTCCCACGGGGTTTCAGGACAAGTTCCTTGGCCGTGCATGGTATGAAACCAACGATATCCCTGTTCCCGAGTGGTTGCGCTTCATTGAAGGCTGGATGAACGAGGGCGAGGAATACGAAAAGCTGCCGCGCTTCATTCCTTATGCGATCCTGCCGATTGGTATGGGATTGCTGTTGTTCCGCTTTATTCAGGCAGCAGTTCATTTGGCGACGGGGCGACAAACCAGCCTGATCGTTAGCCACGAAGCCGAAGATGCGGTGCGCGAAGTTGCGGCCAAACGCGATGCGGAGACTTAGATCATGGATGTTGTAGTTCTATTTGTACTGGTCATCGGATTCATGCTGATCGGTGTGCCTATTGCGGTTTCGCTGGGGCTTAGTTCCATTCTGTTCCTACTGGTGATGTCTGATACGTCGCTGGCGTCGGTTGCGCAGACGATTTTCCAGGCGATGGCGGGGCATTATACTTTGCTGGCGATTCCGTTCTTCATTCTGGCGTCCTCGTTCATGTCTACGGGGGGGGTGGCGAAGCGGATCATCCGGTTCTCGATTGCGCTGGTGGGGCATTTGCACGGCGGTATGGCGATTGCGGGCGTGGTTGCTTGTATGCTGTTCGCGGCTTTGTCCGGTTCCTCACCCGCCACGGTGGTGGCGATTGGTACGGTTGTGATCGCAGGGATGCAGCAGGTCGGCTATTCCAAAGAGTTCGGGGCGGGGATTATCGCGGTTGCCGGAACGCTCGGGATATTGATTCCACCATCGATTGTGATGGTGGTCTATGCCTCGGCGACGGATGTGTCCGTTGGACGGATGTTCCTTGCGGGGGTTATTCCGGGGCTGTTGGCTGGCAGTATGTTGATGGTTGCGATTTACGTTTGGGCGCGGGTCAAGAACCTGCCTAAAGGCGAATGGCTTGGCTGGGGCGAGGTTCTTAGGTCTGCGCGTGATGCGGCTTGGGGCTTGTTCCTGATGGTCATTATTCTGGGCGGTATTTACGGCGGTATCTTCACACCGACCGAGGCGGCGGCGGTGGCGGCGGTCTATGCCTTCCTGATTTCGGTGTTCGTATATCGTGACATGGGGCCGTTGGCTGCCAAAGACGGTGGCGCGCCTGTTTCCCTGTTGAAAAAGCCTTGGGCGCTGGTTACCGCATGGGTTCATAAAGACACCAAGGATACGCTGTTTGATGCAGGTAAGCTGACGGTGACGCTGTTGTTTATCATCGCCAACGCACTGATCCTGAAACATGTTTTGACCGAAGAACAAATCCCGCAGCAAATCGCGGGGGCTATGCTGGACGCTGGTTTCGGTATTATTATGTTCCTGATTATTGTGAATGTTATTCTGCTGGTCGGTGGGCAATTCATGGAGCCCTCGGGCCTGATCGTTATCGTCGCCCCGCTGGTGTTCCCGATCGCGATCGAGCTGGGCGTTGACCCGATTCACCTTGGGATCATCATGGTGGTGAACATGGAGATCGGCATGATAACGCCGCCTGTGGGGTTGAACCTGTTCGTGACCTCGGGCGTGGCGGGGATGCCGATGATGAACGTGGTGAAGGCCGCGTTGCCATGGTTGGCGATCCTGTTCGTGTTCCTGATTATGGTGACGTATATTCCGGTAATCTCGACGTTCTTGCCGACGTACTTTATGGGGCCGGAGATAATTACGAAGTAGGGCACAAAAAATAGGGCGTTCGGGGAAACCCGCGCCTTATTTGTGCGAATTCTCGGGAGGTTCTGCCGTTGAACCGGGTCTGATCTGTCGGGGTGGACAGGTCGATATATAGCGGAGCTATCGCGCTTTGCGGCTCAACACCAAGCTGGCGTCGCCAATTGCTAGTCTGACGACCCAATGAGCGGGTAGTCCGTTAGAATTGCATAACAGTTTGCACAAGCGCGATACCCCAATGAACGTTTTAAGTCCTGCTCGGCAAGGATGGTTATACAACTAAATGGTAAATATACCGTTAAGCGCGACCGCCGAGCGTAGCGAGGCTTGGCCCAACGGTAAAATGGGTGCCCGAAGGGCGGTCTTTTACAGGCGGGAGCGCTCCCGCCTGTTGTTGGCATTATTGCTGGCGCAACAAGCCGCCGCCCGTTGGGGGTGGCCTCGCTACGCTCGGCGTGTGTGCCTAGTCTGTACCGCGATAGGGTTCGACATATTGTAGTGCCATGTCCCACGGGAAGAAAATCCATGTGTCTTGGGAAACCTCGGTGATGAACGTGTCCGTCATCGGGCGGCCTTCGGGTTTGGCGTAAACCGTTGCGATGTGGGCTTTGGGAAATAGGTCTCTGACAACCTTCAGCGTTTTGCCTGTGTCCACCAGATCATCGACAATCAAAACACCTTCGCCTTTGCCCATCAATTCCATGTCAGGAGATTTCAGCACGACTGCTTCGGATTGTTTTTGATGGTCATAGGATTTGATGCTGATGGTGTCGACCGTGCGGATATCCAGCTCGCGCGCAACGATCATTGCCGGCGCAAGGCCGCCGCGCGTGATTGCGATGACGGCTCTCCATGCGCCGTCTTCGGGGCCTTTGCCGTCCAGACGCCACGCAAGGGCGCGGCTGTCGCGGTGGATTTGATCCCAGCTGATGTGGAAACCTTTTTCGTGTGGTAATTTATCAGTCATTATTTGCGCCCCGTTACTACGTCGATATCCGGTGCATCTTCGGCCTTCATACCAACGACATGATACCCCGCGTCCACGTGATGGTTCTCGCCTGTTACGCCGGACGAGAGGTCAGACAGCAGATACATCGCCGATTTGCCGACCTCCGTCTGGGTTACGTTACGGCGAAGCGGGGAGTTCAGCTCGTTCCATTTCATGATGTAGCGGAAATCGCCGATGCCCGAAGCGGCCAGTGTTTTGATAGGCCCTGCCGAAAGCGCATTCACGCGGATGTTCTTTGGACCCAGATCCATCGCCATATATTTAACCGAGGCTTCAAGGCCAGCTTTTGCAACGCCCATGACGTTGTAGTGTGGCATGACTTTTTCAGCACCATAATAGGTAAGCGTCAGGCAAGACCCGCCATCCGGCATCATCTTTTCAGCGCGCTGCACAACAGCGGTGAACGAATAGATGGAGATGTTCATCGTCAGGTCAAAGTTGGCGGCCGTGGTATCAACGTACCGACCGCGCAGCTCGTTCTTGTCGGAAAAGCCGATGGCGTGGACCAGAAAATCCAGTTTGCCCCATTTTTCTTCCAATGTAGCGAAAACCGCATCCATTGATTCGCCATTAGTGACGTCGCATTCCAGCACGATGTCCGAGCCAATACTTTCGGCCAGTGGTTCAACGCGTTTGCCCAAAGCCTCGCCTTGATAGGTGAATGCCAGTTCGGCCCCTTGTTCGTGGCATGCTTGTGCAATGCCCCATGCGATTGATTTGTTGTTCGCGACGCCCATAATCAGGCCGCGCTTGCCTTGCATAAGTCCTGCACCCATCGGTATGTCCCTTGTCATAGATTTATTTCGCTGGTTTAAGCTATTGAAACAGATGCAGCAAGATTGTTGAACCGATTGAGGGCGTAATGCAGGAAAATTCAAAGCGAACAGGTATATTTGCGGGTGAAGACCCGTTTCAGATTGCACGTGATTGGCTGGCGGAGGCTGAAAGCACCGAGCCGAACGACCCAAATGCCATAGCATTGTCTACGGTCGATGCGGAGGGCATGCCCAATGTGCGGATGGTTCTGTTGAAGGACATCGAGGAGGGGGCGTTTGTATTTTACACCAACTACGGAAGTGCCAAAGCTGGCGAGATCAATCAGGGCGGTAAAGCGGCCTTTGTGATGCATTGGAAATCCTTGCGCCGTCAAATCAGGGTGCGCGGTGTGGTCGAGCGCGAGTGCGGCGATAAGGCGGATGCATATTATGCGTCGCGCTCTTTACCGAGCAGATTGGGGGCTTGGGCCTCGAAGCAATCACAACCGCTTGGATCGCGGCGGGAATTGTTGGCTGAGGTGGCTAAAATCACGGCCTCCAAGGGGGTGAACCCTGATAGGCCGCCGTTCTGGGGCGGGTATCGGATTGTTCCCACGGAAATAGAGTTCTGGGCTGACGGGCAACACCGTTTGCACGACAGGTTCCGCTGGTCACGTGGTGGGCCTAAGGGAGCATGGAGTGTCAACCGTCTGCAACCGTAATACACGCATAGGTTGTACTTGTTGTTGTCGGTATGGTATATCAGAAATTATAAATCCGATAGTTTATGAGGTCTTGTTTTTTCCCACTATTTACTAAGTGGAAAAATTGTAGTTAGTAGTAGGGGTGGATATGTTATTAAGCGTTTATATAACGTTGTGTTTAATTGAACGTATATGGAAAGAGAATCAGTGCGATGATCAAGGGGCAGGTCAAGTGGTTTGATGCAACGAAGGGCTTTGGATTCGTCGTGTGTGACGATGACGAAGGGGACATCCTTCTGCACGCTAATGTATTAAGGAATTTTGGGCGAAGTTCGGTCGCCGAAGGTTCGCGTATCATGATCGAGGTGCAGGTCACCGATCGTGGTCGCCAAGCGTCGGTAATTCATGAAATTAGTGCGCCGGACTCCGAGGTTGTTACTTTGGATGCCGAGGATGCGCCGGTTATTCCGGATGTTGCCGCAGATATTCCGTTTCAACCCGCACGGGTGAAGTGGTTCGACAAGGCCAAGGGTTTCGGGTTTGCAAACATCTTCGGTAGTGACGACGATATCTTCCTGCATGTGGAAATCTTGCGCCATTACGGGCTGTCGGATTTGCAACCCGGGGAGGCTATCTCGGTTCGTATTGTAGCGGGGCCTCGTGGCAAGATGGCCGGCGAGGTTCAGTCCTGGGATCATGTGATTCAAAAGGACGACTGATATCCTGCGTTTTTTAACAGCGGCGGTATTATTGCTTGGGCTGACATCGGCTCATGCGGGGACTGCGTGCGCGCCGGACAAAATTGATATTCGTTCTGACAACAGCACGGTCCGATTTACGACCGAGGTCGTTGATTCGCCTGAATCGCGGGCGCTGGGTTTGATGAATCGTGAATCGCTGGGGGCATTTGCCGGGATGCTGTTTGTGTACCCGAACCCGCAACCAATGCGGTTTTGGATGCGCAATACGCTGATCCCGCTGGATATGGTGTTTATCGATGCGCAAGGTGTTGTGCAGCATGTGCATGAAAATGCGATTCCGCTGGATGAAACCACAATATTTGGCGGAAACGACATTCAATATGTCTTCGAAATCAACGGCGGGCTGGCCAAAACCCTTGAAATTGCCATTGGGGCCGAGGTTAGGCACCCGTCTATATCGGGGCTTGAAGTTATCTGGGCCTGCGACTGATTTTTCGCTTTCCTTCGGGGATTCTACATTGTAGATGAACCTCATTAGTCGGGGCGTGGCGCAGCCTGGTAGCGCGACGGTTTTGGGTACCGTAGGTCGGAGGTTCGAATCCTCTCGCCCCGACCAATATTTTCCAGAAAATTTCATTACAGCACGAAGCCAAATCATTTTGTGTGATTCTGTTGAGTGTGAACAATTGTATACCTTAACCCTTCGCAATAAAGACAAAGCCAAGACGCTTGAAAAACCTTGGTATTATTTACATTAGGTTTCGCGCATGTAATGGCACAAATGCTTTTCAAATATATCTGGAGATAGCTCGCGCCCTCTTTCGAATTTGTTGCAGATTCCAGTCAACAAATTTTTGTGATAAAAATCGAAATAAATTCGTTGACGATGCGGGTTCAAATACCGCAATTAGATGGCATAGGGTTATCAACCACAATATGTAGTGCGTCGACTGACTAACAAAAAAACCAACAAAGTTTGCGGAATTGCGAACTTAAGGTGCGGATGTCGAGTCGACTGTGGCGAGTATAAAATCAAAGACCTCTTGTCTAATCAGAGGTCACGTCAATACGAGGGCTAGTATGAAGATCGAGCGGAAGTTTACTAAAGTAAAAACAGGTGCCTACGGCGAAATTGAATTCAAAACGACGGCGTCCGAGATCAGGAATCCTGACGGCTCGATCGTGTTTGCATTGGAGAACATGGAAGTTCCGGTTGGTTGGAGCCAGGTGGCGGCCGACGTGATTGCCCAGAAGTATTTCCGCAAGGCCGGTGTGCCTGCGGCAGTGAAGGCGGTTAAGGAAAAAGGCGTGCCTGAATTTTTGCGTCCCTCCGTGCCGGATGAGGCTGCATTGGCCAAGCTTCCGGAAGATAAGCGTTATGTCGGCGAGACTACTGCGACGCAGGTCTTTGATCGTCTTGTAGGCACGTGGTGCTATTGGGGCTGGAAAGGTGGCATGTTCACCACCGAGGCCGACGCCAAGACCTATTACGACGAGATGCGCTATATGATGGCCTCGCAGATGGCCGCGCCGAATTCGCCGCAGTGGTTCAACACCGGCCTGCATTGGGCGTACGGAATCGATGGACCGGGTCAGGGGCATCATTATGTGGATTATAAAACCGGCAAGCTGGTGAAATCGGACAGTGCTTACGAGCATCCGCAGCCACATGCGTGTTTCATCCAGTCGGTTTCCGACAATCTGGTGAACGATGGCGGAATCATGGATCTTTGGACGCGAGAAGCGCGCCTGTTCAAGTATGGGTCCGGCACGGGTACGAATTTCAGCTCGCTTCGCGGGGCGAACGAGACTTTGGCAGGGGGCGGTAAGTCTTCGGGCTTGATGTCTTTCCTTAAAATCGGGGACCGCGCGGCGGGGGCTATCAAGTCTGGTGGCACAACGCGTCGTGCAGCCAAGATGGTTATCTGTGATATGGACCATCCAGATGTGGAAGAGTTCATCAACTGGAAGGTTTTAGAAGAACAAAAGGTTGCGGCCCTTGTTGCTGGTTCTAAAATCCATGAACAACGCCTGAATGATATCTTTGCCGCGATCCGTTCTTGGGATGGTGCTGAAGGGGATGCGTTTGACCCGAAGAAAAATGCTGGTCTTAAGGAAGCGGTGAAATCGGCCAAGAAGATGTCGGTTCCCGAGACTTATGTGAAGCGCGTTTTGCAATATGCAGAGCAGGGTTTTGCGAGCATCGAGTTCCCGACATATGACACTGATTGGGATTCCGAGGCGTATTTGACGGTTTCGGGGCAGAATTCGAATAACTCGGTTCGTGTGACTGATGCCTTCTTGCAAGCCGTTAAAGATGACGCGGATTGGGAGCTGGTTCGCCGTACCGACGGTACAGTTGCTAAAACTGTTAAAGCGACCGATCTTTGGGATCAGGTTGGGCACGCCGCGTGGGCTTGTGCCGATCCGGGCATCCAGTTCCATGACACGATCAATGACTGGCACACGTGCCCTGAAGATGGTGCGATCCGTGGGTCGAACCCTTGTTCGGAATACATGTTCCTTGATGATACGGCGTGTAACCTTGCGTCGATGAATTTGCTGACGTTCTTGCATGATGGGCAGTTCGATGCCGAAGGCTATATCCACGCGTGTCGCTTGTGGACGATGACGTTGGAAGTTTCCGTGTTGATGGCGCAGTTCCCGTCAAAGGAAATCGCCGAGCTTTCTTATAAATTCCGTACGCTTGGTCTTGGCTATGCCAACATCGGTGGCTTGCTGATGAACATGGGCTTTGGGTATGATTCCGAAGAAGGGCGCGCGCTTGGGGCGGCTTTGACGGCGATCTTGACAGGCATTGCATATAAAACGTCAGCCGAGATGGCCAAGGAGTTGGGACCGTTTGATGGCTATGCCAAGAACGCCGACCACATGTTGAAAGTGATGCGGAACCACCGTCGTGCGGCTTACGGCGAAACGAAGGGGTACGAGGGGCTGTCTGTGATGCCTGTGCCGCTTGACCATGACAATTGCCCTGACGGCCAGCTTATCAACCTTGCGCATAAGGCGTGGGATGATGCGGTGAAGCTGGGCGAGGAGCATGGTTTTAGGAACGCGCAGGTGTCTGTGATTGCGCCAACTGGCACAATCGGGCTGGTGATGGATTGTGACACGACCGGTATTGAACCTGACTTCGCGTTGGTGAAATTCAAGAAACTTGCCGGTGGTGGATATTTCAAAATCATCAACCGCTCGGTTCCTGCGGCGCTTAGCAATTTGGGCTATTCGACCAGCCAGATTGAGGAAATTACCTCCTATGCCGTTGGACATGGAACGATTGGCAATGCGCCGGGGATCAACCATACCTCGTTGCTGGGGCATGGATTTAGTGCGGTAGAGATCGACAAGGTCGAGGCAGCGATGCCAACGGCGTTTGATATCAAGTTCGTGTTCAACCAATGGACGCTGGGCGAGGATTTCTGCCGTAACACCCTTGGAATTCCAGAAGAAAAGCTGAACGACCCGTCGTTTGACCTGCTGCGCCACCTTGGATATACGCGCCAGCAAATCAGCGAGGCAAACAGCCATGTTTGCGGTACGATGACGTTGGAAGGTTCACCGTTCCTTAAGGAAGAGCATTATAAAGTCTTCGATTGTGCGAATGTCTGCGGGCAGATTGGCAAGCGGTATCTTAGCGTTAGCAGTCACATCAACATGATGGCGGCGGCGCAGAGCTTTATCTCGGGGGCGATCTCGAAAACGATCAACATGCCGAATGACGCGACGATCGAGGAATGTAAGGCGGCTTATGAGCTAAGCTGGTCCTTGGGTGTAAAGGCGAATGCGCTTTATCGTGACGGTTCCAAACTGTCGCAACCGCTTTCGTCTGCGCTGATTGACGACGACGAGGACTTGGAAGAAATTCTGGCCGAGGCGCCTGCGGCGGAACGTCCGGCGATTTTGGCCGAGAAGATTGTTGAAAAAATCATCGTGCAAGAGGTTGATCGTGGCCGTGAAAAGCTGCCGCAACGTCGTAAGGGGTATACCCAAAAGGCCGTTGTTGGCGGACATAAGGTTTACCTGCGTACGGGCGAGTACGAAGACGGAAATCTTGGTGAAATCTTTATTGATATGCACAAAGAAGGTGCCGGATTCCGCGCGATGATGAACAATTTCGCTATCGCGATTTCGGTGGGGCTACAATACGGCGTGCCGCTTGAGGAATTCGTCGATGCGTTCACTTTCACGCGCTTCGAGCCAGCCGGAATGGTACAAGGAAACGACAGCATCAAGAATGCGACCTCGATCCTTGATTATATCTTCCGCGAGCTGGCGGTTTCTTATCTGGACCGCACCGATTTGGCACATGTTCAGCCAAGTGGCGAGAGTTTCGATTCCATGGGGCGCGGCGCAGAGGAAGGCGTTAGCAATATCGGTGACATCGAAGGCGAGACCGCCAAATCCTCGATTGATATGATCCGCCAGATTTCATCAACCGGGTATTTGCGCAAGCGCGTTCCGGACGAATTGACTGGAATGCAGGCTGTGGTGGAAACCGAAACGATAAGTGAAACCGTGACCATGACAGGCGCGGTGATGGATGACCGGACTAAGGCGAAGATGCAAGGCTACGAGGGGGATCCTTGCGGTGAATGCGGAAACTTCACTTTGGTGCGTAACGGAACCTGTATGAAGTGTAACACTTGTGGGGGAACCTCTGGGTGTAGCTGATTTACAGACAGGTGGAGGTGTTCGCCTATTTGCTTGGCGACCCTCCGGCACTTCAGGCCGCAGGCAATGAACCGAGCGGTAATAATGGTGAGCCTGATTTGCAAAACTTGGGGGGGTGGTTATACCATCCCCCTATTTTTTTTACATTCGTAATGTTGCGTAACTAGTTGACACTAAAGGCCGCGTGCCAAGGCGGCGACGCCTGTGCGGGCTAAATCGGTTAGGCCTAGCGGACGCATGAGTTCGACGAAGGCGTCGATCTTTTCGGGTGTTCCGGTGATCTCGAATACGAAGCTGGTTAGCGTTGTATCGACAACATTAGCGCGGAAAATATCGGCCAGACGCATGGCTTCGACGCGTTTTTCGCCTTTGCCAGTTACCTTCAACATGGCCAGCTCGCGTTCAACGGATGGGCCTTCGACGGTTAAATCGTTAACGCTGTGGATTGGGACCATGCGGTCAAGCTGGGCTTTGATTTGCTCGATCACTGCCGGCGTTCCGGTGGTGACAATGGTGATGCGGGAAAGATGCCCCTCGTGATCGGTTTCGGCAACGGTCAGGCTGTCGATGTTGTAGCCACGACCGGAAAACAGGCCGATGACGCGGGCCAGCACGCCGGCTTCGTTGTCAACGATTACGGTTAGGGTGTGGGTTTCGATCTCGTCTCCGAGGGGGTTTTTAAGATCGTAAGCGCTTTTCTTGGAAGCACCATTTTTCAATGTAAGAGCGTTCATCGTGTTTTCCTTTTTATCGTCTTTAGTGTCGGCAATATCGGACCGAATGTCTAGATGCGGAGTTCGTTTGGCGGGGGCAGAACAATGCGGCCGTCTGTGGGGAGGGTTCTTTTATTGTCGATCAGGTGGGTCAGGAACGGGGAAAATTCGCTGGCGAATTTGTGGTCGTCCTGTTGGGACATTTCGGTTTTATGCCTTTGGCTGATGCCTTTGTTGAACTGCGTGAACCGCCCGTCGAGAACGGCGGTAACGATTTTCTCAGGGTCTCCGGTGATGTCCAATTGGTTAAGAATGCGTTGCGCGGTGGTTTGCATGTCAAACGCGGTATCCTCGAAATCCATTGGCAGGACGTTTGGCAGGCGGAGCCATGCGGTTAGGCTGTCGGTTTGATTGCGGATGCCGGATTTGGCATCCTCTAGCGTTTCAATTTCGGCGAAGGCGGGTTTGCCGTTGGCGCGGGCACGAACCCCGTGGTCGAGCATCGAGAGCGCCATGTCGCGTGGGTCGCGGTAACAGGCATGCGCGATGGCTTGACCGTTCTGGATCAGGCGGACTACCGCCGGATCGGGGCGGGTGTGGGTTTTGATTGCGATCGGGTGGCCGATGGCTTGCACGGCTTCCCACAGTTGGGCGGCTTGATCGTCGCTGTAATGCTGTCCGAAGTTCAGTTTTTTGTTCGGGCCCATCAGATGTGCGGGCAGGCGGTGTTGTTTATACCCTGCCTGCGACAGCGCCTCGCTGACCATGTGAAAGGCCAGCGTTGTGCCGCATTTTGTCATGCCATAGCTGAAATAGATCAGAGGTTTCATGTGGTTGAACCGCGTAGTTAAACTAACGCGCCACCTTTGCCTTTGATCGCATCCTCGGTTTTGTCGTCGCCCATTAACATCTCGTTATGAGCGGCTCCGCTCGGGATCATCGGGAAGCAGTTTTCGTGCTTCTCGACCAGACAATCGAAAATGACGGGACCTTCGTGGTTCAGCATCTCCATGATGGCGTCATCCAGATCAGCAGGATCGGAGCAGCGAATGCCTTTGGCTCCGAAGGCCTCGGCCAGTTTCACGAAATCGGGCAGGGATTCCGACCAGCTGTGAGAATAACGCGAGCCGTGCAGAAGTTCTTGCCATTGGCGGACCATGCCGAGACGTTCATTATTCAGGATGAACTGTTTGGTTTGTAGGTTGTACTGCGTCGCGGTGCCCATTTCCTGCATGTTCATCAGCCAGCTGGCTTCGCCCGCGACGTTGATAACCAGCGCGTCGGGGTGGGCGATTTGCACCCCCATGGAGGCGGGGGTGCCATACCCCATCGTGCCCAAGCCGCCGGATGTCATGAAACGGTGCGGGTCTTCAAAACCAAGATATTGCGCAGCCCACATCTGGTGTTGGCCCACTTCTGTCGTGATGTAACGGTCGCGACCTTTAGTCAGCGCTTCAAGGCGTTCCAGCGCATATTGCGGTTTGATGACAGTGTCGGAGCCCTTGTATTTCAGGCACTCAACAGCTTTCCACTCGGCTATTTGCGCTTTCCATTTGGCGATGCCTGCGGCGTTGGTCTTACGACCGCGCGATTTCCAAACCTTCAGCATATCTTCCAGAACATGGCCGATATCACCGATGATCGGTGTGTCTACGTGGATGATTTTGTTGATCGAAGAAGGGTCGATATCGATGTGTACTTTATAGCTGTTGGGGCTGAAGGCATCGGTGCGACCCGTGATGCGATCATCAAAACGTGCGCCAACGCACAGCATGTAATCGCAATCGTGCATGGCCATGTTGGCCTCGTACGTGCCGTGCATGCCCAACATGCCCAGCCAGTTATCGCCAGACGCAGGGTAGGCGCCAAGGCCCATCAACGTGGAGGTGATCGGCGCCCCTGTCGCGTCAGACAGCTCGCGCAGCAGTTGGCTGGCACCAACGCCGGAGTTGATAACCCCACCGCCGGAATAGATGATCGGGCGTTTGGCCTTCTCAAGCATTTCGACCGCTTTGGTGATGGCATCTATGTCGCCTTTCACGCGTGGCTGATAGTGCGAAATTTTGGTTTTCGGTTTGGTCGTGTAATCCCCCATTGCAAACTGAACGTCCTTGGGGATATCCACCAAAACGGGGCCGGGGCGACCGGTTGTAGCCACGTGGAAGGCTTGATGGATGGTTTCAGCCAGAATGTCTGTGTCTTTCACCAGCCAGTTGTGTTTGGTACAAGGGCGGGTGATGCCGATGGTGTCGGCCTCCTGAAAGGCATCGTTGCCAATCATGAATGTGGGAACCTGCCCCGTCAGAACGATCATCGGGATTGAATCCAGCAGCGCATCGGTCATGCCGGTAACAGCGTTCGTCGCACCTGGACCGGAGGTTACCAGAACAACGCCGGGTTTTCCGGTAGAACGGGCATAGCCTTCGGCAGCGTGGGTCGCGGCTTGTTCGTGGCGAACGATGATGTGGCGAATCTGGTTTTGCTGAAAAATTTCGTCGTAAATTGGAAGGACAGCGCCGCCGGGGTAACCAAAGACTGTGTCGACACCTTGATCCTTCAAGGCTTGAACTACTATCTGGGCGCCGGTCATTTGACGGGTCATCGCATTTACTCCAATTTTTCGGGGATACCCCCGTTTCAATTATAGGGCGACCTGAGGGGTCACAAAAAACCCCTGATTGCAGGGGGCAGTTGTTTCAGCCAAAATAGTTAATGTTAGGACAGAAACGTATGTTTCGACGATGGCAGGTTGGAAGATTTGCCCTTCGCCGTTCACAATTTCTAGTATCCTGTTTGCGGAAGGTCAACAGCATTTTGTGAATATAATTACGGTAAGGGTTGGCATTTTGTCATTAAGTTGCGTAAGGGCGTCACATCTCGCATCAATTCGCAAATGTAGACACGAAAATGGCATTGAATTGCGCTTTGCAGCAATAGGGGATTGCTCGGCGCTGCGGAATTGGACGACAAAACTGACCAATTCGCTAAAATATGCGTTGCATAATGTTGCGGGTTAAGTAATTTAGAGGTGTTATTCGATCAGCTTTGCAACGACTGCAAGGTTATAAACTGGGAGGTTATTAATGGATCGTCGTTCTTTTCTTAAAAATTCCGCACTGGGCGGTGCTGCAGTTGCTGCATCTTCAACGCTCGCAGCACCTGCGTATGCAACAGGCAAGCGCACGCTGACTATGGTTACATCTTGGCCTCACGGCTTCGCTGTTCTTGATGACGCTGCTGTCCACTTCTCTGAAATGGTAACAGCAATGTCTGATGGCGCGCTGACAATCGACAAGAAAGCTCCGGGCGAGCTGGTTGGTGCGCTTGAGGTGTTTGATGCTGTGACTTCCGGTCAGGCAGATATGTACCACTCGGCTGATTATTACTACATCGGTCAGCACCCGGGTTATGCTTACTTCACTGCGGTTCCGTTCGGCGCCACAGCGCAAGAGCTGACAAACTGGTACAACCATGATGGCGGTAAAGAGCTGCACGACGAACTTGGCGAAATCTTTGGTCTGAAATCCTTCCTGGCTGGTAACTCC
>Ga0209121_10000320_pt1 | contig 51285 bp, 33 predicted proteins | sample Cruoilmetagenom3_FD_187292 | JGI IMG/M metagenome (GOLD analysis project Ga0209121, IMG submission 187292) | Oil polluted marine microbial communities from Coal Oil Point, Santa Barbara, California, USA - Sample 3 (SPAdes) (version 2) | ecosystem: Environmental > Aquatic > Marine > Oil seeps ... | reverse complement strand
CGCCGGGTGAGCCGCCCGGTGCGGTGCTCGGGCGCCAGGTGTTCTTGTCGGAGTAAGCGTTCGGGTCGGTGTTAAGCGGGTCTATCACCACGAGCGAGAAATCCATGCCGTCGGTGATGTTAAACCAGTTGTCGCTGTACTTGAAGTTATGGATAGTCGAGCCTGCCGCGTCCACCAGCTCGATGCGTTCGCCGCCGTTGTTAAGGCTGCCGAAGTACTCGCCGGCGATATTCAAATCTGTGCCGTACTTGTCTGTGAAAGCATCTATGTCCTCGACAACGAGAATGTACTGGCCGGGTGCAAGGTCCACGTCGCCGAAGGTAAATTCGACTCCGTTGCTAAAGCTAACATAATTGAGGTTTATGCTTTGTGCGGCGATATTTTTCAGCTCGATGAACTCGGTGTTAGGATCGTTGAGTATATTTATATTCTCCGGATTGTACATAATCTCCGTAATGCGCAAGTTCTCCGCTACCGGTCCGACGGCATAGATTGCCTCGTTCAAGGCGCTCCATGTGGTGCCGCTTAAAACGCGTGCCTTAACATGGGTGCTTTTGGTCAGGGTGACAGAGCCGTTGTATACGCTTGCCGCGGAGCGGTTGGCGGAACCGCCGGGCAGGCGGGGGTCTGCGCCGTTAAGCGAGTACCATATCGTGCCGGAGGCGGTCATTGTCAGCCTGCCGTTGGTATTGACGTGGCCGCCGTGCTGGTTGACGCCGTTAATACGAAAGACCGGCGCGCTTATGTTGGGGTAGAGGTTGGCGCTCTTGAGATAATTAAGGACGGTGTTTGAGCGGCCAGGTAGATAGCTGTTCAGCTTGCTGTTGGCGGTTTTGAGCCAGTCCTCGCGTGTGTACGGCGTGGATCTCCGGTTGTCGCCCCATCTGGCGGACTCGCCGACAATGGCCCGGTCGAGCTGGTTCATTCGGGCTTGAAACATTTGAGCCGAAGCCGGGTAAGAGAGCGGGCCGCCGTTGAAGAAATTACGGTGTATGTGGTCGGCAAATCTCATTCGGTACTCGGCGCTTCCATCAAGCTTGCCGTGAATATCAGATGGGCTTTCGCCTACATCGTTGCCACCTTCGATTGTGTGCTCGGCGTCCCATGAATGGAAGCGCCATCTTCCGTCCGTATGATTGAGATGGGTTGCGTACCAGTTCTTGTGTGGCCAGTCGTGGTTCCCGCAGAACCAGTTGGCCAGCAGGTAAGTGATGAAATTGTCGACGTCGAGCTTTTGGGTCAGTGCGTTGTACCTGGTTAGACTGGTCGGATTGGATTGCACGGCGTTTGCGGCGCTGATCATCGAATTGTAGTTTGCCGTTGCGCTGCCGCCGATGCCGTTGTTGATTACATTTCCGCTGTTATGCTTAATCGCGTCGTACTCATCCTCGTCGGCGCCGAACATCTCCGCCGCCCAGGCGTGGTCCGGACGTTCATGAATATAGTACATTCCCCAATACAGGCCGTTGATGTAAATATGGGCGTATGAACCGTGAGGGGAATGGCCGCCCATGGCGTTGTGAAGGTCGGCAACATACTGGTCCTGGACGTATAAGGCAGTATTGCGCTGGCCGCTGCTGGGATGCAGCCACGAATGGTTCAGCACGGCATCGAGTACGAATGTGTTGTGGCGGTCCACCGGTGAATCGGCAAACAGCTTGAAATTGAGTTTCGGCGGGCCGCCGGTTGCTTTGCGGTCGTCGGTTTGAGTCTTGAACCTCGGGCGCATGGAGAGCTTGAACGACTTCCATCTGTTCAGGCTCGTACCTCCGCCGCTGACGCCGCCCTGCATGGCTATGGCACAGTTTACCTGAAATTCATCGTTGGTGTTAGGATCGATATACTCAATCGAAGCGACGCGCTCGGTGCCGTCCTGTGACTGGTTGATATAGATGCCCCTGTTGCCGAACCAGTCGTCTTTGTTCATCACAAGGCAAATAGTCGGGGCCGACTTGAGGTCGTCTATGATAGTATTTGCGTAGAGTCCACTGAAGCGGTCTCTGCCGTTCTGTCCGACAACATCCGGATCCACCTGGTAATCGCCGGTGACCGAACCCCACGAGCTCGGATAACCTGAAGGAGCAACCTGAGAGCCGGTAGTGACATTCGTGGCCTGTTTGATGACATCATCGAGGAAGATATATGTATGCGTGTCGACATTCGTGGATTTCCAACCAGACTTGAACGCCATCGCCCGCAGGCAGGTTGTTGTGCTGATTGTGACCGGCGAGGCAGGATTGTATCTTAAACCATGGGTCGTAGTAGGAGTGCTTCCGTCGGTAGTATAGCGAATTACCGCCCCGGGTGTTTCGCAGGTAATTTCCACATCGAAGGGTGTATCATAAAAGCCGCGGTCGTGGCTGAATTTCGTATCGGCAACTACCGCCAGATATGAACCATTGTTGGATGTCCCCGGCGTCGGATTGAGGGTTACCCAGTTACTCGTGGCATCCGGGTCCCGGCCGTAAGAAACATCCGGTGTCTGGTCGCTGAAGGTTATGCTGTCCAAAAGCGTAATACCATCGGTGTCGAACAGGCCGATTTCATCGGCATCGGCGTCGAGCTGAAAACCGGCGTGCAATCCGGCGTCGGCAGTATCGTTATCCGCCCAAACCAGCAGGTAACCGCCCGGCGGAATTGTTGTAGCCGAAATGTTATCATTCGGAATCCGCCATTTGGCAGGTTCGGACAAATCGTCCGTCAGGTACATTCCGCCAATGTTGATAGCTTCTTCACCCGAGTTGTAGATTTCGATCCAGTCTTCATGCTCATTCTGAGGGTCGGTGACACCGAGGTCGTTCCTCGCGAGTAATTCATTTATGATAAGAATTGCTCCCTCACCTTCTTGCCAGTTATTGGCAAGGATGGCGAAGTCGGCCATATTAACACCGTCCCGGGCGTTGAGGTCGGCGGGGCTTCTCGGAGGACCAAGCCACTGTGCGGCGAAAAGCACGACGTCGTACCAGTTAACTTTGTTGTTCCCATCCAAATCACCGAGTAGCGGCTCGATTATTTTTATAGCGACTGAGCTGCTTTGAAGCTGGGGCACTTCGTCCCATACCTGGAGCTGCAGGACGTAGTCGCCGGGCTCGGAAAATATCGCACAGGGATCCGCAATATCGTTGCGCGGTTCGAATGTTACTGTGCCGGGGCCGCTGAGTTTCGACCACTTTATCGTTAATATTCCAACATCGCATGGATCATCGTCCTCGATAATCGGGCTGAGCTGGAGACTGTTGTTCGGCCAGGTAAGCGAATCGTAGTCTCCCGCGTCGACTTCCGGCGGGCGGTTCCCGGCTTTGCCAAGCTCTTCGAGCATGAAACCGCCGAAAGGATACGCTCTTCCACCCTCGGATTCGGGGGCGGCCTCGGCCCTGATTTTGAAACTGCCACCCGCCGAGGGTACTATATCGTCCCATCGAATGACATATCCGGTGACACTGTTATTTCCGGCCAAAAGCTTGGATTCGCTTTCGCTCCTCTCGACAATTCCGTCGCTGCTGTTATTGACATAGCTGACGGCGCCGGAGATGGTGAAAAGCGTAATCCGGTCGGGATAGTTTCTTGAACGGATAGCGGTACCAACAAAACTGTACGTTTTTGCCGGGTCTAATCCGGTGAATTCTATCTCAACCCACCAGCCCTGACTGCCGTAGTAGACGAGGTTCGGCCCGAAGTCCACGATATCGTGGAATATCTCGTAAGCTTCAGTGCCCGGGGTAGGATTGCCGCCGGAGCTTCCGCTGCTTATACTCAATCCGGCACTTCCCATCGTGAACGTAACGGAGGGCATTCCTGCATCGGAAGCCGTTTCGAAGTTCTTCAGCCGGCCCGTGGAATGAGCTCTGTCGTTATTATGAATAGTCCAGCCGGTCACATTTGAGGCTGTCGAGTCCCCTGCCTCTCGAAGATTATCGTTATATGCGACCCATTCGGCTCGCGTGGTTCCCGCGGCCAGACCAAAAAGCAATATTACAACGAAAAAGACTAAATTCTTACATTTTAAACGTTTTATTAAGCTTATTTTCAAACAGCAAGTCCTATAACATTAGTTTCCATCAGCCAACCCAATTAAATATTAACATATTCTTGCTCTAAAATCAATACGTATTTTAATTTCCTACTGTTCCAGGAGTTTCTCTCGAAACGCTGCTAAAATGTTTTCTTCACAGAAAATTGTACAAATCCGAAACTTTAGCCGGTATCAAACTCTTGCCTGATAGCTGGCAAGCCTGTAGAATCGTCTCTAAATCCCGGCAGAGACCGTGGGAAACATGATACTGGTGACGTAAAAATATAATCAGGAGGAAAAAAGTGGGAAGTATTGAAGAAGGTGTAAAACAGGCTGTCGAAAATTGTCTGAAAGTCAGGGCGGGCGAGAGCGCAGTCATTATTACCGACAAAGAGACTATCGAAATCGGCTCAGCTATAAAAGCAGCTATCGAAAAGATTACTTCCGAAGTTCAATTCTTCATAATGGAGGATTTCGGCGAAAGACCGATTGATTACCCGAAGGCAATAGACGATGCGATTAAGGCTGCCGACGTCAGTGTCTATGCCGCCCAGGGTGCCGAAGGAGAGCTCCAGACCTTCAGAATGAAAATGCTCAGAGCAATCGAAGCCAATCCCAGGCTCAGGCATGCCCACATGATTGGAATCACGCCGGAGATTATGAAGGACGGGATGTGCAGCGATTACACAGAGATCCAGCGAATCAGCAGATTAGTTTATGAGAAGGTTCGAAACGCGGGCAAAATCAGGGTTGTAACTGAAAAAGGAAACGATTTCGTGGCTGAATTCAGTCCGCAGCTCAAATGGCTAATCGAAGATGGTGATATCCCCCCGGGTGATTGGAAGAATCTTCCCGATGGGGAGGTATGTACATGCCCGGTTAATGTCAACGGTACGGTTATCTTCGACGGCTGCCTCGGGGATTTCTTCACCCAGAGATACGGTTCTCTTGAAAACACGCCCATTACCATCGAGGTTGAAAACGGCAGGGCCGTAAAAGAAAGCATCCGATGCGACAATGAGCAGCTCCGGCACGAATTCATCAAATACCTCTTTGAGATCGATGACAACAGCAATAGAGTTGGAGAATTTGCAATCGGTACGAATATCGGTCTGACCGAGTTAATCTACAATTTGCTTCAGGATGAGAAGTTTCCCAGCGTGCATATTGCGTTCGGCAGCCCCCTGCCCGGTAAAACCGGCGCCAAGTGGTACAGCAAAGCACACGTTGACGGCATGATAAAAGATCCGACAATCTATGTAGATGGCGAAGTGTTGATGAATAAAGGTGAATTCTGCTTGTAGATGCAACCGTAGCGGTTTGGTTTACTATTGGAGTCGAAAGACATGAGAAAATTGATTGCCGTAATCGTGACATTCGTGCTTTTAAATGCCGGCTGTTCACAACAATACTCGAGTCGCCGGGATTTTCACCTGTATATACTCGCCGGCCAATCGAATATGGCCGGCCGGGGTAAGGTCCAGCAGCAGGATATGCAAACTCATCCAAGAGTTTATGTTCTAAATCAAGACGACGAATGGGAACCGGCAAAGGATCCGCTCCATTTTGACAAGCCGGGCATTGTCGGCGTAGGTCCCGGCATGGCTTTTGGAAAGGCTATGGCCGAGCACAAAAAGCGTGTGAAAATCGGGCTTATACCCTGTGCAGCGGGCGGCTCGCCGATTTCATCCTGGACTAAAGGCGGCTATCACAACCAGACGAAAAGCAATCCCTATGACGACGCTCTTAGACGGGCCAGAATCGCAATGCAAAGCGGGGTGATCAAAGGGATAATCTGGCATCAGGGGGAGTCGGACAGCAAGCCGGAACAAGCAGAAGTCTATCAGGCGAAGCTTGAGGAATTGATCGTCAATTTCCGACGGGAGTTGGGCGACGGCGATCTGCCGTTTGTCGTCGGCACATTGGGCGATTTTTATGTGGCCCGAAATCCGAACGCAAAAACAATCAACACGATTCTGAGGAAAATACCCCTTACCGTCATAAACACGGCCTGCGCCGATACCCGTGGTTTGACACCGAAAGACGATCTCGTGCACTTCGATGCCAAGTCTGAAAGAGAATTGGGCAGGCGATATGCTGAACAAATGATTAAAATCGAACAGGGAGAATAAAAATGAGAGAGATTAAGGGCCGACGTGAATTTCTAAAGACCTTGCTTGGAGGCGCTGCTGCTGCCTTATTGCCCGCCTGTGCAATCCAGCGGGCTGCCGCCAGGCACAGGAAACCGCTTAATTTTGTATTTTTTCTAATTGATGATTTCGGATGGATGGATATCGGCGCCAATAACTCCCACTGCTTCTACGATACACCGAACATCGACCGGCTGGCGCGTTCCGGCATGAATTTCACCAATGGCTACGCGGCCAATCCGGTCTGCAGCCCGACGCGCTTCAGCATCATGACGGGCAAGTATCCCTCTCGTTTCGACGCGACCAACTGGTTTAGCGGCAAGCGGTCGGGACGTTTCAACGGCGCCCCGCTCAATGACTGGATGCCTCTTGAAGAAGTCACCCTGGCCGAGGCCCTGAAAGAGCACGGCTACAAGACCGCGTTTCTCGGCAAATGGCACCTCGGCTCCGAAGAGAAATACTGGCCTGAAAACCAGGGCTTTGATGCCAACATCGGAGGCTGGGCGGTGGGTTCACCTCGCGGCGGCTATTTCGCCCCATTCGATAATCCCCGGCTCGGCGATTATCCCAAGGGCTCACATCTTCCGAAGGTATTAACCGATGAGTCGTTGGGGTTGCTCGACGAATACAGAGATAATCCTTTCCTGCTCTACCTGGCGTTTTACTCCGTCCACACTCCACTCCAGGGCCGGGATGACCTGATAGCCAAATACCAGGCCAAGCGACAGGAAATATTGGACGCTGAAGAGCGAGAATTTGGGCCGGAAGAGCAGGTCTGGCCCGTGGACAGGCCGCGGCAGGTACGTCTCCGGCAATGTCACGCCGTGTACGGGGCTATGGTCGAGGCCATGGACGAACAGATCGGTCGCGTGCTGGACAAGCTGGAGCAGCTCGGCATCGCCGACAACACGGCCGTCATTCTTATGTCCGATAATGGCGGATTATCGACCAGCGAGGGCTCGCCGACGTCCAATCTGCCTCTGCGCGGAGGTAAAGGCTGGCTATACGAAGGCGGTATCCGCGAGCCTTTCCTGATTCGCTGGCCCGGCGTGACAAAACCTAGTTCGCAGTCCGACGTGCCGGTAATCAGCACCGATTTCTATCCGACTATTCTCGATATGGCCGGCTTGCCCTTGAAGCATAACCAGCACTTAGACGGAGTGTCGCTCGTGCCGCTGCTAACGGGCTCAACAAGTATTGAACGCGACGCCATCTATTGGCATTATCCGCACTACGCCAACCAGGGCGGCTTCCCCGGCGGCGCAATTCGAATGGGCGACTTCAAACTAATCGAACGTTTCGAGGATGGTCGGGTCCACTTATACGACGTGCAGAACGACATAGGCGAACGCGAGGACCTGGCAGATAAATACCCGGAGCGGGTTGAACAGATGCGCAGCAAGCTGCATGCCTGGTATATCGAGGTTGACGCGAAATTCCTTCAGCCCAAAGGTGATAATCAACACCCCTGGCGCCCGGAATAGGCCGCACCCTTCGACTGAAGCTCACCCTTCGACTCCGCTCAGGGTGAAGTAAAAGCTCTCTTCATGCCGAGCGAAGACGAGGCGCGAGCGAAGACGAGGCATTCAACTTTGCCGCCACGATACAGGTCGAATATCCGCGATCTTGGACTCGTCCAATTCAATCCCAAACCCCGGCCGGTCCGGCAGCTCCAGTATCCCGTCTACGGGCCGGAGCTGGTGCTTCTCGAAATTGTAGTAGCTGCTCATCTTCCGAATCAGGTACTCGACGAGGGGGCAGACCTCTATCGGCTGGCTTGCCACCACGTGCATGGCGGCGTGGAGGCTGTGGCCGTGCGGGATGACGTTGGCCCCGTGAACCGAGGCCAGCGTACATATCTTAACCAGCTCGCTGACCCCGCCGCACCATTCCGGGTCGGCCTGAACTACCATTATAGCACCGGCCTTGAGAAACTTGTGCACATCCCAGCGGCCGTAGAAATGCTCTCCGGTTGCCACCGGGATCGAGGTCTCGCGGCTCAGCTCGATAAAGGCATCGAGGTTGGCCGTCTGGAAGGGCTCTTCTATCCATCGAGGATTATATTGCTCGGCCCGCCTGGTCCAGGCCAGGGCATATTGAAGGTCCCATTGCCAGAACGCGTCGAACATAAGGTCCACATCGTCCCCCACGGCTTCGCGGAGCAATCGCACGACTTTCACATCTTCTTCGACACCCTCAGGGCCGAATTTCGGGCCGCGATCCCGCACGAACCACTTTTGATGCCGGTAGCCCTGCCGCTTTAGCTCCTGAGCTTTGGCGCGAAGCGCCGATGGTTCCTGCGAAAACCCAAGACAACTGGCATAGGCCCTGACTTTGCTGCGCGAACCTCCGAGAAGCCGATAGACCGGCAGGCCGAAAATCCGGCCGCGAAGGTCCCAAAGGGCATTGTCAATAGCACTGAGAGCCATGATGTAGTGGCTGCCGCGTGAGTGCCTGCTCGCCCGGAACATTTTATCCCAGTACGCCTCGTATGCCAGCGGGTTTTGCCCGATCAGACTTCGCTTGAAGAATCGATCGACGAATATTGCCGCCTCGTTGTCGATTGGGCCGTAGAGACCCGCCGGGCCGCCGTTTGTATGGACTTTCAGATAGAGGGCCTTTTTCTTGTTTTTGCCGGTTAATTGCAGGATTTCCACTTTTGTGATTTTCAAGTTTTCTTGCTTACCTGACCCTACTGCGGAAACAGCCCCGGCACGAGCGCCCATGCCATAGGTTACGCCCATAGCAGCAAGGCCCGTTAGAAAACTGCGCCTCTTCATACGATCAATCATTTGTTTCTCCTTCTGCGAAAAATTGCTTTACAATATTATGATAGTATATGTAATAGCAAAGAAGGTTGCCACACTTGATTCACACCGGCAGAAATGTTAACATTGCTTCGACGAACCGGACAAGCCCGGCAAAAAGAAAGGAGTGTCTCTTATGCGTTCGATTATTTGCAGTTCTGTATTAGTAGTATTGTTCTTGATTTTACATTGTCCCGGTTGTGCACAGCAACAGCATGGGCAGTCCACAGGACGCCTTACGGTGGTGAACCTGCCCATCCTACAGGTTGACACTTCCTGGCCTGAAAAACCTGAAAGTTTCGAATGGGCACAGATGCCCGGCATTACTTTGGACGCCCGGGACCAGGTTTACATATTTACCCGCAGCAAGCCCGCCGTGCAGGTTTACAAAACCGACGGCACGTTTTTGCGCGCCTGGGATTCGGGAGATTTCAGCGGCGCTCATTACATCAGGATCGGCCCGCAGGGCAGCATCTGGACCGCGAATATTACGGATCATGTCGTGCGCAAACACAGTACCGAAGGCAAGCTGCTGTTGACGCTCGGCCAGGTGGGTGTTGCCGGCAACGATCGGGGACATTTCGACAAGCCGACCGATATGGTTGTTCTCCCATCCGGCGACATCTTTGTCACGGACGGATACGGCAACAGGCGAGTCGTCCACTTCGATGCGAACGGCAGATATATAAACGAATGGGGCCAAGAGGGAAATCAGCCGGGCCAATTCGCTCTGCCCCACTCGATTGTGGCCGATTCTAAGGGACGACTGTATGTCGCCGACCGGGAGAATGCCCGTATACAGGTCTTCGATACCAAGGGCAAGCTGCTGGCCGTCTGGGAAAACCTCGTTACACCCTGGGGACTTTGGCTGACGAAGAAGCAGCAACTCTGGGTCTGCGGCGCTTCCTGCGTTAAAAAGGAAGGGACGGACGAGCATATTGTGATTCCACCGCTGGACCAGGTGCTCATGAAGCTGAATCTTAAGGGCGAGGTTTTACTGCAGGTTCCGCTGCCGAAGACGGCGGTGCCGCCGGGAAAATCGGGCGAGCTCGACTGGGTCCACGGCATCGCCGTAGATTCGCAGGGCAATTTATACCTCGGTGACATCCAGGGCAAGCGGGCACAGAAGTTTTCGCTAAAACCATAACGTTATTGAGAACGGTCGGAATCCATATTAGTAACAAGTTCCGGGGAATTCTGCAATGAAAAGAAATGTAATCAGTCGTCGTAATTTCCTGCAATCCTTCGGGTTTGCCGCCGGAGCGTTTTTTGTGCCGCACTACTTGCCTGAATCGCAGGCTAATGCCGCCGGCAGCAACGGTGATTTGCCTAATATCGTTTACATCTTAGCCGATGACATGGGATACGGTGACCTTGCCTGCCAGAATCCTCAATCGAAGATACCAACGCCCAATTTGGACAAGCTTGCATCCGAGGGTATCCGCTTCACAGACGCTCATTCGCCCTCGGCCGTGTGCACTCCTACCCGGTATGCGATTCTCACAGGTCAATACTGCTGGAGGACAAGGCTCAAGAGATCGGTTTTATGGCCCTGGGATAAGCCGTTGATTGAAGCCGACCGGCTTACCGTGGGCAAACTCCTCAAAGCTCATGGCTATGATACGGCCTGTATAGGCAAATGGCACCTGGGCTGGGACTGGCCGACCACCGACGGCAGAGAGCCCTTCGGCATAGGTAAAACCAATGTGAAAAACAGCGGCTCAAACGTGGATTTCACGAAACCTATCGCCAATGGTCCGACAACGCGAGGATTCGACTACTACTTTGGAACGGCCGTTCCAAACTTTCCGCCTTACTGCTTCATCGAAAACGAAAAGACAGTTGGCATACCGGCAGGGCACAAGCCTGGAAAAATGTTCGGCGCTCCCGGACCTATGCTGCAAGACTGGAAGCTCGAAGAGATTCTTCCGGGACTCGAAAGAAAAGCTGTCGAATACATAGATGCCAAAGGCGGACGCCTGCATTATGACACCTTCAGGCAGATCCGTAAAAACCCGTTCTTCCTTTATGTACCTCTGACCGCCCCGCACACTCCGATTGCCCCCGCCCCGCAATTCAGGGGCAAGAGCAAGGCCGGCGCCTACGGTGATTTTGTCTGTCAGGTTGACCATGTTGTCGGTCGGATAATGGATGCTCTGCAACGCAACAGCTTTACCGGGAACACTCTGGTCATCTTTACAAGTGACAACGGCTCGCCCGGCCGAGATGGCACGAATATGAGCGGCAAGACTAACAGCGTGCGGCGGTTCGGCCACAATCCAAGCTACATCTACAGGGGAATCAAGGCCGACGCATGGGATGGAGGTCATCGAGTGCCGTTCATTGCCCGCTGGCCCGGGCATATAACGCCCGGTTCGGTGAGCGATGAAACGATCTGTCACGTTGATCTTCTCGCGACGTGCGCAGCGCTGCTCCGGTATAAGCTGCCGGCTAATGCGGGAGAGGACAGCTATGATATTTTGCCGGCTCTGATCGGACGAAAGCTCGACAACCCGATACGCCAGGCGACCATCCATCATTCAATTAATGGCATGTTTGCAATAAGAGATGGGAAGTGGAAGCTGATTCTTGGCCGGGGCTCAGGGGGCTGGAGCGGCCGAGGTCGACCCGAAGATCCTCCCGTACAACTATATGATATGAGTATAGATGCTTCGGAGAGAACGAACGTGTGCAACGAACATCCCGATATAGTGGAAAGGTTGACCAAATTGTTGCAGCAGTACAAAGCACAGGGATACAGCAGGCCAATTACATATATCAGGAACTGAGCAGGAATGAAGATGAAGCAGAATATTCTGAATCAAAGTATGACCCGGCGACAATTCATCCGGCGTACAGCTTTTTCGAGCGCCGGTATTGCAGGGGCAGTCGCGTTCGGCGGTCCGTTACCGAACGAATTCGGCCGGGCTGAAACAGGCGGTGAGAAGAAAAGACGCAAACCCAACGTTATCTTTATAATAACCGACGACCAGAAACTGGGATCATTCGGCTTCCTTGGCAAAAAAGCATTGACACCGAATATTGATCGTCTGGCTAACTCCGGTGTGTATTTTTCGCGGGCTTATGTATCCACCAGTGTTTGCACACCAAGTCGATATACCTGTTTGACCGGACGTTATGCCGGCCGGGCGGTTAATCCCGAGTTTAAGAATGCGACTTCCGCCGAGGGACAAACGAGGATCGGATGGAACACGCATCTTGTTAAAGAAGCTCTGAATTTGCCAAAAGTATTGCAGCAGAATGGATATGTGACCGGCGCGGTGGGCAAATGGCACCTTGGCGGACCAAAACTGAAGCGGATTCCCATCGATAGTGACCCGGCAAACTCAGGGATTGCGAAGATTCTGAAAGAAAATCAGGAAAAAGTCTGCGCGCACATCCGCAAGCAGGGATTCGATTACGCAGCGAGTATACACCTTACGAATCTGAAAAATTACCCCTGCCGCGCGTTAGGACAGCACAATATTGAGTGGACGGTAAAGGGTGGATTAGATTTTATCGAACAGAACAAAGACCGGCCGTTCTTCCTCTATTTTGCCACTACGCTCTTACATGGGCCAAGCCCACTGGAATCATTAAAATCCGATCCACGAATAACGACGGCAGGCCTGCTAGAAAAGCCCTTAAAAGTTCAGCCTTCCCGCCAATCCGTGTTGGAACGGGTAAAGAAAGCAGGTTTGCCGGAAAATGCTGCTCCTGCGACGTGCTTGGATGATGCCGTCGGAGCTCTTATGAAAAAATTGGATGACATGGTCTTAATGGAGGATACCCTTATTTTCTATTTCAATGATCATGGTGTGGAAGGCGGAAAAGGGTCGCTATATGAAGGGGGCGTAAAGACACCGACGTTTATCTATTGGAAAGACCGGATAAAATCCCGAAAATGCAGCGAGCTTATTCAAAATACGGATTTCGCACCGACAATTCTCGAAGCGTGCAATATTACTGCTCCCAAGAAGATGGTGCTTGATGGCAAGAGCTTTGTACCTCTACTGGACGGAAAGAAAGGCAAAATCCACGATTCGCTGTTTATGGAAATCGGTTATACGCGAGCCGTATGTACTAAGAAATGGAAATACATTGCTTTTCGTATTCCACCGAGTGAACATATATCCAGGGAAAAACGCATTGCATTACAACAAAGGTATCAGAGAAGAAAGCTGGAAAAAGACGCACTGGAGAAATCTTTCGAAATAGATAAAGATGCACCAATCACTCATTTGGGCTCGGTGCCGGGAGGAAGCGGCACAGAGCGGGGAAATGCTTTGAGGCATTATGCTAAGAATTACTTTGCTCCCGACCAGCTATATGATTTGGAAAACGACCCTGAAGAACAAAATAATCTTGCCGATTCCCCCGGATATAAGAATGTGCTGCTGGAAATGAAATCCTTGTTAAAAGAACATCTGAAAAGCGTGCCGGGAACCTTCGGCGAGTTTAAGACATCATTATAGAAGGATATTTCCATGCGTAACAGTTTTGTAATACTATGTGCCTGCCTAACAGTAGTCTCGGTCAAATTAGTGCGCGCCGGCATTACCGTCAAGTCAGGCCTGTCGATAATCCCGTGCTTCGATATTTACGAAATCATAGTGCAGCCGGATCGCCCACCCGAAGGTAATCCTTTTACCGATGTCCGTCTCGGCGCTACTTTCACGCCTGATGGCGGCTCGCCGGTAGAGGTTGACGGTTTCTGTGACGACCAAAAGGGACGCTGTTTTCGTGTGCGATTCTGCCCGTCACTTGCTGAAACTGAGTATAAATTCTCGCTGACAACAAACATTGAAACAGACCAGATATACACAGGCTCTTTTCGAACGACCAGGCCCCGAGGGATGCAGCCTGTTATTGTGAATCCTGAAAATCCGAAACACTTCCGGTTCGCATTATCCCGGCAGCCTTTCTATCATATGGGCCTGACCGCCTATCATCTCCTGGATCCATCGAATGACGATAGACAGATTGAAGAGCTGCTGGACTATTGTGTTAAATACGGTTTCAATAAGGTTCGCTTTCTTCTAACGGGTTATCCGAGAGATAACGACACTCGCAGCAAAAGTGAGTACAAGTTCGAAGGTGATTCCTGGAAGCTTCCGAATTATGGTGCACCTCCCGGTGAGTTGAATCCTCTGCCGGCCTGGCCGGGTAAGCCCCATCGATATGATTTTACACGGTTCAACGTCGCCTACTGGCAGAGAGTAGACCGAGCCGTGCAGGCCATGAGGGAGCGCCGAATCGTCGCCACGTGCATCATTACTATCGAGAAGCAGAATCTACCGCGTGAATATGGGGTGTTGACCGAGCATGAGAAGCGGCTCTACCGTTATGCCGTCGCCCGGCTGGCAGCGTTCTCGAACGTCTGGTGGGATTTGGGTAATGAACACAATGAATATCGCAAGCCGAGCTGGGCTCTGGCAATGGGACGATTGGTTAAGCAATGGGATCCTTACGACCGGCCATGTTCCGCTCATGGATACGCCGACTGGAATTATGGCAGTCAGTCCTGGGCGGACTATATCATTACACAACAATACGGCGACTGCACCGAGGTCAACGAGTGGGCCATGAAATATCGTGAAATACCCAAGCCCTATGTGAATGAGGAATACGGTTACGAGGGAGCGCTGGACAAGCCGAGTCATGGCCAGAACGCCGACTGGGTCAGAAAATGCCACTGGTCGATTGCGATGGCCGGCGGGTACGCCACCTATGGGGATTGGAGCCCCGGCACCGCTTTTTATACGGGGCATATCGGCCAAGGCAAGGCCCCCGCTCAATTGCATCACCTGCGCGAGACATTCGAGTCGATCCCGTATCCACTGATGGTGCCGCACAACGAGCTTGTTGGAACAGGCGCATTCTGTCTCGCCGCCGAAGGAGATATCTACCTCGTATATTTAGCTGACGCTGGTGAAACTGTCTTAAACGCCAAATTGGCTGGGCAAAGCTGTACGGTTACGTGGATCGATCCCAGGACAGGCAAACGCACGAGTTCCGTCGATACGGCTAAAGATAAAATCACGCTGCGCGCACCTTCATCAGGTGACTGGGCGGCTATAATTAACCCAAACTGATAGATTTTCGTTATCATTTTGCGCCAAATTCATGTACAAGAAGAACTTGCAAACACCCCCTGCGTTCGAGCCGGTCAGTTTGATTTATTTTTAGTAAATATCGGACCATACAAAATTGCTTGACAATACCCCTTCGACGTAAGGATTCTTTCCACCATTATTCACAAACCCTGAAGAGTTTGTATTGATTTGTGCCGTAGAAAATGCTACAATGCCTGAGAAGTCCTGGAAGTATATATTACTGCAACAGGAAAATAGAATTGAGGAATGGAGAGGTGAGCTATGTGAGATTATTCTCAAGCAAATATATGCCGGCCAAGTGTAAAAAAATATTTTTTTCCGGCGATATGGCTTCGGCACACTCTATGAAAAGACATACATGCAGCAGGTAATGACGGTTTATAAGCATTTTTTTTAAACCTTTCCCGGTTGTTTTCACAGTAGTTCCCGGCCAATTTATTTTGCAAGAGACACTCGTATAATTGACACCGGGACGAAAAGTCTGCTGACTGTTTTCCTCTAAATCTTTTTCTGGCAAGTAATTACGACACAATAAGATACGTCTCGGATAAAAATGAAAAACAAAATGAAAAAAACAAAATTGAGCAAGTCGTTGCCGTAATGCGGCAACTCCAAAATTTTTTCATGTCCTATAATAAATATTTCATATAGAGCAGAACTTTATAGGCAGCGATTATTTGGCATAATTATGGAAAAAACGTTACATTTATCTTCATTGGTGGCACTTACTTATAGTTTTTTATGCGATAGTGTTAACAGGGGCCCAGTATGGATCAGAAGTTGGACCAGATAGAACTGATCAGGCGGGCTCAGTGCGGCGATAGGCAATGCCTGGGTCAGTTGGCTAAGCAGGCGAGAACACGCCTGTATACGTACGTTTACCGTCTGACTCAGCAGGATGATTTAGCCCAGGAAATTGTACAGGAAAGCTTGTTGGAGATGTGTAAGGTGATAGGCAAGTTGAAAAAAGCAGACCGGTTTTGGCCCTGGCTGTACGGCATAGCCGTGAACAAGCTTCGGCGTTATTACAGAACCGAGCAGACACAACGAAGAGTGGCGGTTTCCAGTATGAAAAAGAAAAACGCAATGAAAGATCGGCAGGATGGACTGGAGAATCTCGTCAGTGAAGAGTTAAAGCATATAGTCTCGGCGGCAATGAAAAAGCTAAGGACACGGCATAAGGCCGTGCTGGTTATGCGCTGCTACGATGAGATGCCCTACTCGGACATTGCCGAGTCGATGGGATGCAGCGAATTCAGCACACGCATGCTGTTTTTACGCGCAAAAAAGTCCTTGCAGCGAGAGCTTTCGCGCAACGGTTTCGGCAAAGGCTCTCTGCTGGCCGCCCTGGTGCTGTTCGGTAAGATTACAGCTCCAAGTGAGGCCGCAGCGGCACAAGTTTCGGTCACGGCTGCCGCGACCAAGGTCGGTTTAGCGGCGGGAATCGCCGGTCTGGCGACTTCGAAAACCGCGATTGTTTCACTCACTGCGGCTGGCGCATTGACCGCCGGAACGGTGGTTATGAAATCAGGACCGTTGAATCAAGGCGCCGAAAGTCCTCAGCCCTCACTAACCAGCACACAGAATATCGGCCAGGCGGGTCAGAGCGGCAATACCAGCCAGGAGTTCTGGTACCATTTCCCGCAAAGTCCCGCAGACCCCATGATGCTAATGGCAAAGTCCGGTACGGTCGGCGACAAATCATACTGGAAGATATTGCAGGACGAACGTGCGAATTATTACTACAATAATAAACGACTTTACATCAACAACTACCGTATGTGGTCCCGCGACCTTAGCGTGCAAAAGCTCCCGACGGACAATCCTAAACTGACCGAGTTTATCTGCCGGGTCGAGGGAAGCAAAAATAACATAAAGCATGTAACGCCCAGAGGCAAAGGCCTTCTGGTCGTTGCCACCCGGGACGAAAATGATGACAATGAGCTCTGGGTCACACGTCATTCCAACGTCCTTGAAGAAGACTACTTCCAGTCGAACTGGCTGGCCACGGCAAAAACCTTTGACAACCGCGACGAGATGCACAAACGCGGCTGGACATACTTCCGGGTCGCAGGCCAGGTAAACGGCCGGAACGTTACAGGAACCGGAAGAATACCATTTGTAAATCTAACCAGCAAACGATACGGCCCCTGGCTGAAACTGCAGGTGGGATCTCTGAGTATAATCGATACGTACAATGAAGCTTACATAAGCCAACGGTCTTCTACCGAGCTTAAAACATACAAGGGCGGCAGCTTCTTCAAGGGACTTTGCAGACCCTGGATGGGATTACATACAATCGATACCGTGCGTCGCGATGCGGCCGAACAACGTATTTGGTTCGAAACAAGGTATACACAGGACAACCAGTTCGCCGAGGTGGAGCTTACCCATGAAAACACCAAAATCGTATATAAGATCGATTTGGAAACAGATGTCATTGACGAAATCACCTTCTCCACCGATCAAGACGAGACAGGAAACCTGAAGTTTTCATATCTTCAGTCTGTCAATGGAGTTAGTGCCGAATTTGTACCTCCGGGCAGACCAGGGAACCCGACAGCTCCTCAGAGCAGCCCGGGGCTTATATGGCTTTCGCAGTTAGTGGAGGGTTCACTTAAATAGACCGCCGGGAATATACCCGCGGAGCCTTCGCCGAGGATTGGGGCCAGTAGTGTGAACTCCCGTTAGATTTGGAAAAAAAGTAATTGAGAATATTTGCAGGGAATACAAAAGGGACAAAATAAATGAGACTGCCGGGAACAAGTTGGTTTTGGACTGCCGCCATTATTCTGGTTAGTGCAGCGGTATGCCTGACACCCGGTCAGTCACGGGCCGACTGGACCTACGAATACACGGACCATTTCAGCACCGGTAAGGCCGAAGACGAGAGCTACTTTAATTCCATTTTCTGGCCGCGGGGTGCCTTTCCTCCGCGGCAGGCATATCTTTACTATCGCGATGTAAGATCACAGCGTGAATTGGGATTCGGAGACTACAATGACGATCCGGCCTATCTGGGCTATTGCTTCCCGGTCGACGGGGAAAAATCGCCGGGAGCTATTGAAGGAAGCATTCATATTGATGTGCGCTTACCGTACGGCAGCAATTTAGCATCATCGGGCTTTTTGCGCTACTCGTTCTCTCCCGACGGCATCCACTGGTCGTCAGCACAGGAGCTGGAGCCGGGAAGCCACGACATCCCAATAGAATCGGTTCGGGGTAGCTGTTATATAATTTTCTTCGGCACCGGCGTTCTGATAGATAATCTTGAGGTAAATTTGTCCTCACCTCCCGCCACGATTCTCGTTCCGGAGGACTACGCTACGATTCAGGATGCAATCGATAATGCAAGTGACGGTGATATCGTAGAGGTTGGCCCGGACACCTACAGCGGCGACGGTAACCGGGACATCGACTTTAGAGGCAAAGCAATCACTGTTCGCAGTTCGGATGGGCCTTACAATACGACTATCGATTGCTCGGATTCAGTAGGTCACAGAGGATTTTACTTCCGACGTAACGAAGGATCGGACTCTGTTCTGCGAGGCTTCACAATCATCGGGGCGACCGTGCCGGGTTCGGATGCTATTGGGGGCGGAATATTGTGCGAGTTCAGCAGCCCAAGCATTGTTGATTGTATTATCAAAGAATGCGCAACAGAATTGGGCGGCGGGATCGGCGTCTATAACGGTTCACCGACCATCATCGATTGTGTTATCGAAGATTGTCAGGCCGGGGGCCTCGGACAAAACAGTTCCGGCGGACTCGGAGCAGGAATCGGTCTTACCAGCGGCTCCAACGCCACTATACTGCACAGCAAGATAAGAAATAATTCCGGTTATTACGATAGCCTCGGGGCAGGAGTATATTGCTGGCGAAGCAGTGCTTTCTTTTCTAATTGCGATATCTCGCATAACACGGCACAAGGAAATGTACAAGGCGGCGGAGCTTTTTGCGGAGGCTCTTCTGCACGCATCGAATTTCAGAATTGTGTTATCTCAAACAATACCGCCGAGATCGGCGGCGGTATATGCGCCGGCTCCTCGGGTGACAGCGCCACCGAGCGCGTAATAATAACTAATTGCACCATTGCTCATAACAGCCTCTCTGGGGCCTCGTCGACGGGCGGTGGAATTCACTCGGTTAGCAGCAATATCACAATCGGAAACAGTATTGTTTGGTATAACGATGGCGCAGCAGTAATGCTAATTGACCCTGCATCGAGTAGACCGGTTCTCTATTCATGTATCGAGGGCGGTTATTCCGGGCTGGGCAACATTGACAGCGATCCGCTATTTGCATCATCGGGCGGCGGCGATTATCACCTGCAATCCCTCTTCGGCCGCTATGAGCCGTGGGGCGGCAGATGGGTAATCGACAGTGATTATAGCCCCTGTATCGACGCCGGCGACCCCCAGGATTCGTTTGACGCCGAGCCTCTTACCAACGGCAAGCGTATTAACATGGGCACATACGGCGGGACCGCCGAGGCGAGTAAGGGTGCAGATGCCTGGATATTCCACGTTGATAAGTACAACGGCAGCGACTACAACTCGGGCCTGAGCAAATCCGATGCATTCGCCACGATTCAAAGGGCGGTGGACGAGGCCACCTACAACGGCGATACGGTCATGGTCTGGCCCGGCGTTTATCGAGAGGAAGTTGTTTTAAAAAACAAGGCAATCACTCTCCAAAGCGCGGACGATGCGGCAGTAGTAACCGCCACCAGCGGCTACGCGTTTTCGTTTTATTCCGCAGAAAGCTCGAATTGTGTCTTGCGCAATTTCGTCATTACCGACTGCGACAGATCAGATGGAGGAGCTATCTTCCTCGATGGCGCCTCGCCAACGCTTACTAATTTGACGATAACCGATAACCGCTACGGTATAAGTGCTTATGGGGGCAGCAGTCCCGACATCGTCAACTGCATCCTTTGGAATAACACGGATGGCGATTTATACCAGTGCCGCTCTCGATACAGTTGTATAGAACAACTGAGTAGTTCCAATCGAAGCAATGGAAATATCGATACGAATCCCTTGTTTGCAAATTCCAGCGGCAACTACCATCTCATGAGCAGGTACGGCAGATATTCGCCAAACGATGATGCATGGGCAACCGACTCGGTCACAAGCCCCTGTATCGACGCCGGCGACCCCGGCATGGATCCCGGGCGTGAACAAATGCCTCACGGGGGAAGAATGAACATGGGTGCGTACGGCGGAACACCGTTCGCAAGCCTTAGCGGCCAGCCTTCGTGGGGCGAGGTCGGCAGCAGTCAGTTGAACATGGCGGATCAGGCAAACCTGGAGGAAAGCCGGCCGGAAAACGCCCAGTGAAATGAGCTTTTGTTTATAGGTACATGACTAATCGCACCGGTAGGGTCTCTTGCCTTTACCGGTTTTTTTATCCCGCACGGCAAATATAACTCGGTCCCCTTCTTAAAAACCACAGTCCGACCCGGGCAAGCGATATCCCAATTGCCGACAGAGTGTATTTGACTTCAGGGAGATTTCAGGTATTCTGGGCGTTATTGGTTCTTGTTAGCTTGAAGAGTGCTGAAGAATTTTTGTTTGCGAAGTAAACTGTTATCATAGGAGAAACCATGAGATCGCCACACATGTCTCGCCGTACATTTATCAAATCCCTCGGTCTGGCCGCCGTTGCGGCAATGGTTCCGGTTAAGCTCAGGGCGGGCGACGCTAAACCTCCCAACATCGTGGTCATCTACGCCGACGATCTCGGTTATGGCGACGTCAGTTGTTACGGCGCGACGAAAGTCAAAACGCCGAATATCGACGGGTTCGCCGCCCAGGGATTGCGATTCACGAATGCCCATTCGCCCTCGGCGACCTGCACACCTTCACGTTATGCCATGCTGACCGGCGAATACGCCTGGCGCCGGAAAGGCACGGGCATTGCACGGGGCGACGCCCGTATGATCATCCAGCCCGGGCGGACGACGCTGCCGTTAATTATGCAAAGGGCCGGCTACAAAACCGGCGCCATTGGCAAATGGCACCTCGGGCTGGGAGCACAAGGTCGCGAGCTCGACTGGAATACCGAAATCACACCCGGCCCGCTCGATATCGGCTTCGATTACTGTTTTCTTATCCCCGCCACCGGCGACCGGGTGCCGTGCGTGTACATGGAAAACCGCCGGGTTGTCGGGCTGGATCCGAAGGATCCCATCCGGGTCAGCTTCGGCAAGCCGATCGGCGACGAACCGACAGGCAAGGACCATCCGGAACTGCTCAAGATGCACCCCAGCCACGGGCACAACCAGACGATTATCAACGGCATCAGCCGTATCGGCTACATGAGCGGTGGAAAAACAGCCCGCTGGGTGGACGAGGACATGGCCGATACTATCACCGGCAAGGCTAAAGATTTTATAGAGAAACACAAGGACCGGCCGTTCTTCCTCTACTTCTCGACACACGATATCCACGTGCCGCGAATGCCTCATCCCCGGTTCGCCGGCAAGAGCGGCCTGGGCCCGCGCGGCGATGCGATAGTGCAGTTTGACTTCTGTACCGGTGAAATCCTCAAGACCCTCGACCGTTTGAACCTTTCTGAGAACACCCTCGTGATTTTTACCAGCGACAATGGACCCGTGGTGGATGATGGCTACAAGGACCAGGCGGTAGAAAAACTCAGCGGGCATAAACCGTCCGGACCTCTTCGCGGCGGTAAATACAGCGCTTTCGATGCCGGCACGCGCGTGCCGTTCATCGTGCGCTGGCCCGGGCGGGTGAAAGAAGGCCTCTCCGATGCGCTGGTTTGTCAAATTGATTTCATGGCATCGCTCGCTGCGCTGATCGGCCGGAAGCTTGCCCCTGAAGATGCGCCGGACAGCTTTGACATTCTTGCGGCACTCCTCGGAAAATCGCCGACCGGCCGCGACCATTTGGTAGAACACGCCCGCGTTCTTTCTCTGATAAAGGGCCAGTGGAAATATATCGAGCCGGGCAAGGGGCCGAAGGTAAACAAAAACACCAACACCGAACTCGGCCTGGACCGGCAGCCGCAGCTTTACAATCTTAAGAACGATCTCGGGGAAAAACACAATGTCGCATCAGAGCATCCGGAGATCGTCAGAGAACTTGCCGGACTGCTAAAGAAAATCAGAGACGATGGGCGCACTCGGCCGTACCGGTAATTTCAAAACGGCGGGAACTCTAACGACCAGGCTGCTCTGACTGCCGTCCGGCCGGGGAACTGAAAGATAAGGCCCAGAAAACAATGAAAGTCTCTCAGGTGTCGGGTGACTCGGAAGTGTCATTATTCAAAGGGAGTTTCGTATGAATGAAAATAATGAAAACGAATCGAAATTCCAGGGGGATCAATCAAGGCCTGAATCCAGGTTAGACAAGGAGCAATACGAGATGCTGCTGCGATGCTCCGAGAAGAAGGACGCGACGGAGTGGAACGAATGGCGCAAACAAAGCGGCAGGAAGGATATTTTTCTTAATGGCGCAAAACTTAAGGGCGCGCATCTCGAAGGCGCGAACCTTAAGGGAGCACACCTGGAAGGAGCGGACCTCAGCGATGCTTATTTGAAAGGAGTTGACCTGAGCACGGCACACCTGGAAGGTGCGCACCTGCGTCGCGCACACCTGGAAGACAGCTACCTTTATCACGCTCATCTGGAAGGTGCGTACTTATACGATGCCCATTTGCAAGGCGCAGACCTGAGCAATTGCCACCTGGAAAACGCCGCACTCGGGCAGTGCTATCTCGAAGATGCAAACCTCAGCAGCGCCTATATGTCCGGTGCGAATTTCCAGCGCGCCCGCCTGAACCATGCGAACCTTTGCTATACCTATCTTGAAGATGCGAATCTCAAGTATGCGCACCTGGAACGTGCATTTATTGTCAAGTCGCATCTGGAAAACTCGAACTTCGAACAGGCTATCGTCGATAGTTCCACGCTGCTTTGGGCTTGTCATGTGGACCGCAATACAAATTTTAGCGGAGTTAGCCTGGACAGCTTGCGTATAGATTCCGGGAAAAAACAGCTTCTTGAATACAATATAAGGCGGATGAACTGGGAGCAGTGGTATAAGGAACATCCCTGGCTGCGATTACCGGTCAAAGGATTCTGGCGGATAAGCGACTACGGGCTTTCCACCAAACAAATCATAAAGATTTTCTTTAATCTGGTGATACTCTTTGCGGCAATTTATTACGTTTGGGGTTCTATCGATTGCTATCTTATGGATAACAGGGATTATCCCGGGATTGTCAGCAACCTGTTCGTGGACAGGCTTGGACTGAAGGTAGCATGGTGGATTGTGCCTTTGCGAACACTCTACTTTTCGATAGTGACAATGACAACGTTGGGATTCGGAGACATGTATGCAAACGCGCAGAGTTTCTGGGGGCACGTATTACTCAGCCTGCAGGTTATCCTGGGGTATGTGCTTTTAGGGGCTTTAGTGACACGGTTTGCAGTATTGTTTATGGCCGGCGGACCCGCGGGAAGTTTTTCAAATAAGGGGGTGGGTAAAAGCAGGGGGGCTGGAAAGGACGAAAATTCAGGGGAATAATCGTTACTCCAACGTGTTTTCAATTATGCCATAGGTAAAATCAGAGCTAACAGCAGTGAGACGACGACCGCAGCGAAACCGACTATGGCCAGCAGCGGCGTCCAGGACTTGAGTCCTTCGGCTTCGGTCAGGCCGGTCATTTTCACGAATATCCAGAATCCGCTGTCGTTCATCCACGAACCGATCATCGAGCCGCCCCCGATGGCCGTCGCCAGATAAGCGGGATGATAGCCTAATGTCTTGGTCGATGTGACCATTGTGGCGATCATCGCTGATGCTGTTATCATTGCAACGGTGCACGAGCCCTGGGCGATTTTGATCATCGAAGCGATAAAAGCGCCCAGTCCCAGCAGCATCAGGCCATCGGTCGGCCGGCCGCCATCGCCCTTGAAGAGGCTTTGGATCGCCGGGCCGATCTGGGCGGCCTTGAGCATCGCACCAAAGGCACCGCCTGCGGCAGTGATCAGAATAATCATGCCGCCGCTCATCAGCGAGACCTCGACCACCTTAGCCAGTTGCGCGTTCGTCAGAGCGCGCTTGTTCTTTAGCATCAGCATGGCGATGGCCGCGGATATGAGCATCGCCAGATTCACATTGCCGAAAACAGCGGCGATGTCGGCGGCCCGGCTCAGGCCCGAGCCTTTTGCAGCACCCTCCGCCATCGTGCTGACAATCGTATTAGTCGAGACAAGCAGTACCGGCAGGATAATCGGTAGAAGCGACACCAGCAGGCCCGGCAGTTGGTCATCCTGGAGCGGCTCCGGCTCAGATAGCTCTCCGCCAAGCGGTCTCATCTGTATGTTCATTCGCCGGTCAGCCCATCCCGAGAAGAACATTCCAACAATGGCGGCGGGAATTGCCACTAACACACCTATCATAATCAATGCGCCAATATCAATACCAAGATTTTCGGCCATGATAAGCGGCCCGGGAGTTGGAGGAACAAGGCAATGCGTAATTACGCCACCGGCGGTAATAGCCATCGCATATTTCAGATAATGCTTTTTTGTCCGCCGGTGCATGGACCGCGCCAGAGGCACGAGCAGATAGAACACCGTGTCAAAGAATACCGGAACCGAAAGCACAAAACCGCTGGCCATCAGCGCAGTGGAGCTGCGCTTTTCCCCAAGCAGTGACAGGAAACCTCTGACGATGCGGTCGGCCGCACCGCTGTCCATCATGCACTTGCCGATAACCACGGCCAGAGCGATGACAATGCCGATACTTCCGGCTGTGCTTCCGAATTCCGTCGCCACCCGGCTGATCTTCACACCCAAATCCCCGGGGGCAAGCAGACTCACAACCACGGCCGAGGTAATCAACGCAATAAACGCGTTCATTCTCAGCAGCGCAATCATCAGGATGACGGTCAGCATGCCGATTACAAGAATGACGAGTGGGTGGAGACTGAACATAATACTCTTCTGACCTCAAATAACAGGTGAAGGATTTTCTCAATTCTCGATATATTTCAAACCAAGCAGGGCGGCTCCCTTCATCGAAGACTGCTCATCATAGACGTATTCGCAGTCTCTCATCCACTTTGATTTTGCCCGGATCAAAGCGGAATTTGTCGCCCCGCCCGTTATATGGATAACGTTTTTGAGAGGAACGTTTTTTCCGATCTCGTCCAGGTGTGACTTCTGATACTCGCACAGCCCTCTGACAATCGCCGCCAATATTTCCTCGCGCGTGGTCTGTTGAGTTAATCCCAAAAACTGGGCCTTGAGCGGATCGAGACTGTAGCGAGAACCCATAAGATAAGGCACGTAGGTAACAGAACTTTGGCGGTCGAGCCAGCTTTCAACCGCCCGCGGAAGAAATCCGTCGTAGAACTCCTCGGCGCTCAATTCGCTGCAGAACAGCTCCCTGAACCAGTCCAGCGCCTTTCCGCCGGCGTTCATCACGTGCAAAGTCAGCCATCGATCCGGCAATACGTGAGCCCGGATATTGTAATTGGCCGACGCCAGACATCGATCAAGGCATACGAGATTAATCTCACAGGTGCCGTTGACATTAATGACGTCTCCGGCATCCTTGATTCCCACCGAATAGGCCGCCAGCACTGCATCGTTGCCCCCGATCAGCACAGCCGGTTTCTTTTTGAGACCGAGCTGCCTGGCGAGCGACTCACTGACTCGCCCGACGCTTTCATACGCCGGAACGATGTCCGGGAGCTGCTCAAGTGAGATGCCGAAGGTCCCGGCGATATCTTCGTTCCAGGTCAGGTCGTTGGCAACGGTATTATACAGGGCTGTCAGCGACGCCGAAGACGGATCGACGGCAAAGGTGCCCGTCAGCCAGTGAGCGATGTACGTATTCGAGTGACCGAACTTGTGAGTTTTCCTGAAAATGTCGGGGTGGTTATCCTTAATCCAAAGAATACTCGCCAGCGAGCATCCGCCCGCGACCGGCATATTGGCGGTGGTTTTTAGGAGGTCTGCCAGGCCGACGGTATCTATTATGAATTGTGCCTGTTCGCGGGAACGCTGGTCGAGCATTAGAATCGCGGGGTAGAGCGCCTCGCCGTTCTTATCCATGGCTGTCAATCCCGGCGTCGTTCCCGAAAGAGAAATCACATCGACGTCACTAACAACCTCGGCCATCCCTTTGCATCCGGCGGTGAATGCTTGTTTCCATTTATCTTGTTCGATATCGCCAAACAAGCCGTCGTTATAGATGTTGACCTCGTATTCCCGCGAGAATTGGCTGACCGGACTCAGAACTTCATCAATGACTTGAAACACGCCTATTTTCATGCCGGTCGTCCCGATATCAACCGCCAGTATCGTCGTGTTTTCAGATATCCTTGTCATAAGCACTAAGAAATGAAACCTTCATTCACGATTTGCTGTCTGATCTTCTCCGCGGCCTCATTCGTCACGGCCCTGAGGGGTCGGCGGGGCTGATCTCCCTTGAATCCCATTATATTCATAGCAGCCTTGACACCCGGCACGCCCCATTTTCCTGATACGGCCTGATTAAGCCGGGAAAGTCTGAAGTGAAGTATTCTCGCCTCGTCATACTTGCCCTGTGTGAACAACCGATATAGATCGCAACAGGACTCGGGCAGAGCATTGGCAAGGGATATAATCCCGCCGGGCACTCCCAAATGGAGGCAGGGATAGAAAAAATTGGCGGAACCGGCCAGGACGTGGAAATCCTCTTCGGGATTGAGGTGCGCGAGCAATTTGGCCGGCCCTTCAGGAGATGAATCTTTCATCCCGGCAATATTGGGGTGACGTGAGAGTTCGAGTATGGTCTTTGCCGGTATTCTTATTCCGCCCGTAAAGCCGGGGGCGTTGTAGAGTAATACGGGAATATCGATTGAATCGGCTATCCGTTCAAAATGGCTTTTTAAAATGTTGCCGTCAATTTGTTTGGCGAAATAGCACGGCGTCAGAACGCTGACATAGTCAAAGCCCATCTCGCAAACCAACTGCGACTTTTCGATTGTCTGTTTGGTCGATTCGCAGCCGGTGCCGACCATAACGACTTTGTCGCCTTTTTCTTCAGCGAAAACTTCGAGAACCTGAATTTGCTCTTCGTCGGTCAGGCTCCTGAATTCCCCGTTCGAGCCGAGCGCAAGATAGCCGGTAAGGTCGGTCTCTTTGAGTTTCTGCAGGTTGTACCTCAAGTCGTCGAGGGCGAGTTTGTCGGAACTGAATGGTGTCACTACCGGAGCGAAAACACCCGAAAGTTTTTTCTGATTATCTGTCATTACCAAATCCTTATCGAAACAGCAGCATCACAATGTACTAATCCGCTATTATTTCTGCAAGGTATCTTTGCCGGCTTTTAGCGTCCGAACGATTGCATCAACGTCGTAAACGCAGCCGCCCCAGGTGCCTCCGCCGATTTCCTGCAAAGCAGCCCACAATCGCGTATCGTTCGGGAGACTCGGATGAGGCGCCAGGTCGGGGCGCAGAGGACGCCCGGCCAACATGCGCGTGCCAAGCTCCACGCTACGCCGGTTCTTCGGAGTCTCAGCATCTCCAATCAAGTCGACACTTCCTTCCAGACGCTTGCAATCAATGATAATTTGGATTATGTCTCCATCCAGTACCTTCCCGACCGGACCTGCCGCCAGGGCTTCCGGAGCGACGTGACCGAGACAGGCGCCCGTACTGACTCCGCTGAAACGCCCATCGGTAATAACCGCGACTTCCTTGCCCCAGGACAGATGCTTCAGCGCGCCGGTCACCTGCAGTATTTCTTCCATACCGCTGCCCATCGGACCTGCGCAAACCAGCACGATAATGTCACCGGGTTTGACGTCTGAAGCTTTTATCGCCCGTATAGCACGGGACTCGGTCGTGAACACGCGGGCGGGGCCGATTTTGCGATACACGCCGTTACCATCCAGCAGCGTTGGATCGATGGCGGTGCTTTTGACAACTGAGCCTTCCGGCGCGAGATTGCCCTGCGGCAGGGTTGCCGTACTGGTCAAGCCGTACTGCCGGGCACGCACGGGATCCATAATCACCTCGTCCGGATCGACGCCGTCCTTTTGATATAGTAATTCCCGCAGTCTTCGCCGGCGGTCCGATGCTTCCCACCAGTCAAGCATTTCGCTCAGGCTCCGGCCCGATGCTGTCACCACATCCAGATCCAGCAGGCCGAGTTGTCGCAAGTGAAGCATAACTTCCGGCACGCCCCCGGCAAGAAAAACCCGCACAGTAGGGTGTCCGACAGGCCCGTTCGGCAAAACATCAACAAGACGCGGCACATCCCGGATGACTTTCTTCCAGTCTTGAAGGCTCGGGCGGCTCAATCCTCCGGCATAGGCAATTGCAGGAATGTGCAGGAGCAGGTTCGTTGAGCCGCCAAATGCAGCATAAACCACCATGGCGTTACGAACGGCCGAGTCGGTAAGGATGTCCTTTATGCTTAAGCCAAGTTTGCGCTGCATGACCAATGCCTTAGCCGAGCGACGCGCTATGTCCAGCCAGATTTCCTGGCCGGAAGGCGCCAGCGCCGAGTGCGGAAGGCTCATCCCGAGTGCCTCGCCGACAACCTGGGACGTGGCCGCGGTTCCGAGAAACTGGCAGCCGCCGCCCGCGCTCGCACATGTCCGGCACGTCATCTGCCTGGCATATTCCAGCGTCACCTGGCCGTGGGCAAAGCGTGCTCCAATGGACTGAATCGTGCCTAAATCTTCACCTTCGGCAGGCGGGAGCGTCACTCCGCCCGGCACTATCACTGACGGCAACTCGCCCATCGAAGCCAGCGCCATCATCATCGCGGGAAGCCCTTTGTCGCACCCTGCCACACCGAGCACACCTTTTCGCGTGGGCAGACTCCGAATCAGACGGCGAAAGATTGTTGCAGCATCGTTGCGATATGGCAGACTATCCATCATGCCCGGCGTGCCCTGGGTCCGCCCATCGCATGGGTCCGTGCAGAATGCCGCGAAAGGCATACAACCAAGATGCCGGAGTTGTTGTGCCGCTGCTCCGGCCGGCATGCCCAGCTCAAAATGCCCAGTGTGGTAGCCGAGCGCAACGGGTGTGCCGTCACCTGCACGAATCCCGCCCTGGGTGCTTATTATCAGAAATTGTTCCCGAAGTAATTCGGATGGTTCCCACCCCATGCCCGCGTTCTGAATCATTCCGAAGATATCACCACTGGGAGCATCTGCGAGAAGATTCCCGGTTAAAGGCAGCTTGCCTTGCGGACCTGGCGCGTTTGTAGTGATATTGTAGATGCCTTCATCTTTGCTATCCAGAATATCTTCGAGCGTTATTTTATTCGGCATAAAATTGTCTCCGGAATTTCCTGTACGTTCGGTGAATCACCCAACTTGGAGACTACGAGATTCTCCTCTGTCAAACCTTTCCCGAGCTTCCAAACAGGTTAATCTTCTCAACAATACCCGCCTTGAGCGCATCGAACTGGGCATCAATGACTTTCAGCGGATTATATTCGATATTGTTTGCGTTGTGATAAGCGACAAATCCGTCGATGAACGCATATTTGAGCTGGGTCGATATGTTTACTTTCGCACAGCCGAGCGAGATACATTTCTTAAACACATTGTCGGCCAGTCCCGTCCCGCCGTGCAGGGCTATGGGGGCTTCTATCTTTGCGGCGATTTCTTCGAGCAGATCGTATGCAATTTTTGGAACACCCTTATACACACCGTGAGCGGTCCCAATCGCCGGCGCGAAACAGTCCGGCTCGACATCCTCACAAAATTTTATTGCCTGGTCAGAATCAGCCAGGTGCGAATCCTGCTGTTTCACGTGAATGTCGTCCTCCACGCCCACGATTGCACCAAGCTCCGCTTCTACGGTGACATTCTTCGGCCGCGCCATCTGAACCACTTTCCTGCTCAAAGAGAGATTCTCCTCAAACGGCTTTGAAGAGGCATCAATCATAACCGAAGTCCACCCTGACTCGATGCACTCTTCTATAAGGTCTAAATCCTTGCAGTGGTCAAGATGCAAAGCGATAGGAACTCTCGATGGGCCGGCAAGCTGCCTTATCCAGGAGATGATGGCCGAGGCGCCCCAAAAGATAACGGTCTTGGCCGATGTCTGGATAATTACCGGAGCGTTTGTTTCCTCTGCGGCCAAAACAACGGCTTTGGTGGAATTGTAGTCGAGGATATTAAATGCGCCGACGGCATAACCGGCGCCGGCGGCTTTGCCGAGCATCGCATTCATATTTTCAAGTGGCATAGTTTTTCTTCCTACAAGATATTCCTTACAAATGTAACATTCTTTTTGCTGCTTCTATAATCTCATCTTCACACGGCACCGAGTACACCGCCTGCCGTCCTATCCGGCTATTCTACTAAAGGCCGATTGTTTGCGTCAAGCACACGATTAATAAAAGCCTTGCAGATATTCGTTTTGGCAAAATTCCCCTTATTGTGTTATCATTTGCCGTAGTTCCAGAAAAAGAGAAGGTGTGATTGAACCTGATAACGAACATCAGCTTGAGGAAGACAAAATGAAAACGCTAACTCGAAGATCAGTTCTCAAGGGTACGGCAGGATTTATAGCATCAGCGATTACCGTCCCGCATTTCATCCGGTCGTCAGCCCTGGGTAATTATGGAACAACCGCGCCAAGTGAGCGGCTTACGATGGGAGCTATCGGCATTGGCGGCCAGGGCATGCACAATCTGCGAAATTTTCTTACCTGTGACGATCTGCGCATACTCGCCGTCTGCGACGTCGATGCAAAGCACCGGGCCAGGGCAAAAGAGACCGTGGATTCCGCGTACAGCAACAAAGATTGTGCGGCGTACAACGATTTCCGCGAGATACTCATCCGTAACGACCTGGATACGGTGCTGATAGCTACGCCCGACCACTGGCATGCCATTCTTTCAATCGAAGCCGCGAAGGCCGGCAAAGACATCTATTGCGAAAAACCGATTTCGCTGACCATTGCAGAAGGCAGGGCGGTGGCCGACACGATCAAGCGATACGGAACCGTATATCAGTCCGGCACGCAGCGGCGAAGCAACGCGTGTTTTCGTTTTGCGGTGGACATTGCCCGAAGCGGGATGCTCGGCCGGCTCCATACACTGCACTGCTATTATCATAACGGCCCGACCTGTCCGCCGCAGAGGCCCGAACCTGTGCCGGAAGGCTTCGACTATGACAGGTGGCTGGGCCCGGCCCCCTTCGAGGCGTACACACCAAGGCGATGTCACGGCTCTTTTCGCTGGCTCTATGACTACTCCGGCGGACAATTGACCGATCTCGGGGCGCACTTTAACGACCTGGCCCAGTGGGCGAACGACAGCCAGTACACGGGCCCGATAGAATACGAAGGCCGGGCCGAATTTCCCAGAGACGGCCTGTTCAATACGCCCGTACGTTTCGAGGTGGTCGCGACGTACTCCGACGGTGTCAAGATGATCTATCACGATGAAACCGAGCCCGGCAGAGGCCCCAGAGGAAACAAATTCGTCGGCACAGAAGGCTGGGTCAGCGTCGATGACACCGGCAAGATTACCGCATCGAGCAAAGCGATTATGCAGAAGCTCAAGGTAACCCAGAGAGGCTATGAGTACATGACGGGCCATCATCGCAATTTTCTCGACTGCGTCAAAACCCGCCGTGTGCCGATATCCAATGCCGAAGTATCGCATCGCTCGGTTACGACTTGTCACGCCGGTAACATCTGCCTACGGCTGGGACGCGATCTGCGATGGAACCCGGACAAGGAGCGATTTATAAACGATAACCTGGCCAACAGAATGCTTGCAAGAACCATGAGAGCGCCGTGGTCTTTGTAGATATAACGTGCAGGAAACTCGTTGATGGAGCCAAATAACGAACTGTTCACAGGAGCATTATCATGAGAAGATTATCTTTACTGATGGTGATATTCATCACAATCGTCTTCGGATATGAAATCGTTTCCGCGCGTGAATTACACGTCTCAAAAACGGGAGACGATTCGGCCTCCGGCAGCTACGCTGATCCGTATCTGACAATCAACAAAGCCGCATCGCTCGCCCGGCCCGGAGATACCGTGACTATCCACGACGGAACGTATCGCGAATGGGTCAAACCCGCCCGTGGCGGCACCGATGAAAACAAACGTATAATCTACCGTGCAGCGCCCGGCGAAAAAGTCATCATCAAAGGTTCCGAACGTATCACCTCATGGACAAGCGAAGCCGGCGGTGTTTGGAAAGTCGAATTACCGAACTCATTCTTCGGCCAATACAATCCTTACGCTCTGAATGTCTCCGGCGGCTGGCTGAACTACGGAAAGTGGCATCATCGCGGGGACGTCTACCTAAACGGCGAGGCCTTTCTCGAAAAACAGACACCGCAGGAGGTAGCAGAGGCCCGGCATAGCTGGTTCTGCCGGGCGGACGATAAAGTAACGACAATCCTGGCGAATTTCGGCAAGGCCAATCCCAACAAGAAGCTAACCGAAATCAACGCTCGCAAAAGCCTCTTCATGCCCGAAATTACCGGCCTGAAATATATCACCGTCGATGGCCTGAACTTTATGCACGCAGCCGCCAACTGGGCGCCTCCGAGTTTGGAATTACAGATGGGCGCTGTCGGTCCGCGAATGGGGAAATACTGGATCATCGAGAACTGCACAATCACCAATGCCCGCTGCGTCGGCATTATTCTGGGACATGCCCCGGGCGTCGATTACAGCGACATAGACGCCTATGGTGACCACATCATCCGCAACAACGTTATCCGGCGGTGCGGACAAGCAGGTATCGCCGGCCAGAAAGGTGCTACCCGCTCTCTGATCTGCGGCAACCTCATCGAAGATACCAATTACCGCAAGGAGTTCGGCGGCTGGGAAACCGCGGCGATTAAGTTTCACAACAGTGTGGATACCGTCATTAGCGGCAATCTGATTCGCGGTGTGTTCCGTGAAATTCAGGGGGCTTTCGGAATTTGGATTGATTTCGGCAATCAGGGCATCCGTATCTCCGGCAATATCATCTACAACACCGACGAAGCCACAGTCTTCCTGGAAATGAACCACGGCCCCACTCTTGTCGATAACAACATCCTCGTCGGACAGTCAACCAGGAGCAACTCCGAGGCTACGGTGTTCGCACACAATCTGTTTGTCGATTGCGGGTACGATTACAGGCCCGATACCAACCGCCGCTCCCAGTACTTTCAGCCGCATACGACAAAAGCGGTCGGACGCAAATCCGGCACCGCCCAGGATGACAAGTGGTTTAACAATATCTTTGTTCGACAGGGACTCGATAAGGTGAAAACGGCCCCGGGCTATAAATCGGATTACAACGTCTTTCTGGAAGGAGCAAAGAAAAGCTCCTTCGGCGACGAGAATAGCGTGGCCGATCCTTACATCACAGAATTTACAATCAAGGATAAACCTCTGGGAACCACGATCACGTTTTCTATGAATGATGCCCCGTTTCGTGTGAAAGGGCCGCAAATCGATGCCGATCTGGTCGGAGTTTTTCCGACTGTCGGGCAGACAATTGAGGATCGTTACGGCCACCCCATAAAAGTAGATAAAGATTTCGCCGGCAGGAAATCTTCACGACCTATCGCCGGACCGCTCGCCGACCTTAAGCAGGGGCTCAACAAAATTACCTGGCCAATTAATTCGAGCTCATTCTAAGGTTTATTGTGGCGGATGATACAAGGTTTGCATTTTTAACGAGTAATAAAAATGGGCGATACAGGACTCGAACCTGTGACCTCACGGGTGTGATCCGTGCGCTCTAGCCAACTGAGCTAATCGCCCTGATGTTTTTCGACTTTTTTCCCTGATCGAATCAGAGGCCGGAATTATATACGGCCAATTATAAATCGTCAACTAAAAACTAAGTCGCGACAATGTTAACGCGTCCGAGTTTAACGCCCTTCATGCTTAATATGCTTTCGGCCACCTTATTTATTTCGCCGACCCGTCCCTTAAGTATTATAACCTCCAGACAATCGTGCTCATCCAGGTGGACGTGCATAGAAGAAATCACCTGCAAAAACGAGCTTAGCGTGTGCGTATGCTGCAATTCTATCAAAGATTCTGTCAGCTTTGTCGAGTGATGATCATAGACAAGAAAAACAGCGGCTACCGCCCCGGCTTTCGGATTTTGAAGTCTTTCTTCACTGAGCTGCCGTCGTACCAGATCGCGTATCGCTTCGGACCGGCTCTTATAACCCTGCCCGGCGATGAGCTTGTCAAACATCGAAAGCAACTCTTTATCGAGTGATACTCCGATACGTTCGATTTGAGCCATGTTCATTTCTCAAGCCGCGGTGGGAATCCTTTAGATAATCTCGAGACGGCGAAGAATAGCCTTTCCCCAGCGGACGCTGCGGATCTGCGAGAGGATCAGCAATAAAAATACCAGCAGCCAATAACCGCTGAACCGCAGATAGTAAAGCACCTGTTCGAATACATCCTTGTTCTCAATGGAATGCCACTTCACCAGCTCATCGGGAGTATACATCGCTCCGAGAACCATACCGCCGAAGATTCTCTGCCACGGTAATAACAGAATAAGCATAAGCAATGACAGGAAAAACGCCCTGCTGATATGGTTGATTCCGCCGAGTCTGCCAAGCATCGAAACTTTCAGGCTGAAGAGCATCGACAGGCAGAAAAGCGTGGCCGTCAGTATCAGCACGGCATTAACAATACGAATCAACAAGCTCAGGTATTCGAATGTTATACCGGAAAATAATTCCGTGGGCGGCCAGGTAATGGCACGCTGCAGCTTAACATCCTCTTCTTTAGATACTGGTTCGGCGGGATTATTCGGCTCGATAGCTTCGTCCGGCACAGCCGGCTCGTTCGACTCCGGGGCGACGTTCGGCTCTTCGATTAACTGCCGTACAGGTTCGGGAACATCCGGCACTTTCACGCCGGCGGTTTCCGCTTGCCCTTGAGCAGGTTCAGCGACCGTAGTGGCAGCGGCCGGTTCGCCGGCAGCGGCCTGGTCTATCTCAATGCAGCCGGTATCTACAAGTAAAAAGGATGCCTGTAACAGTAAAAGGCACAAAATTACAATGACGAACATAAAATTCTTCCATCCCTTAAAGACTCCAACAGCCTCAAGACAATCGGTAGTATCCAGCAAGTTGTTCGGAGCGGCCTGGTTATCGTTCATTTTAATCTCCCTTATTCACTATTTAGCATTTAATATACAAAATTGTCACCGCGCACCAAACGAACTTCGACCCACACCTCTTTGATGCTGATTCTACGGCCTATCGGTCAATTATAGCTTCTTTACATAATAAATGCAAAGAATTATTTTAACGGATTAACCTCTTAATAGCAGTATCGAGGACAATATCGGTCTCGCCGATGAAATCCGTAGGGACGGGTTCAACGATAATATCGGGCCTGATACCGTTGCCATCGTACAATTTCCCATTCGGCTGGAAAGAGGCCATTGAAGAAAGATGGATTCTTATTTTGGAATTATCGAGTCTATAAACCTGATAGCAACCGCTTCCGCCGCCGCTGGGCTGGCCCATCAGCGTAACGTTGTTCAAGCCTTTGAAAGCCCCAAGAAAAATATCACAGGCACTGTAATTCCTTCGATCCATCAAAATCACAACCGGTTTGGTATAGTGATAGTATCTCTTGTCTTCAGAGGGACTTATCACAAAATAGTGCCATTTGCTGAACTGCTCGGGCGGAGGCGTCCACTCGGGCTCAAAGGTGCTCGCAAAACGGCTAATAACGTCCCGCTCGGCCCCGGACCAATGTGGTGAGGAGGCCGGATAAAGAAAACGTGCTTCGAAATCCTCTTTGATATTCTCCGTTCCCAGCCGGTATTTGGCAAGATTGACCACACGCGGCACATCGTTCTCGGCCATAAAGAACGGCAAAAGCACTTGCAGTGGTGAGCGCCTGCCGCCGCCGTTCGTTCTGATGTCAATGATGAGACCATCTGTCTTCGCAAAGCGGCCCATCGCCTCAATAAGATCATCGAGAAATTCAGGTTCGGCCACCATCATCACGAACCGCAAATAACCAATATTCGATTCCAGGATGCGACTTTCGACACGGGCATCTTCCATCGATTTGATTTCATTTTCAGGTCGGGGCCAGAATCCGTAAATCGGCCTTTCCTCCACTAAGGGCAAATCAAGCCGCCTGGTTGACAAACCATCGGCCGATTCCAACAACAGTTGGATATTCCGGGATTTGCCCAGGCCGAGTTCCATACGAAGGGCCTCGATATAGCGAAGGTTCCGTATCGCATTGTAACGCGCGAACTGGGGCGAGCCTTTAGCCACTGTCAGCCCGGCCGCCTCAAGCCAGTTATCTATCGAGATGCTATCTATCGCCCTAAGGAAGGGAAAATTCGGATCAACGAAACCCGACCGGTCCGGCTTATAAGCCACAAGTCGACCCGCCGATTCTTCCACCAGATACGGCGGAAAAGCGGAACAAAACGCACCGAGCCTGGCCGACGAACTGGCAACACAACTGTGGCCGTCGCCGAACAGAGCGATGAATTTCGATAACTGATAGCCGAAGGTGCTGCGATTAATGCCGTCGCCGAGCGAGCTGCGGATAGCATCAAGAGCGGCCTGGTAGTTCACGCCCTTGCGCTTAAGGTACGAATAATGATTCTCCAGCAGCCATTCCAACTCATCCAGATCCTCCTGGGCATCCCGTTTCCCCAGACGGGTATCGTACTGAACGTTAAATTCGATTCTGCGTGTAAGAAATTCAAATTCCTCCGCAACGTTCCGGTCGTGTTCTCGATGAATTCGGCGTGGCCGCCGGTCGTTCCAATACCACAAGCCTATACTGGTGGACAACAAAATAGCAGCAAGAACACATAACCAGATTACTCGCCTGCGTATTTTGACGGGCATTATTTTATTCTCCGATTTCGCGGAAACTGCCCCTGGCGGCTTCAATTGTCCTTTCGATGTCGTCCGTGCTGTGGGCTAACGAGACAAACATCGCCTCGTAAGCACTTGGAGCAAGATAAATCCCCCGCTCGAGCATCCCGGCAAAGAATTTTTTGAACCGTTGAATATTGGTCGATTGCACATCGGCGAAAGTCCGTACAGGTTTGTCAGTGAAGAAACAGCTCAGAATCGAGCCGACCCGATTGATTGTCACTACAACGCCGGCCTCTTTCGCCGCTTCGGCCAGGCCGGCTTCGAGCATTGCCGCCGAAGATTCGAGTTTCTCGTAGCAATCTTCACCGGCTAAAATATCGAGCGTAGCGTTCGCCGCCGCTGTTGCAATCGGATTGCCTGAGAGGGTCCCCGCCTGGTAGACCGGCCCGGTTGGGGCCAGAATATCCATAATATCGGCCCTGCCGCCCACCGCCGCCGCGGGCAGGCCTCCTCCGATTATCTTGCCCAGACACGTCAGATCCGATTTGATTCCGAAACGCTCCTGGGCGCCGCCGAGCGCAAGCCGAAAACCCGTGATTACCTCGTCAAAAATCAAAAGCACCTCGTCGGCGTCGCATAATTTCCGAATCGTCTCTAAGTAACCGGCCCCCGGCGGCACCACGCCCATATTTGCACCCACCGGCTCAACCAGAACCGCCGCGATGCTGTCTTTGTGCTTTGCAAATGCCGCTTCGAGAGCTTCGATATCGTTATACGGAACCACAACGGTCAGCTTCGCGACCGCATCCGGAACGCCGGCGCTCGAGGCGATGGCACTCTCGGCCAGGCCGGAACCGGCGGCGACCAGTAAAGAATCGCTGTGCCCGTGATAGCAGCCGGCCATCTTGATGATGATGTCCTTTTTGGTATACCCGCGGGCCAAACGAATCGCCGTCATAACCGCCTCGGTACCGCTGGACAGAAGACGGACCTTCTCGATTGAACCGAATGCGGCGATGATTTTCTGCCCTAGCGCCGTCTCGGCCAGCGTCGGTGCTCCGAACGAGGTGCCCTTCCGTGCCGCGGCCTCGACGGCCTCAATCACGCCCGGATGGGCATGACCGACAATCATCGGACCCCACGAGCCGACATAGTCGATGTATTCATTGCCGTCGATATCAAAGATTTTGGAGCCCTTTGCGCCGGCGACGAAAACCGGACCGGTATCCACGCCGCCAAAGGCCCTCACGGGTGAATTCACACCGCCCGGCAGGACCCGGCAGGCTTCGGCAAAGGCCCGGGCTGATTCTCGGTATTTGATTTGGTTTTGTTTCATTTGACCCACCATCATAAGAATATCTCATAAAAAATTCAAACGATTTGTAGACATCGCCGCAAAAAGGCTCCCGTTTGCAGGGAAAGTCCGGCCGGAAAGGACACTCTTTCCAGCCCGGAGATCCACCTTCCGTCAACCTCGGGGCTATTTTTCTTGCAAAATTTCAAAACTCGCGTATATTCATTAGATTTAATAATTTGGTTCGGCACGTTCGGGCCGGCCTAAACCGGAGCAACGATATGAATTTGGTCAAGTGGTTTCGTAAGAATAACAAGAAAGTGATGGCCGTTGTTGTCATAGTCATAATGTTCGGCTTCATCGGGGGCAGCACATTAATGCAGCTCAGTAAAAGAAGAATCGGGTCAATAGCCCGCTTCGCCGAAAAAACCAAGATAACAGACCGTGACTTAATGCTGGCTCGCCATGAACTGGAAATCCTCAGAATGCTGCGGGCCGAGGCCCTGCTAAGGTCGCAGGATTTACATGGGGTCTTCCTGGGCGAACTGCTGTTCTCCGACCAGAGAGCATCGCCGGCATTGATCAATAGTATTAGACAATCAATCAGGACAAACAATTACAGAATCAGCGAAAAACAAATAAACGACTTATACAGGCGCCAGGTGCCGCCCGGTATATACTGGCTGCTGCTGCAACACGAGGCACAACAGGCCGGGATCAGGGTTTCAAACCAACAGGTGGGAGAGCTGCTCGGAAAGGCAATACCGCAGCTTTTCGAAGGCCAGACATATTCACAACTAATCGGTGCGATGATAAGACAGCAGCGAATTCCGGAGGATCAGCTACTCTCGACTTTAGGTAAATTATTGGCGGTATTGCAATACTCCTATACGGTCTGCTCCAGCGAAGGGATTACAACCCCGCAGATAATGCAGGCGGCCGGTGCCGAGGAAGAAAAAGTAAACGTCGAGGTTGTAAAAATCGATTCCGAAGTCTTTGCCAAACAGCAGGCTCAGCCGGACGAAGAAAAAATCCTGGAGCATTTTAACAAATACAAGAAATTTACCCCCGGTTCCGTAAGCGATGAAAATCCCTACGGCTTCGGGTACAAACTGCCGGACAGAGTTCAGCTCGAATACATCGCCGTCAAACTCGAAGATGTTCAGACGATAGTAAAAAAGCCGACGCAGGACGAGATGGGAAATTATTACAGCAAAAATAAAGAGCTGTTATACACCGAGCAGGTGCCATCCGATCCGAATGATCCTAACTCGCCGCAAATCACGAAAACCAAAACCTACGCCGAGGTTGCAAACATCATTTCTCAGCAGCTTTTTAAGGACAAGGTAAACACTACGGCCCAGAATATCCTGCAGGAGGCAAGGATAATCACCGAAGCCGGTTTGAAGGACATGGATATAGAGTCTGCAGAAGTGACTTCGGAGCAGATTAAGGAAAAAGCCGGCAATTATAAAACCACCGCCGGGCAATTGAGCGAAAAATACAAGATCAATGTTTATACCGGCCAAACGGGGCTGCTCAGCCCGATTGATATGCAGGCCGACGAGAAAATGGCGACCCTGTTTCTGCAGGGTTACGGGCAGAATCCGGTGAGATTGAGCAAGGTCTTATTTGCCGTCGACGAGCTGGCGGTCAGCGAGCTTGGACCATTAGATGTGCCCAAGCCGAGGATTTATGAGAACATCGGTCCGGTCAAAGACATGATGAGCAGATACAGAAACGATGCCGGCGGAATAATGGCGATCTTGCGTGTGATCGACGCCAAAAAAGCTTCCGAGCCGGAAAGAATCGACCAAACCTTCAGCACAAGCTCGCTTACACTCGACCCGAATGAAGAAAAGGCAGGCGAAAATATTTATTCGGTAAAGGAAAAAGTCACCGAAAATTTACAGAAACTCGCCGCAATGGACATTTTAAAGGGCAAATCCAAAGAGTTCATCGACCTGGCTAAAAAAGACGGCTGGACAAGTGCAATAAATAAATTTAACGAGCTTTACGGTCAGTTGCTGGAACGCGAGGAGAACGATCCCAACGCATTCCGGCTGCAAAATTTTTCAGACATGCGAAGAATATCAAAGGCCGATCTGGAGACATTTGCCGCGCAGGGCCAGGGCGATCCGGCGACCCCGTTTTACCTGAACGACAGCAAGATAAATCAACAGTTCGTCGAGAAGCTTTATTCGCTCGTTCCACAGGACAGTCTCACGGCTGAGTCACTGCCCCTGCTAATGGAATTCAAGCCGGATATGAGTTATTACGTTATTAAAAACATCTCGGTAAAACGCCTCTGGAAAGAGGACTTCGAAAAAATAAAGGCGGTTCGATTATATCGAGAAGATTACGTCCAATCCCAGAGCCTGGCGATTATCCACTTTAATCCCGAAAACATCCTGAAGCGCATGAACTTCAGGTTTACCAGGACCGAAGAAGAAACCGCCGATGCCAATACGCCGGCCGAATCGGAGGCTGCATCATAATGGCGAAACGCTCGAAAGAAGGCCACATTGCATTTATGCTCGTTGTCGGACTAATGGGCTGGTTAGTGCCGGGAGCGGGACATTTAATGCTCAATGAAAAGAAGCACGCGATTATCATTTTCGTAACAATCGCCCTTACTTTCGCCATGGGATTATATATCGGCTCGATCGGGATTATCAATCCCATCGGAGCAAAGCCCTGGTACGTTGCTCAGCTTATGAACTCGCCGGCAGTGGCGGCCATCGGCCAGATGACCAGAACGGGCGATTATCCCGTTTTCGGCAGGCCGAACGAAATCGGACAGATTTACACGAGCATCGCCGGACTGCTCAATCTTTTGTGTATCGTCAACGCCGTTTACTGGGCCCATCTGCGCCAAACCGGGGCCGAGGGAGAATAAAATGTCGATAGCAGCTTATATAATGGCAACCTTTACCACGCCGGAACATATCGGCGTTACCCCGCTGTCCATGCTGTGGCTGCTGCCGCTGGTGGCGTCGATTTCCGTCGTCTATAAAACCACCAAGCTGCCAAAAATAAAATTCGTCAATTTCCTGAAAGAATCGGTCGTTTTATTCGGCTCCATCGTCATTTTCATGGCCATCACCGCCCTGGTCCTGGTGGCCTTCGCATGGCTGATCACGGAATAATCCCCCGACCACATTTTCCAAATCACTCCGACGTTTCAGCAAATTTTTCGCTTTAGGATCTCCGTACAGAAGCCTGGATTCCCGTTTTCACGGGAATGACAAAACCAAGACGCAGTACGCAGCACGCAGTCCTCAGTACGAACAAATTGGCTTTGGTTGGCTTTGTTTTCACCAGGTGTCCAATCGCGATTATTTACCATAACTCCTTACTATATCTGATCTTGTGTCCATTCACGCCAGCGGCAAATTGGGTTTGTTTTTGCAAATTAAGCTCAATTTTTCATCGTTTTCTACTCTTTTTCACCTGTTTTTTCCGTTATTTTGGCTTTTTTCTCTTCGAAAATTGGGTTTGTTTTTTCAAATAACATTTCTTTTAGACTGGATTTACACGATTAAACTGGATGTCTGTGTTAATAAAAGATTTTGCCTTTTTACTTTGATTTTTCAAAATTCTAATCTCGCTATCCTGTTATCCTGTCTCATACCATTAGTCAATCGTCAATAGTAAATTAGTTGTGTATTATACTAAATTCAGCCCCAAAAATCAAACAAATTCCAAAAAATTCTCCGTGACTACTTACGTAATTATTGATGTGTGGGATCACAGACAGATTATTTCTATAGATTAGTTTTAAACCAAGAGTGAAAACTCAAACCTAAGCCTGACTTCTTTAATTCTCTTCTTGAATTGTTATTGGTATTTCTATTCTTTCTCGTATTTCATCATAAATTGGAATATCTATTCCTTCACGGACCTCGAGAGTAACCGCTAATCCATAATATACTAAATCATCAAGACTGCCCGCATCTTCGCGACATTCAACTGGTATCAATAAAGTATCGCCATCTTGGTAAGATACAACCTGTTGGCCTTCCATTATCTCATGTTGTACTGTTCCATTCTTCACCTGTCGACCATCTGCTTCTTTTCGTTCAACTCCTATTTCCTCTTTAGGAGGATCAAAGGAGAGATTTGCTTTTCTAAAATTACGGTTATCTGGATTAATTGGGCTGAACCAGGCAAGAGTTATCGTTAATCTTCGCATTTCGTTTAGCCCGCTTAAACTTGGTGGGAGAGGTAGTCTAAATTCATGTCTCCTGTCTTTTCTTATCTGACCATAACCGATTGCAGTTGCTCTTTGTTGAGTACATTCAAGAACCCTCTGAATATCAGGTATTCCATAACCAAGATATCGAGTCAGGATTTTTCTATTTACACCATTTCCCAAACACCTATCTAAAACATCCTTACTACCTCCCCACGATGCACTATGCACAAGTAGAGCTTTTAATAGGACAGCAATATTCTCGTCAGGAATTGTATATTGAGATTGTTGCTGCAATTCCTCTACCGATTCATATATTTTCGCCGCAGCACGTGATGCCAAAGCAACCGCATTACTGGTACCGCAACAATATACAGATCTACCGGTTTCGCCAGGACTAACGGGAGTGGTGGCTACCTTTTGGCCCGGCGACAAAGGGGACGTAAAGACTTCGTAATTCCCATTCATTTTATGGGAATATAGTTGTCTTCCTCCAGCCAAATAGATTTCGGGCTTTATCGAGGATCGAAAACCATAGCCATGCGATGATATTGGAGATGGCAAAAGATGATTCGGCAGAATATCTATTCTTCGGCCATAGCCATTTGGAGCTGAGTGATCATTATGCATTGCACCTACTGTGAGAGAATTCAAAGATTCCCCCGGTGAAATAATCCTACGGTTTCTAATGTCGTTGTGTATCACTGTTAGTGTATGAACAGTCCGTTGTTCCTCTGTTAGAGCAGAAAATTGATTTTCTGGAATTCCCATATTAATCTCATAGCCGACATTACCTCCGCTAACACAGAAAAGAACTCCATATTTATAGGATAGCCAATCCAATAACCGAGCACACGAACTTTGGCGATGGAAAAACATCTTGACGGGGTCACCTATTGCAATATTTACAATTTTTATTGTAGGAGCAGTTGGCCCTTCATCACCTTCTCCTTCAAACATTCGGCGCACTGACCGTTCAACAAGATCTTCAAAAAACTGATCTTCTGGAATATGTTCGCCTCTAAGATCATCTTCGTTGGATTTCATGATTGGTCTAATATAAACGGGTCTGGTCAGCGGTGGCTCATTAGTGTCCAGTTCACCATGGCAAATCAAAGAAGCAATAGCAGTCCCATGCTTTCTATCCCTTGCCTGATAGCTAATGCCAAACTCATCAGGATCCTCTACTACAAGGCGATTCCTAAGTAAATCATGATTGACAAATGGATCACCGTCAAGAATTGCAACTACCGGGTCTCCGGAAACTTCTCCCACAACAAATTCCCCTAATTCCCCATCAGGCAAAGCCTCAACAGTACATTGCCCAGTGGGACGAAAGAACATCACATCTTGGCTACGAAATAATTCAGTATATCGAGATGCTAAAACACTTTGTATGCTATCGGGAGGCAACTCGGCTTTAAGAGCATGGAAGTGTATTTCATTAATTATACATGATGAAATTACATTGCCGTTTCCTTGCCTGACAAGGTTTTCCAAATTCCTATGGGCTTCATTACGTTTGTTTCTATCCCTTCGAAACCACAGTTCTATTTCAAAGGGAATTAACTCATTACGACTTCGATAGAAATCAAGATCTTCTTCCCAATACTCCAAAACACCTGTTTCTCTCAACCTGTCTCTAACATCCCAAGGCCGTAATGTTTTCAAATGAGAAAAAATCTCAGCCCACTTTTGATTTCCATAAGGTAACTGTCCACGAGACCATTGATCCTTCAATCTTAACAACTTATCTATAGCGTACCGATTACTCATGCTAAGAAAAAATCGACCGCTAATAAGAGTAGATACATCGGCAGCTTCTTTCTTCAAAATATCAATGATTTGGTGCTCAAACTCTTTGAAGTCATCAGGAATAGATGTTACAAATTCTTCGATGTTTCTATCTGTCAGAATTCCATTATTATCAACAAATGCGTCTTGTTCCAGAACCTTCCATATCTGAGATGATTGCTTGGCATTTATACCATCAATTTCGTGGTAAAATATCCGCTTCTTAATCTTAGGCTTCTGATAAAAATCTTCATCAGGTTCAATTTCATCCTTATCGATTTCTGCCAACCATTCCAGACCATCAATTGCCCGCACAGCACGTGAAAAATCTTCAATTTTACCAATTGTCTCCATCACCAAAACATACTCCGGCTCAATACCAGCTTCTGTGTCGGTCACAAAGGATTGATGCATTGACTGAAACTGCGTAGTTAAGCGGTCTTTTTGTCGATCTAAGCTTGGGAAATGATAATTAGGAGAGCCAAAGCGGGATTCCTTTTTTGGTCTTGGTGACGCGGTTGGATTGGGGAAAATAAGAAGTGGTTTGTCGGCCATTGTTTATACCCCTATATTGTTGCTGGAAAATCGTATTTCCCACTGTTTTAATTCCTGCGAAACAATACTTCTGGCGTCATCCTGCTTGTGCTGCAAAATAGATTTTCTAATAATATCCGTACAGAATTCTTCTATTTCTGAATAACTGCTACCTTTTAACTTTTCAGATAATGTTTGAGAACTATAGCTGAAATTACATTTGCTCTTATGGGAAATGCTGTCAATATACGACACTATTTGTTTTTTATTTGGACGTTTTAATTCCAAACGTAATTGAAATCTACGCCATACTGCCCGATCCAAAAGTTCCGGATGATTGCTCGCAGTGATAATAACAATATATGTAGGCAATCTATCCATCTGCAACAACAACGAACTCACAACCCGTTTGATTTCCCCAGTTTCCTTCGTATCACCACGCTCTTTGCCAATCGTGTCAAATTCATCAAAAAACAGTACACAATTTCGAGTTTTTGCATAATCAAAAACTTTTTGAAGTCGAGAAGCTGTTTCACCAAGATAACTGCCAATAAGGTTCTCGTATCGAATAACAAAGAAAGGATACATCAATTGAGTAGCAAAAGCTTCAGCAAGACTTGTTTTTCCGTTGCCTGGAGGTCCAGCAAGTAATATTCTGTTGCGCGGTTCCAAGCCATAACTTCTCAATAGATCTGCTCGATGTTGTTCTTCAACAAGCTCTTGGCATATACTCAAGACCGTTTCATCCAAGATTAAATCCTCAAAAGTCTTCTGCGCTTCAGTTTCAAACAATAAATCTTTCGCTTCACCTTTGGCGTACATGGATAAACCGTTCTTGTTTCCATTATTGAGAGAGGTCGCCAATCTATCGGCTAAAATATTGTGCTTCTTTGCTCTTTCTTCGGCGATCAAACTCTCAACGGCTTTGCGAAATGAAACCATATCGCCCCGATTTGCCGACTGGACTACAGATAGCAGTATATCCGATCTGGCCATTATTCTATTCCTATTCCTTCCAAACTGCTAATATCCATATCATTATAATGATCTTGACGGCTATTCGTCGGTTGTAGCCGAGTTCAAGGGGATTATTATACCATAAAAAAACAAGTCAGCCCACCAGATACCAGTTGATATCCCTAATTTCATTATCGGTTAGTTTCGGATTACGTTTCCCAACAAATAATTCTCTCGTTTCTATCTATATTTTGATTGTATTACAAATTTACTGCCTGACAAGTCCCATTTTTCACCTCTAACTCTAGTCATACAGGATACATTTAATTATTCCTAATTTGATATGAAGTCAGCGTACACCGAAGATTCATCAAGCACTGAAGATTTCCGTCATGTATTATAATCTCTGTTTCAAAACGTACCATCTTTCTCGTCGAAGCGAGGGTCATACAAGGATTAGGCCGGTATTTTTGAAGAAAAAAAGACTCGATTCGAGGAAGTGTGAAAGTTGCTAATTATTCGGCGGGATTATCCGGCGGGATTTTTGAGGACGCCTAATTCTATTAGGGCGTTGTAAGCGGCTTTTTGCTCGGCTTCCTTTTTGTTCGAACCCCAGGCGCTTGGAAAATGGCGGTCGGAGATAACCACCTCCAGCTCGAAACATTTGTTGTGGTCGGGCCCTTTTTCGTCGAGCAGCATGTAAGAAGGCGTGGCAGTAAACTGCTCCTGGGAATGCTGCTGGAGCAGGGACTTGTAGTTGCCCTGAGCCTGCTCGGCGTCGGACTGCTCAATCAACGAGCCGAAGATTCTCAAGATGAATTCTCGTGCGGCGTCAAATCCGCCGTCGATATATATCGCGGCAATAACAGTCTCCAAAACGCCCGCCGCCAGGGAGCCCGAAAGGGCACGATTCGAGACCATGCCCTTGCCGACTTTCAGGAATTTTTGCAGGCCGAGCTGCCCGGAGATTTGAGCACAGGTCTCGCGAGAGACAAGCTTGCTCTTTATTTTTGTTAAATCACCCTCAAGATAATCCGTGAAATTCTCGAAGAGTGCCTGACAAATAACCACGGCTAAAACGGCGTCGCCGAGAAACTCAAGCCTTTCGTTGCTTGAAAGGCGTTCGTCAACCGCAGAGGAATGAGTGAATGCTTTGACTAAAAGACCTTTGTCAGAAAATTTATAACCTATTGTCTGCTCAATTTGCCGCAGAATCGCTTTATCCATATTAACTAACCATCTGCAAACTTGCCAGGGCAACGAATTTGTCGTCGGCAAACTCAAAAATTCCGTCAAGACCTGTTACCGTAAAAATACCTCTGGTCGCCGCGGCCACACTGCAGAAAACGAGCCTATGCCCGCAATCAGACAGCAGCTTCCGCAGCTTCAGGAGCTTCGATATACTGGAAGATGTGATGATATCGACGCTCGAAAAGTCGACAACTACCTCGCAATCGCCCCTATCGCGGACGGTTTCGGTGACCGCCTTGAGCTCATCTCCCATTTCCGGCTCCTGGGGCAAGTCCACAAGAATAATATCTTCAGACCAATCTTGAATCCCCATTACATTCTCCTTTATCTAAAAATACATAAGTCTATTCGTATTTTATCGGCATAAGTCCAGGCCAAGTTGAGCAAGAAACAAAGGCCGACAATATTTTGTAACCAAACGGCCCCGCCGGACGCTTCGGCAGGGATGAAAAGTAACTTCAACTACCGGGTAGTATCGGCTTATAAACGCTGGTGCTTTCGTATAAACTATTTCTTAATGAGCTGTTTTATCTGAACCGTCATTTCGTTGATTCGCCATTCTATCGCGGAAAGTATCCAGAATTTAAAGTGATTTACACGCATCTGAACGTGTATCATATAGATGATTTTTACCGACAGCATAACGGTTGTCAGCTCGACCATCAGGAGCCGCAATTGCTCACCGGAAAAGATGGAAACCACGGCGGCCACTACAATAATGACAATAAATAAGGCATTAATCAATTTCGTGCGAAATTTCGGCACGCCCCCGATCTTGCCTACAATGGCTCTGACCCGTTCCTTTTCCAGCTCGAAATGTTCCAGCGCCTGCTTAAGATCGCTTATCTCATCCTCAGTCTTCTCGTATTTGTGTTTCATAAGTACTCCTTACGCCAAAACGGTTACTATTCGGACTTGACGAGGTATCTCTCCAGCCCTTGCGAGTTACGCCGTCGAGTTTTACTTCTAACAAGAGTTTTGCAAAAGTTCAGTTCTAATATAATAATCAATCTATTCAGTGGATACAAACAGTTGAGGCCATCTAAAGTTGCGCGAATCGACCGATGATACCCACAGCTACCCACCTAAAATTTTTATTGACACACTCGAATATCTTTGGCAGAATTACGAAAGTTTGTTATCGGAACATTTAGACACAGACATAAATGAAAAAGGTATTTGATGCAAGAATAGTCTCCGGATAGCCTTTTGGTTTTACAAAGTTCCAGCAGCTTTCTCTCCGTTCAGCCACTCCCAGATAGATTTTTCTACGGCATAAAATCGCATGGTTACACGGGAAACTGCCGGTCATTTAGTAATAAGAGTATGCCTAACTTCGATTTTGCAAAAGTTCATTTAATAAGAAAGAACGATTTGTACAGCAATATTTGCTTTAAAATTTCCAGAATTTACTGTAAAATCCGGGAGATTTGACTAAACTTGGGGCGACCCGGCGATTTGGCCGGACAGAATCACGTAGAATTTCGAAAAAATACCGAATAAGGAGTAATGTAGCATGACTAAAACGATGCAAGCAGAAACAGGCAATAAAAAAGGCAAGCCGGCAAGGGCTGCCGGATATTTGGAGCGCGGCTGGGTCATTGCGAACCATAAGCTGGTTTCGTTCCACGCGGCGTTTATTTCGTCGGTGCTGAGTCTTCCCGCGGCGGCACTGGCAATTGCTGCGGCCGACCCGGAAGCAAATATCAAGCTCGAAGTACTTAAATTCATGTTTTTAAGCTGGGAAACGGTTGTATCCGTAATAATTCTTTACCTGTCCTGGCATATCGGCATCGCCATTCACGAGATGGGGCACTTTTTAACCGCCGTGAAGCTCACAGCGTTGAATCAGGACTCCCAGGAAAAAGCCGACGCAGTCATCGAGGGTGGCGGCGGCAAATTCGGCTGGTACGCCCAGATGTTCCTGATGATTCCATGGGGCAAGTTCTACGGCGTCAAAAAGGAAAACGGCAACTTCGCCCCCGATGCCCCGTACAACCTGGCCGTGGCGGCATCGGCGCCGATCTGGAGCCAGTGGCTCGCCACGATATTCCTGCCGATTGCCGGCTTCTTCATCCTCGTGGGACTGTCCGCGGGGCAGGACTGGATGATCTACGTCGGCCGGTTCTTCCTGGCGCCGGGCTGTGTCGGTCTGCTCGACCGGCTGCTGGCCGACTCCGGCAAGCTGCGCGAGTTCCGTACCAGAGAGAAGATCGCCGCCGAGCAGGCGGCCAGGGCGGCTGCGTCCGCCTCAAAGGAGAGCTGGATGGTTCAGGTCGTCCAGGTCAAGAAGAGACTGCTCACAACGCGAATGCAGTCGGTCACGCTGAGAGATGGAAGCAAGGTCGCGGCCCCGTGGCAGTTCCGTAACTGTGCGATGGGCGGTCGGCACACCGAGAAAGAGTATCCCGAAAGCAATATCTCCATGCAGGAGAGCATGTTCATGCCGCTCTCGCCCAAGGCCTACGAAGATGCCCAGGAAATGACGGTTAAGCTCCAATACCGGCTCAAGGAAATCATCGAGGCCGCTCCGGGCGCCAAGGTTATGGGCGTGGGTCTTGAAGGCGGAATCGCGCCTTATATCGACAAGGAACCGCAGGACAAGGTTCCTGAGCAACGAATGTGGCGGATGATGAAGCAGGCAATTCTGGACTGCGAGTACGTGCCTGGCGTGGACGTCGCCATCGCCTTAGATCCCGCGGCCTCGGAACTCGAGAACTTATACCGCGAAGAAACCGGCCAGAAAGACTCGGTTGGCATGTATCGTTTCTGGCGCGACAAGAGCAAACTCGATATGAGCCGGGATGAAATTCTCGAACTCTACAAGCAGACCATGGAAGAGGACATCCCCGTCCTCTCGATTGAGGATGGCTTCGGCGAGCGGGATCATACAGGCTGGCAGAACCTGATGAAAGAGCTGGGAGATAAGGTGTTCGTCATTGGCGACGACCTGGTCACGACCAAGGACACGAACATCGAATCCTGTGCCAAGAACGGCGAGATCAACGCAACCCTAATCAAGGCCAACCAGATCGGAACTCTTACCGAAACAGTGCTGGCCATGCTGACCTCGCTGGCCTACGGAGCGGACCTCGTCGTTTCACACCGGTCCAAGTCGCCCAACGACCCGTTCGAAGCGGAGATCGGTACGGCGATGAACGCCCTGGGTGTCAAGTGCGGCGGCGGTGCCAACACCGAGCGGCTCCAGAAGTATGGCCGCGTTATGGAGATTATCGCGCTGGCCAAGGCCGCCCAGAGAGAAACCACCGCGGCCGAGCGTAAGGAGGTCGAAGATAACGTTAAGGAACTCGTTCGCATACTCACGGGCAAAGAGGATGTCTCCGTAATGCCCGATGCGGGCGAACTGGATATCGCGGCTCTGCTGATGAAAATGCTCGCCGTCGAGGCGGTCAGTGGCACCGAAGAGGCGACCAACGCCGGCATTCCTTCTGCGGCAGCGACCCTCTTCTTAGGCAAAACCGGGATCGTCCGCTTCAAAGGCTCGACGCCACTCGGCACCAGCGCCGGCGAGGACGAGGCGATCCACTATGTGGACAGCATCATCGAGCCTTCCGATACAACCAAGAAATATGCCGATCTGTTCAGGGAACCCGGTGATGGTACGCTGCGGTTCAAGAAGGATGTGAAAGCCGACGATATCCGGGCCAAGAACGATGAAAAGCTCATGGCCCTCTGGAAGAAATCCAGACGCTACGACGGCATGGGCTGTATGGATGCCGTCCAGCATATCGAAAGCGTTCTGGCTAAGGCGTTTATCGGCAGGAAACTGGGCAATCTTGGGAGCGTGCTGGAGATCGACAAGGAACTGCTGGGCCTGGAACTGGAGCAGGCGATTCTCGCGGGGCGGATTTCCAAGAACGCACCGACCGAGGAGAAGATCCACACCATGCAGAGAAAGGGCATTCTCGGTATGAACGCCATCCTGTCCATGTCGCTGACGCTGGGCCGCGCCGTTGCGGCCGCCGACGGCAGGGAACTCTGGCAACTCCTCCGCGACATAGCCGGGGAGGCTATGGCCAAGTTCGTCGATGCCAACACCAAGGGCAAAAAGAAGAGCCTGGCGGCCCTCAAGACGACCGATTTCGACGAGCTGCAAACCATCTTCCGCGAAGCTTCGGCAGCGGCCATCAAGGAAGACAAGGATATTTACGAGCTGCTCAGAGCACAGTTGCCCGTCTATCCGGTGTAACAAAAAAGAAAATAACGATTAACAAATATCGAATGCCGAATTAGGGGCAAGCCTGTGAGCTTGCCCCTGTTTTTTTTCTCTCACAGCTTTCGGTCTAATTTGCGGTAGCTTAT
>Ga0209121_10000319_pt1 | contig 51326 bp, 42 predicted proteins | sample Cruoilmetagenom3_FD_187292 | JGI IMG/M metagenome (GOLD analysis project Ga0209121, IMG submission 187292) | Oil polluted marine microbial communities from Coal Oil Point, Santa Barbara, California, USA - Sample 3 (SPAdes) (version 2) | ecosystem: Environmental > Aquatic > Marine > Oil seeps ... | reverse complement strand
AAAAAAAATTTCAAAAAAGTGCATTTTTTCCTTGACAAAATCTTGTTTTTCCTATAGAGTGGTGAAAAGTGGTGAAAAGTGGTGAAAGAAAGGAGAGGTTTTTGAGTCTCAGTGGATGCCATTCACATTCTGTCGACTATAAAGGCAGGATATTTATTCCCTCAAAACTAAGAAAAAGGGTTGTTACCAAGAAAAACAAGATAGTTGCTGTTACACGTGGTTTTGACCAGTGCCTTTCAATTTACTCGTTGAATGTTTGGAAAGTCTTTGAGAGCAAACTGCTTGCTTTACCGCAGAGCAAAAGAAAGAACAGGTTTATTGTTCGGTACTTCCTGGAGAATAAAGAAGATGTGGAAGTTGATAGCCAGGGAAGGATTAAAATCCCCCAGCATCTTCTTGATTATGCAGGTATTGAAAAAGAGGTAATTATTGCCGGGGTTCTTGATAGAATAGAGGTGTGGAATCCTGAAATTCACAGGAAGGAGATAGAAGGTATGGAAAGTATTAAAGATGAAATTCTTGAAAGTCTGGAGATATAATGAGGTATCAAAATGCAAAAATAATTCCAAGTAAAAAAAGATTATTTAACTCCTCCTATGATTTGGAATCCTATATGGGACAGAACAGTGATGATGTCGGCATAGTTGCAGTTTCCGGGTATCTTAAACGAGAAGGTATCAAAAGATTGTATAATATTATAAATAAAAATCTGAAGTTAGGTATAACCCATTTCATTCTTAATTTGTCTCAGGTCGAACATATTAATTACAAAGATGTTAATCTGATTCTGGATATAAAGGAAAAGATTTCTCGATATAAAGGTGAGATTAAATTTGTTGTAAAAGAGCCATATATCATAGATATTCTTGTTGTTGGTGGTTGGCCTTTTATCTGGAATTTCTATCCCTCTGATAGTAGTGCAATTGATGCTTTTAAGAATGAATATAGTTTAATCTGGAGGTAAAATGTCAACAATACATATTCCGGTTCTATCGAAAGAAACAATTGAAGTTTTGATTGATGGTGGTGGCAAAACATATATTGATTGTACAGTAGGAACCGGTGGGCACTCAGTTGAAATTCTTACGCAAACCCCTAATGATGTAATCGTTATCGGTATTGATAAGGATGGGGAAAGTCTCAAAATTGCAAGGAAGAAATTGGAACCCTTTGGAAGTAGGTCTAAATTATTAAAGGGTGGATTTGAAGATATAGAGAAACTTATAGAACCCCTTGATGTAGGACCTATATCTGGTATACTTTTTGACCTTGGTATGTCTTCATTCCAACTCGATGCACCAAAGAGAGGGTTTAGTTTCCGAGAAGATGGTCCGCTTGATATGCGGTTTGATACCGAACAGGAACTTACGGCTGAAGAGGTAATAAAGACAACCTCTCAGGAAAAATTACTTGAGCTCTTTAAGAAACTTGGTGAAGAGAAATGGTCTCGCAGACTTTCAAGGGTGATTACAGAGAGGAAAGCAAATAAAGAATTTGAGACTACTCTTGAACTCAGTGATTTTATAAGAAAGAATATACCGAGGAGAGCTGCTCATAAGACGCTTGCGCGGGTTTTCCAGGCGATTCGTATTACGGTAAACAACGAATTGGAAGATCTAAAAAAGGGTTTATTAGAATCATTTAATATTCTTGATATTGGTGGAAGAATGACATTGATTACCTATCACTCCCTCGAAGATAGGATTGTAAAGAACTTTTTCAGATTGTTAAAAAGTGCAGAGTTGATAACTGTGATAAATCCCCGATGCGCTAGACCCTCTAAATCTGAAAGATTAAGAAATAGAAGGTCAAGAAGTGCACGTCTCAGAGCAATGAAGAAAATAAAGGAGATACCCGAAAAGATTGCAGAAATGGAGAAGATGGATATGGAAAAAGAATGGGAAGGCGAAAGAAGTGATTAAAAAAGTTTTCCTATTTGTTTTTATTTTTTCAGCAATTGTTCTGCTGGCATTATTCTATGTATGGGAAAGAGCAACAGCATTTCAACTGACACTGGTGCTTGCTGAAAAGAAAAGAAATTTAGAGACCATTCAAAATAGTGTTGATAGTTTGAGATTGGAGTACCTCGACATTTCGTCGGTTATAAGGATAGAAGGTATTGCTAAAGAAAAACTTGGGATGCGGTATCCTAAAAGTGGAGAAGTAAGATATGTGATTATGGAATAATTTTGTTTACAGGTTAAGAATGAAGAAAGAACGAATTCGTTTTCAAATAGTAATTTTTATAGCCATTTCTATATGGTTTTTTTCCTTTTTGAAACTGGGCTATATTCAGATTTTTAGGAATGGTTATTATTCTAAAAAATCGCGAAAGCAGAGTATAGAAAAAATTATTGTCTATCCAGAAAGAGGTAAAATTTTCGATAGAAATGGTAAAACAATTGCTACGAATATGAAAACAAAAACATTAGTTGCTTTTCCACAGAAAGTCAAAGATAAAAAGAAAACTGCAAAACTGTTGTCAGAATATGCTTATGGTTCATTTGATAGGTTATACAAATCTCTTCAAAAAGGAAAATTCATTTATATAAAAAAGCATCTTAAAAAAAAGCTACCCAAAGAGGTTAGCGCAATTGAAGGCATAGAGCTTCTTCAGGACAAAAACAGATTTTATCCTTACGGTATGCTCTGTTCTTCTCTGATTGGTTTTGTTGGAACGGACTATACAGGGCTCGAGGGATTTGAATTTGAATTTGATTCGCTTCTTGGAGGTAAACCTGGCTGGGCATATCTTCAGAAATCCCCGAGGGGTTTGCTTTACCCACATCCTGCTCTACCTGTCAAGAGCGCCACAAGTGGGAAAGACATCGTTCTTACTATAGATGTAGATATTCAATCTATTGTCCTTTCAGAATTTGAAAAGGTTTTTAAGAGTACATCTGCCAAGGGAGGTATTGTTGTCGTTATAAATCCCAAAACAGGTGAGATACTTTCAATGGTTAATTTACCTGCATACAACCCAAATCGACCACTTCAATACGATAAAGATTTGTGGAGAAACCGTACTATCTCCGAATTGTTTGAACCAGGTTCAACATTCAAAATCGTTGCTGCTACAGCAGCAATAGATGAAAATTTATTTAAACTGGGTGATATAGTTGAGGATGGAACAGGGTTTACCCGGATTGGAAAGGTGAAGATAAAGGATGCTGAAAAGCATGGGCCGTTGACTTTTGCAGAATTTATTGAGCATTCAAGTAATGTGGCAGCGACAAAGATTGCAAAAAAAATAGGTAAGAAAAAATTTTACTGCTATACCCGCTCTTTTGGATTTGGGGCAAAAACAAGGGTTAGACTTCCTGGTGAAGAAGGAGGGAATATAGGTAATCCGTTTCATTGGTCGCCATTAAAGTTTGCAACAATGTCTTTTGGACAAGGGATATCCGTTACCGCACTTCAACTTGTCTATGCATATAGTGCAGTTGCAAATGATGGTAATTTAATGAAACCTTTACTTATTAGAGCCATTGTATCAAGTGCAGGGGATACCATTTATACATCTAAACCTATTGTGGTAAGGAAGGTGATGAAAAAGACGACTGCTCACACATTAAAAGACCTTTTTGCAAGGGTTGTTAATTCAGGAACGGGTAAATTTGCCAGGATTGATGGACTGGAGATTGCAGGAAAAACCGGGACAGCAGAGAAGAGTAAACCTGTAATTGGTTACGAAAAAGGTGAGTACGTTGCCTCCTTCATTGGTTTCTTTCCTATTAATGATCCTCAAATTCTTGTGGGTGTTTTTATCGATGAGCCGAAGGGACCCCACTGGGGAGGTTATATTGCTGCTCCTCTCTTTCGTAAAATTTCACGAAGAATTCTTTGTTTAGAGGATTATAATGGGAAAATAGTTAACAAGTTGATTGTAAAAAAGATGGGAGAAGAGACAAATGAAGCTCTCAAAAATAATTGAGGTTATCGAACCCATCGAGGTAATAAATTTTTCAAATATATCTATAGATAATCTTGCTTACAACTCGAAGAATGTTACAGGTAAAACATTATTTTTTGCTATAGATGGTGAGAAATACGATGGTCACCAATTTATCGAAGATGCGATAAGGAATGGTGCAAATGCATGTGTTGTTAGTAAGGAAATGGGAATAAAGGATATACCTGTAATCAAGGTAAAGAATGTCAGAAAGACACTTGCTCTGGCTGCAGATTTTTTTTACGGGTCTCCATCGAAGAAACTGTGTGTAGTGGGTATTACAGGGACAAATGGGAAAACAACAGTTTCATTTCTTATAAAACATATCCTGGATAGTGTGGGAAAAAAGACGGGACTCATTGGAACTATTGGCTGTTTTTACGGGGGGAAAAAGTTCAAGATTCCCAATACAACACCCGAATCACTCTATATAGAAAAAATTATGAAGGCAATGGTCGATTCCGGAATAGAATTCTGTGTTATGGAGGTCTCTTCCCATGGAATAAAAATGGGAAGGGTAGATACCATTGGTTTTGATTTCGGAATACTGACAAATATCTCGAGAGACCATCTTAATTTTCATAAAACCTTTTCTGATTATATCGATACAAAACAGAGGTTTTTCAAGGAACTCGGAGAAGATGCAACCGCTATTATTAATCTTGATGATAGGGAAGGAGCGAAATTTATAAAAGGGATTCTGTCAAGATGTTATACCTATGGTTTGGAAAAAAAGGGGGATTTCAAAGGGGAGATAAAAAGAATAGATAAGAACGGAATAAACTTTGATGTTCTGTATAATGATAGGTATGTACCGATTAAGTCGTCGCTTCGAGGAAGGTATAATATCTACAATATATTACCTTCGTTTGCTTTTTCCTCTCTTATCGGAATAGAGGAAGAAGAGATAGTGAAAGCTATTGATTCCTTTCAAGGTGTTCGTGGAAGAGGAGAACTTGTAAATACACTTCTTGGTTTTAATTGTCTCATAGATTATGCGCATACACCCGATGCACTTCTTAATCTTTTGAATTCCGAGAGGGAGCTAGCAGATGGAAGATTGATATGTGTATTTGGTGCAGGCGGGAACAGGGATAGAGGGAAAAGGATGGAGATGGGTAAGATTGCAGCATCTCTTTGCGATAGAATTATACTTACATCCGATAATCCGAGGGGAGAAGAGATATTGTCCATCATTAATGATATTAAGGAAGGGATAGATGGTAAGGATGTTACTATTGAGATGGATAGAGAAAAGGCAATTGCGTTATCTATTACCATGGCAGAGAGAGGCGATTCCGTTGTTATTGCTGGAAAAGGGCATGAGGAATATCAGGAAATAAAGGGAAAACTTTTTCCATTCAATGATAGAGAGATAGCCCGATTCTATATTAAAGAGAAGGAAAAGAGTAGTAAATGAAGGTTGAAGGTTTAACTATTGATTTTATAGTTCGTGCAACAGGTGGAATTTTTAAGGGAAAGAGAAGAAAACTAACAGGCGTATCTATCGATTCAAGAACAATCAGGAAAAGGGAAGTCTTTTTTGCACTTAAGGGAGAACATTTAGATGGTCACAAATTTTTGGAAGAGGCGTTTAGAAAAGATGCTTCCTGTGCAGTAGTTGAGAAGGGATTACCCGATAATGAAAATATTATAAAGGTAAGGGATACAACTATTGCCCTTGGTGATTTAGCAAGAATGTGGAGGAAGAGATTTAATCTAAAATGTATTGGTATTACAGGGACAAGTGGAAAGACCACTACGAGAAGAATAATAAACCACCTTCTGATGAATAAATATGAGTGTTCTGAAAGTATAAGGAACTATAACAATATGGTTGGGCTTCCCCTTTCTCTACTCCAGTTCAATGAGAGGACAGATATTGCAATTATTGAAATGGCTATGAATAAGAAAGGGGAAATTAGAAAACTCACTCATATAGCGAATCCTTCTATAGGTGTTATTACGAATGTTGGGCGAGGACATCTTGAATTTCTCGGTTCTGTCCAGAATGTTGCAAAGGAAAAATCTGAGCTTCTTCACTATTTAAAAAAAGGGGATGTAATCTTCTTAAATGCTGATGACCCCTATCTCATGAAAATGAGAGGAGATACAAAAGCAGCAGTCATAACCTATGGTATAGATAATCCTTCCGATTTTCAGGCAAGCCATATTGAAATTGGAAAGAAAGGTTCTTCTTTTTCAGTAAATACCGTCGGCTCCTTTTATCTTCCGCTTATTGGGAAGATCAATATCTATAATGCTCTTGCAGGTATTGGGGTTTCCAGTTTTTTGGGATTTGGAAGTGATGAGATGAAAAAGAGATTGAGGTCTCTAAAACCCGAGATATGGAGATTAAACAGGGTTATCAAAGGGGGAATTACAGTATATAATGATAGTTATAATGCCAATCCCGATTCAATGGCTGCTGCGCTCTCCATCGTTGCTAAGGAATCGGGAAAACGTAAGATTGCCTGTCTGGGGGACATGCTCGAACTGGGGAAAAGAAGAGCAGAATTTCACAGGGAAGTTGGTAGAAAATTACATAACTATGGCTTCACAATCGTATTTCTTTATGGTCATCTCTGCAGGTATGTTATTGATGGTCTTGACGAGAGTGGTTTTAAGGGTAAGGTTTTACATTTTAACGATATTGAAGAACTCAGGAAAGAACTTTTTCAAACGGTGAGAAAAAAAGATGTTGTTTTAATAAAAGGCTCTCATAATAATCGCCTTGATATAGTTGCAGATGCTCTTATTAAAAACATAAGAGGGAGGAGATAGATGTTCTATCTTTTATTGGCTCCCCTAAAAGAGCATTTTTCTATCCTTAATATTTTCCGGTATATCACATTCAGGGCAAGTTATGCTGGTATAACATCAATAGTACTCTGTTTTGTATTAGGTCCTCACTTAACGCGATGGCTTAAAAGAATCGGGATAAGAGATAACCTCAGACCATATCTTGATGATGCGCATAAGAAAAAAAAAGGAACGGTTACAATGGGCGGTCTTATAATGCTTATCAGTATAGTTATTTCTATTATTCTCTGGGCAGACTTAAGTAATAGATATATTCTTATTTCTCTGGTTTCCATCCTCTGGCTGGGTATAATTGGTGTGGCTGATGATATACTAACTGTGAGGAATAGGAGAGGAATCAGTGTAAAAACAAAACTCCTGGGACAGTTTAGCCTGGGAGTTGTAATCGGGGTTCTCCTGATATTTGCTCCTCAGGTTAAGGGATATGAAAATATGACCAGTTTACTTTTTCTTAAAAACTTTTTTCTGAATCTCGGTTGGTTTTACATACCATTTATCATTTTCGTAATAGTCGGAACATCCAATGCTGTTAATATAACAGATGGTCTTGATGGACTTGCAACTGGACTTCTTGTGATTACGGTAGGTAGTTACGGTATTCTTTCTTACATAGCAGGAAATGTGAATTTAAGCAAATATCTCAATATTCTTTTTATACCGGGAAGTGGTGAACTCTCAATTCTATGTGTTGCGATAGCTGGAGCATGTCTCGGTTTTCTCTGGTTTAATGCCCATCCTGCAGAGGTTTTTATGGGTGATACAGGTTCGCTGACACTTGGTGGTATTCTTGCTATAGTTGCTGTCTTAATAAAACAGGAATTGCTACTCATACTGCTTGGAGGGGTTTTTGTTATAGAAACATTATCGGTGATTTTTCAAATTGCCTATTTTAAGCTAACAGGCGGAAAGAGGTTGTTCAGAATGGCACCTATCCACCATCATTTTGAAAAGTTAGGGTGGCCCGAAAGCAAAATCGTTGTGAGATTCTGGATTATCGGGATACTTTTAGCAATTCTGGGTTTGAGTACACTTAAGATAAGATGAAAAGAGATAAGATTGCACTGAGTGGGAAAAAGGTTACGGTATTAGGGCTCGGAAGAAGTGGTCTTGCAGCTTGTAAACTTCTGCTTTCCGAAGGTGCTGTTGTTTTTGGTAGTGATAAGGGGAGTCCCAATGTTGATATTCCTGGTCTCGAGTTGGAGATAGGTGAACATACGGAAAGGATTTTTGAATCTGAACTACTTGTTGTAAGTCCCGGTATTTCACAGTATCACTGGGTGATTGAAGAAGCAAAGAAGAGGGGCATAAAGGTGATTGGAGAGATAGAATTGGCTTCGAGTCTTTTTGAAGGGAAATTGATAGCCGTTACCGGAACAAATGGGAAGACAACGACCTGTGCACTGATTAAAGAAATGCTCACGGAGGCGGGTTGTAAGGCTGCACTCGGTGGAAATATTTCTCCCGGAATTCCACTTTCGGAAGCGGTGATGAATGCGGATAGGGATACGATTATGGTCACAGAGGTCAGCACTTTTCAACTTGAGACTATAGATATGTTTAAGCCTTTTATCGGTATAATAACGAACATTACGCCCGACCATCTCGATAGACATAAGGATTTTGAAATCTATGTGCAGTTAAAAAGAAAACTCTTTAAGAATCAAGACGGAGCGGATTACACTATACTGAATTATGACCAGGAGATTACAAGAGCAACAGAGAAGGTAGTAAAATCAAAAGTATATTTCTTTAGTGTAAAACAAGATATGGAAAATGGAGTTTTCCTTTCTGGTGATGATTGCTTTTATAAAAAAGAAGGAAAAAGTCAATTTCTTTTCAAGAGGACCGATGTCCGACTGCAGGGAATGCATAACCTCGAGAATATCCTCGCTGCATCTCTGGTAAACCTAATTTTGGATTATGATATACAAACCATCAGGAAGGTTGTAAAGAATTTTGCAGGTGTTCCACATCGTCTTGAATTTGTCAAAGAAATCAATAGTATAAAATTTGTAAACAATTCAATGTGTACAAATCCTGTTGCTTTTAGAAGAAGTATAGAAAGCATAAAAGGTTCTTTTATTTTGATATGTGGTGGAAGAAATAAGAACCTTGAGCTCGAAAAGATGACGGATTCTATTAAAAAGGCAAGGTATGCAATCATTATTGGCGAGTGTGCTCCTTTTCTCGCTGATGCTCTTGAGAAAAGTGGATACAGAAGATTCTCTATAAGTAAAACAATGGAGGAAGCAGTGGATATTGCATTCAGGGAAGCATCAATTGGTGATACAGTATTACTTTCCCCTGGAGGCTCCAGCTTCGATATGTTCAAAGATTTTGCAGAAAGAGGAAATTGTTTTAAGGAAAGTGTAGGGAGATTAAGTAATGGTTAAATCTGATACAAAGGAAATTGATATTCTCTTTCTTTTATCTGTTCTTTCGCTTGTTTCTATAGGTATTGTGATGGTTTACAGTTCTTCCTCGTTTTATGCACTCGAGATTACTAAATTGAAGAGCAGTGCCATTTTTCTGAAGAGGCAACTTATTCCTATGATTATAGGTATCGTTATACTTTTTATTGCCGCTATGGTGAAGTATACCCTGCTCAAAAAATTTGCAAAAGTGGGTTTAATTCTTGGGTTATGTATGCTCGTTTTTGTACTTTTATGGGGAAAAGAGATAAACGGTGCGAGGAGATGGATTGTAATAATGGGCAAGACATTTATGCCTGTCGATTTTGCTCGTCTTCTTCTATTTATATACCTTGCGGCTGCATTGAGCTCAAAAAAGAGAAAAAAAGATGATTTTATTTATGGGTTTCTTCCAATTGTTGGAGTGGTAATGGTTTATGTAGTACTCATACTTTTACAGCCGAACATCAGTTCAGCACTTTCTGTATTACTCGTTTCCGGTATTTTACTCTATGTGGGAGGAACGAAAACAAAACATATTCTTTTATGCCTGCTGGTCGTAGGAGTTTTTATTCCAATATTCGTGAAGGTTTTGAATTTTCAGTATGTATTAAAGAGGATTGACCTATTCGTTGACCTCCTGAAGGGTAATCCACCTTATCAGATTCAGCAATCTCTTATAGGGATAGGTTCTGGTGGACTGTTTGGAATGGGACTCGGTGCTGGAAGGGAGAAACTGCTGTTTCTTCCGATGTCGTATTCCGATTTTATTTTTGCAATTATAGCTGAAGAACTGGGATTTATAAGGGCTGCACTTATATTGGGCTTATTTCTTTTTCTTTTTATATTAGGAACAAAGGTATCGAAAAATGCAAATGATGAGTTTGGAAAACTTCTGGGATTTACCCTTACCGTTAATATTTTTGTTAATGCGTTACTGCATATCGGTATTGTTCTGGGGATTCTACCAACATCGGGGCTTCCACTTCCTTTTGTGAGTTTTGGAGGTAGTTCTCTTCTAGCAAATTTTATTGCTGTTGGGATAATATTGAATATTTCTATGAATAGCAGGAAGGAAAAATATGAAGGTTATTATAGCAGCGGGTGGAACCGGCGGTCATCTCTATCCCGGTATCGCAATCGCCCGTGAGTTAAGAAAACTTAATGCGAATGCAGAAATTTTGTTTGTTGTTACAGAAAAAGCAATGGAAAAGAGGGTTGTAATGAAAGAAGGATTTAAATGTTATTCCCTTCCCATCAAGGGATTTCTGGGAAAGAGTTTGTTACAAAGGTTGGTTTTTCCACAATTTTTCATTATTAGTATACTACTCTTTGTATTTATCCTTGTTCGTCGAAGACCGCGTGTTATCATTGGAACCGGTGGTTATGCTTCTTTCGTTCCTCTTTTTCTGGGAGTTCTTCTGGGAATACCAACGATTATCAGTGAACAGGATAGTTATCCTGGGCTTACGACAAAACTACTCTCAAGATATGTAACCGATGTTCATATTGCACATGAGAATGCGAGACATTACCTGAAAGCCAAAAGGTGCATACTTTCTGGAAATCCACTCAGGGATTCCATCTTTGAAGGTAAATATCAAGATGCAATGGAATTTTTTAATCTTGACGAAAAAAAGAAGACCGTTCTAATCCTTGGCGGAAGTCATGGTGCAAGGTCAATAAACAGGGTTTTTATCGAAGTTATTAAGAACCAGGCCTCTTCAGAAATAGAGTATATTTTTCAAACAGGAAAGGATGATTATCAATGGATAAAGGAATCCTTGAAGGATATAAAAGTGAATGTAAGAATATTCTCTTTTATAGAAAGAATGAATCTTGCCTATACGGCTGCCGACCTCGTTTTTTCACGGGCTGGTGCACTTGCTACAGCAGAGATAACTGCAAGGGGAATACCGTCGGTGCTCATTCCATATCCCTATGCAACAGGAGCACACCAGGAGAAGAATGCAAGATATTTAGAGAAAATGGGAGCCTCTGTTATGCTGCTGGATAGTGAACTTAGCGAGGAGAAGGTTAAACATCTTTTGATTACCTTACTCGGAGACGAGAAGAGATTAAAAAATATGGAGAAGAATGCACTTTCATTATGCAGGAAAGATGCTGCTAACAAAATAGCTTTACGCATTTTGTCTCTTTCAAGAGGTAAACGGTATGTTTCGTAATGTGAAAAGAATACACTTTGTTGGCATAGGTGGTATTGGGATGAGTGGTATTGCAGAGGTACTATTAAATATGGGGTTTGAGGTTACAGGTTCAGATGTATCGACTTCACAAATAACAAAGAGACTGAAGACCCTTGGAGCAAAAATAAAGAATGGACATAATGGGTTGAATATTCTTGGTGCTGATGTTGTTGTTTATTCATCTGCTGTAAAGAAGGATAATGTCGAACTTGTAAGTGCAGATGATATGAAGATACCTGTTATTCCGAGGGCTGAAATGTTAGCAGAGTTAATGAGGATGAAAAAGGCTATAGCTGTTGCTGGAACCCATGGTAAAACTACGGTTACTTCTTTAATAGGTAAAATACTGACAGAAGCAGGATTGGACCCAACCATTGTTGTCGGTGGTAAATTAAGAAGTCTCGATACAAATGCCAAACTTGGAAAAGGGGAATATATTGTCTGTGAAGCAGACGAAAGCGATAAATCATTTCTAAAACTTTTACCAACATTTGCTCTTGTTACAACAATTGACGAGGACCATCTCGATAACTATGCAAATATAGATGAAATAAAGTATGCATTTCTTGAATTTGTCAACAAAGTGCCTTTCTATGGATGTAATATTCTTTGTCTCGACGAGCCAGATATCCAGTCCATTCTTCCTGAGATAGAGAGAAGAACAATAACTTATGGTTTCTCACGACAGGCAGATATTTCGGTCTGCGATGTGGAGTTAGAAAATTTTCATTCAAGTTTTACCGTTGTGGGTGAGCGTGGTGAAATTGCAAGGGTTAAACTCAATATTCCCGGGAAGCATAATATCGCAAATGCATTGGGAGCAATTGCAATGTGTCTTGAATTAGATGTTGATATTGAAGTAATCAAAAAGGCTCTTTTAGGTTTTCATGGGGTAAGAAGGAGATTCGAAATAAAAGGTAAACTCAATGGGATATGGGTTGTGGATGATTATGCTCATCATCCAAGAGAGGTCGAGGTTACACTTGCATCGGCAAGAAATGGTTGGGCAGGTCGAATTATTGCAATCTTCCAGCCTCATCTTTTCTCGAGAACGATAAAACTAAAAAATAGATTTGCTACCGCTTTCAACGAGGCAGATAAAGTGATAATAACCGATATTTATCCTTCGAGGGAAATGCCTATACCCGGTGTTACAGGGAAAATTATTTATGAAGCGATTAAGGATTATGGTCATAGGAACGTTACATATATAAAGAATAAGGATGATGTCGTTACATATCTCAAAAAGCATGCAAAGAGAGGCGACCTTATTCTCACAATCGGAGCCGGCGACATATACAAGGTGGGAGAGAAATTTATCAGGTCCGAAGGAGGGAAAATACTAAAAGATGCTTATTTATGATGCTATCAAAAAAGGTATGAAGGGTGTAATAAAGAGGGATGCAATGTTGAAGGATTATACCTACATAAGCATTGGAGGTCCTGTAGATATTTTAACTATACCAGAAGGTGTTGAGGATTTCAAATGGCTAATGACCTTCATTAGAAAAGAAGGATTCAGATATTTTATTCTTGGCAATGGGACGAATCTTATTTTTAGTGATAAGGGTTTCAGAGGGATTGTTGTGAAGATGAACCGGTGTTTCCAGGGGATGAAGGTCTATGATAAAGAAATTTTTGCAGGAAGCGGAGTAGACCTTTCTAAACTCATTCTTACATCTGCAGAAGATGCTCTGTCCGGTTTGGAACTGCTTTCAGGTATTCCTGGTACAGTTGGAGGAGCCATCTGGATGAATGCAGGTGCTTTTGGAAGAGAGATAAAGGATTGTGTGAAGAGTGTTCACTATATGAATAAAAATGGGGAAGAAAAAGAAGGAGAGATTGAATTTTCATACAGGAAGAGTCCTTTTAGAAAAGGTGATATAATAACCGGTGCACTTTTTGGTTTTGAAAAGAGAGATAAAAGGCAGATTATGGAAGAGATTGAGAGGATAAAGAGAAAGAGGATGGAGAAGCAACCGCTTGAGTTTGCCAGTGCAGGTTCGGTATTTAAGAATCCTTCAAATAGTTCGGCGGGTGAGATTATAGATAGGCTTGGTATGAAAGGTATGAGGATAGGCGATGCAGAACTATCTACGAAACATGCAAATTTTATCATAAATAGAGGAAATGCTACATCCAATGATGTGAAAAGCATTGTTGAGAAGATTAAGGAGAAGGTGAGAAAAGAGGAGGGGATTGAGTTGGAATTGGAGGTGGAGTTTGTCGAGGAAAAATAGAAAATATAAAAAGAAAGGGAATAAACTCAATAAAAGGAGGCTATTCCTTGTCCTTTTTATCATTGTTTTCTTTGTAGGAAGTTTTGTTTTTTATGGAGGAAAGAAAAACCGTAGAAAAGGATACTATGTGCGCGAGATTATTATTAATGGTATAGAAAGATTAGAGCTCGAGGATGTTTTTTCGTTATCGGGTATTAAGAAGTGTAATCTTATAGATGATGCAGAGACTATGAAAATTATCGAGAGATTAAAAGGTAACGAATGGATAAAGGATGCCCATTTGCAGAAGTGCCTTTTTGGTAATTTGCTTATAACGATTGAAGAGAGGCAACCCATTGCAGTTCTCAAAGGAGCAAAAGATATGTTGCTCTGTTCCGATGGGAGTGTTGTCACTTATACTAAAGGTTTTACAGAACTTCCCGCTGTCTACATAGAAAGTGTAGCAAAACCCTCTCTTTTCACCGTACAAATAAGAAGGATAAAACAATATCTTAATTTACACCCAATAAAAATTTATTTTAAGAGTGATGGAAGGGTACTGGTTAAAGTGGACGGTTTTAATATTATTATAGGAAATAATAATCCATTACCATATAAAAAGAAACTTTGCTCCATACTGGAGAAAATGAAAAAAGAAGGTTATATGATCTGCGATATGCGGTTTAATAATCAGATAATATTTGAAAAAGGTGGTGAACTATGAATAAAGAGGGTTTAATTACCGGATTAGACCTTGGAACTACAAAGATCTCTGCGATTATCGCCGAGATCAATGAATCGAACGAAATCAATGTAGTTGGGGTTGGCACAACACCTTCTTATGGATTAAGAAGGGGGGTTGTGGTAAATCTCGACAAGACCGTTCAGGGGATAAAACAGGCTGTTGGCGAGGCAGAACTTATGGCAGGCGTAAAGGTTAGTGATGTTGTTGTTGGTATTGCAGGAGACCATATAAAAAGTTTCAATTCAAGGGGTGTAATAGCTGTTTCGAGGACAGAGGAAGGCATTACAAATGAGGATATAAAGCGGGTAATCGAGCAAGCAAAGGCTGTTACCATTCCTATGGATAGAAAGATCATTCATGTGCTTCCACAGGATTATACCGTTGATGACCAGACAGGTATTAAAGAGCCTGTAGGAATGGCAGGTGTAAGGCTTGAAGCTGATGTCCACATAGTAACAGCTGCTATAACCGCCATCCAGAATATTATTAAATCAGTTGAAAGGGCTAATTTTGATGTTAGTGATATTGTTTTACAACCCTACGCATCGAGTTTCGCTGTTCTTGATGATGAGGAAAAGGAGCTCGGTGTCTGTCTTATAGATGTTGGAGGTGGGACAACGGATTTTGCAATATTTTTTGAGGGTAGTATAAGGCATACATCCGTTGTTGGATTGGGTGGAGTAAATGTTACAAACGATATTGCCATTGGTCTCCGAACACCCAGGGTTCAGGCAGAAGAGATAAAAAAACGATATGGTGTTGCCCTTTCTTCTTTGGTCGATACAAATGAAATGATGGAGGTTCCGGGTGTAGGTGGAAGGAAGGAGAGAGAGGTTTCAAGACAGATTCTTTCATCGATAATAGAACCGAGATTGGAGGAGATTTTCAGTCTGGTTAACAGGGAAATTAAGAGGAGTGGATTCGATGACAGACTTACCGCTGGAATAGTTCTTACAGGTGGGACAGCAAAGATGGAAGGTATAGACCAATTAGCAGAGAGGATATTTGACCTTCCTGTTAAGGTAGGTATTCCAAAAGGCGTTGTTGGCTTGACCGATGCTATTGCAGACCCTGTCTATGCATCTGCCATTGGTCTTATACTTTACAGTTACAAACATGGAGAGGAAAGGAGTTTATTTGAAAAGAAAACAGGGTTCTTGGAAGGAATTATCAAAAAAATTATTAACTGGTTTAAGTCTGTTTAGTATGATGGGAATAAGATATGACCGCAGAGATGGGAAAAATGCGGAAAGCAGAAAAAAAAGTAGTTCGAGGCTTTTAACTGTTGAAAAAGGAGGATAAAATGTTTGAACTCGTAGAAGAAAAGGGGAATATACCCAAAATAAAGGTAGTAGGTATCGGTGGTGGAGGAGGGAATGCCGTTGACAGAATGATAACAGAAGGACTCGAGGGTGTTGATTTTATATCTGTCAATACGGACCATCAAGCTCTATCAAAATCAAAAGCCACCACGAAGATGCAAATTGGGGAGCAACTTACAAAGGGACTTGGTTCTGGAGGAAATCCAGAAATCGGAACGAAGGCAGCCAAAGAGGATATTGATAAGATAAGAAACACAATGGAAAATGCACAGATGGTTTTTGTAACCGCCGGAATGGGTGGTGGAACAGGAACAGGTGCATCTCCTGTTATTGCTGCTGCTGCAAAACAGATGGATATTCTAACCGTTGGTGTGGTAACAAAACCTTTCAATTTTGAAGGTAAGAGAAGAATATCTCAGGCAGAAGAGGGTTTACTCGAACTTAAAAAAGCGGTGGATACACTTATCGTTATTCCCAACCAGAAATTGCTTTCCGTTGTCAGTAAACAGGTATCAACCTTTGAAGCCTTTAAGGTTGCTGACAGCGTTCTCTTCAAAGCAGTTAAGGGAATATCTGAACTAATAATAAAGCCTGGTGTAATAAACCTTGACTTTGCCGATGTAAAAACCGTTGTGACCTACAGGGGTGATGCGATTATGGGAATAGGAACAGGGATAGGTGAGAATAAGGCAATAGATGCTGCCCAGGAAGCGATAACCTGTCCACTCCTTGAAGATATATCTATTGAAGGAGCAAAAGGACTTATTGTAAATGTAACAGGTGGAGATGACCTAACATTACAGGAAGTAAATGAAGCAATCAGTGTTATTAAAGAAGCGGCTGGAAATGATGCCGATGTTTACTTTGGTCTTGTGAAGGGTGCGAAGGAGAAGGTCATTGTTACAGTCTTTGCAACGGGTATCGGTGTACCTATAATTGATGTGGAGAAAGAGAAATCGGAGAGCAACGAATTAAGAAGTTTGGATTCGGCAGGATACAGAGATATACCTACCTTTCTGAGGAATAGGAAAAAGGAAGAGAAGGTGGTACTGGAAGAGGGAAAACTGAGTACCATCTCTATAGATGACCTCGAGATTCCCACATTCTTAAGAAAACAGATGGATTAATTTTCCTTAGTTAGCACCAAGATGTAGGGGCAACCTTTATGGTTGTCCAAAAGCTCTCTTTTCGCATTTAATGTGACGAGAACCACAGTTTAGTTACCCATAGAATTAAATGGTTAAACTAAAATGCTGATTAATTTCCTCATAATAGTTCATTTGAAATTTGTTAATACCATAATATAATTAGATATGGCTATTTCTAAGGATAAGATGTATTTTAAGTTCTGTCTATATGGATTCCTTAAAAACCAGAGGTTTTTTGACCCATTTATCATACTTTTTTTTAGAGAAATGGGGATGTCTTTTCTTAATATTGGTGCATTATTTTCTATAAGGGAAATATCAACAAATATTCTCGAAATCCCTACAGGTGTAGTTGCTGATTCCTATGGAAGAAGAAAATCGATGGTTGCATCTTTCTCCTCCTATTTGGTTTCCTTTTTTATGTTTTATTTTTTTAATCATTTTTATATTTATGCTTTTGCAATGATATTCTTTGCTGCCGGAGAGGCATTCAGGAGTGGAACACACAAGGCACTTATACTTGAATATCTGCGAGTAAAAGGTATGGAGGATAAGAAGGTAGAATATTATGGTCATACACGTTCAGCATCCCAGTTTGGTTCTGCTGTTGCCTCTCTTCTTGCAATTGCCATTGTATTTCATTTTAAGAGTTATCATCCTGTATTCCTTATATCAACAATTCCTTATTTGTTTGGACTCTTTCTTATGCTTTCCTACCCGCGATATCTTGATGGAGAAATTCTGGAACTAAAGGGAAGATGGGCAGGAAACATAAAGGAAAAATTTTGTGCAACATGGTTCGCATTTATGGGTATGTTCAGAAATAAAGAGGCTATGAAATCAATTTTTAATTCCTCTGTTTTTGATGCTTTTTTTAAGTCTTCAAAGGATTATCTCCAACCCATATTAAAAGCCCAGGCATTAGCACTGCCAATTTTCCTCTATCTCGCAAAGGAACAGAGGATTGCTGTTGTTGTTGGAATAGTCTATTTTCTTCTTTATATACTCACAAGTTTAGCATCGAGGAATGCAGGTAGATTTGTAGAAAAGATAAAGTTCCTTTCCCTTGCAATAAACCTTACATACATTCTTGGAGGCGTATTATTATTGATTTCTGGGATTTCAACCTCTTTTAACATCTCTTATCTAGCAATTCTTGCCTTTATATTGTTCTATATTATTCAAAATTTAAGAAGACCTATGAATGTGGGATATATAAGCGACAACATTCCACACAAAGCAATGGCATCGGGATTAAGTGTTGAATCTCAATTAAAAACCATAATAATGGCAATATTAGCTCCTGTAATTGGATTACTTGCCGACAGGTTTGGGGTGGGGATTGCCCTTATCATTGTATCCATTCTATTTCTTTTGAGTTTTCCATTTATTTCAGTTAAGAAATCGGAGAAATCGGTGTCAGGCTGAAAAATAGAAATAACTATTGATAAATCAGAAAAAGTGTAGTATAATATATTATTATGGCTAGGAAACCGAGAATAGAATATCCTGGAGCTTTCTATCATGTGATAACACGAGGTAATCGCAAAGCAACTATATTTAAGGATGATAAAGACAGAGAGAGGTTTTTGCAGAGGGGGTAAAAAGTTATCCACTTATATGAAACAGATAATGCTGTTTTTATTTTGTCTTTTGCTCTTTGCAGGAGTTGCTCGGGCAATAGAAATAGAGAAATTGCTGGAAAAGGCAGGAGAGAATAGCGTCGAGGTTGAAAAATTCTTAGATGAATCTAAAGAAAAAGGATATGATGAATGGGCTTACTCTCTTCTTTCCGCGATGCCCGATGTTGACCTTGTCAATCTTAAATCGGATGATGTTATCTCTTACTTCGATGCACTGGGCAAGAATCTTGATAGGGTTTCATGGAAAGGGAAAATCGATGATTTTCTTTTTTCTTATTACATACTGCCTTACAGGGTAAGTCAGGAGCCCCTGGAGAATTTTACCCATATATACGGTGATACCCTTTACTCTATTGTGAGAGATGCAAAGGATATGAAGGAAGCAGCCTTACGTATCAATGAATGGGTATTTACAAAGATGAAATATGAACCCACCGCAAGGTGGGACCAGAATGCACTTATAACAATAAGAAGAGGTATTGGAAGATGTGAAGAGATGGCGATTCTTTGTATAAAGGCACTGAGAACTGTTTGTATTCCGGCAAGGGATGTTTATACCCCCTGGTGGCCATTTACAAATAGTAATCATGCATGGGTTGAGGTGTGGCTCGATGGGGAATGGCATGCACTTGGTGGTGGGGAATTAACAGATCTTGATAATGCCTGGTTTGAGGTTCCATCGAAAAGGGCGGCGATTGTCGAAGGGGTTGTTTATGGAGAGATGACAGGGGGGAATGAACCCATTTATAAGATGAAGAAAGGTTATACCATTGTCAATGTAACCCCTCTCTATTCAGATATTACAAATCTGTTTGTCCAGGTAAAAAATGATGATGAACTAGCGGATAGCGCCTCCGTATCGATATGTGTTTACAACTACGGCTCCTTACCACCCGTTGGATTGAAAAAGGCAGACAGGAATGGTTTTGTGAAATTCCTTGTTGGTAAAACAGACCTTTTTATTTATGCATTCAAGGATTCACTCTTTGGATATAAGATATGGAGGCCTTCTTCAAAAGAGATTGATACCGTTAAGATAAATATTTCGAGTGGAAATTTTCCCGATACCTCATTCTGGCTCTATACAAGAAGAATAGAAGTGGAAAAGAGAAAGACTGACTATAAAGCAAATAGGGATTCCCTGTATCTCTTGCAGCAGCAGCACTTTTTCAAAATAAATATCGTTGATAGTTCACTTGTTTCTATACTCTCTATGAGAGATAAAAAACTCATAAATATTTTTTACAATGCAAAAGGAGGGGCAAAGCCTCTCCTGACATTTTACAAAGGGCTTTCGGATACCCTGAAGGATATTTTTATCGATTATTTTGATGCACTTCCTCCAAAGGACATTGTATCTATCGATACAACGGGACTTTACGAAGAGCTTTTATGTGTTAAAAAATCAAAGAAATTGGCTGACAGTAATGTTCCTGATTCAATTATAAAGAATGGGGTTTTATCCGATAGAATACTGTTCGAACATTTTGCTAAATGGAGAACCTGTATACAATCCGAGTTTATAAATTTCAGAGGTGGAAATCTTGAGGAGACAATCGATACCATTTTCTTCTGGGTAGAGAGTAAGATAGAGAAGGTGAAGGATAGGGGATATTTCGGACCCCAGAAGAATCCAGAGGATGTTTATAGGACGAAACGAGGAGTCGATGCAGAAAGATATATTCTTATAACAGGAATCCTTAGGAGCATTGGAATTCCTTCAAGGATAAAATGGAGTTACGATGCAATAGAATACTGGGCTCAGGGATGGAAAGAAAGAAGTTTCGTTGAGAAAAAAGAGGAGGAAAAAACCTGGCTTTCATTGAGGTTTAACGAGAATGGAGAGGATGTTACAAAGAGAGAACGTTACTATTATGACTATAGTATAACGAGATTCGAGAAATACCCCAACAGGCTTGATGTCCCTGTTGATACATCAGATGGAAAGAGAATAATTACCATTGACAGTAAACCCGCACACTGCATAACTGGATGGAGAAATGGCTACGGAGATACTTATGTAAGGGTAAAAAGGGTAGCAGCCCGTGTTGATACGACTAACTTTGTCATAAATACGGGCATACCAGAAGAAGCAGAACCAGGTGATTTGATTGTAAGAAAATATAAGGGCTTTGATGTCAAGGATTTCGGGATTAGTAATGCGGAATTGAAGAAAGGGGAGGTTTTAATAATTGTCTTTGATACGGAATCAGAGGTATCCAGGTCGACGCTGAAGAATGCGAAGGAAGCGATAAATGGTTTCAATGGAATGGTTTTTCTTTTTGCCTCTGCTAATAACAGGAAAACAGCAGAGGTTTTCTTAAAGGAGATGGGCATTAGTAAAGGAAGTTTATATACTATTTCAAAGGATGTTTACAAAAAAAGATGGGGAATAAGAGAATTGCCCTCTGTTCTTTATCTCGAGGATGGAAAAGCCATCTTCTGGGTAGAGGGACTCTTCTTACACCTTTCGAGGATGTTGGAGGATTTAAGGTAAAAAGGGGAACAACGACATTGCGAGCCCTGCCTGTGGTGATGGAGTAGCGAAACTTGTTTCGCGCAAAAAAAGCGTGCCAATCTCATATTGTCGGAAGGCGAGTACTATCTATGCTGAAGTCGCCGACGCTCCAAAGCTTTAGCGACGGAGCGCTTCGGCACGTAGACATAGCTGAGCCTACCCCGTGTAATAGGAAAATGCTTTCACATAATGGTATTACACAGGGTTAGCCTGCGGACTTAACTCTATATTATACAATAAATTACGCAACCTAAAGGTTGCGGCTACCATATGAAAATTCATAATTTGGCATAGTCTCTCCTAGTTGCGATTCATTACCACTCTCCATTATTTTCTCCCATTCCCTTTTGGGCAACCGTAAAGGTTGCCCCTACAACCTGCGACTACCGATAAAATTTTGATTTTTTTTTAGTTACTCATTGACAAATGGAATAAAATATAGTATTATTAGATAGAATTTTATAAAAGGTATAACAATGGCAAAAATAGGTTTAAAGGTTTTTAAAAAACTTACGAGTGTAGAGAAATACCTTCTTAAAGCCAAAAGCCGTGATGAACTTTTGAGGAGAATAACAAAGGAGATTGTTTCTCTTGTTGATACAGATGTTGCATCTATTTTTACTATTGATTACGATGATATGATGCTCATTGCTGAAACAGGTTACGGTATAGATGAAAGAGAAATAAAGAAGATACGAATACCTTTATCGTCCAGTGAAACCGCTTTTGAGTCATATAAAACAAAGAAACCTGTTGCAGTTTTCAATGAGAACATAGAAGGTAAGATTCCAAAACCATTCGTTAAGAAATATAATTTTCGTTCATCGCTTATTTTACCCCTCGTAGGTCTTAAAAGAAAGGTCTTAGGTTTTCTCTTTTTAGATACAGTGGGAAGAACAAAAAGGTTTACAAGGGAAGAAAAGATACTTTGTGAATGTTTCGCTAATCTCGCGGCTGTATCATTGGAACAGATAGGACTTAGAGAAAGGCTCGAGAAAAAACTAAGTATTCTCTCAGCTTACAATGAGATAACTACATCAGCACTCCATCCTTTGAATATAAAGAGTTTCATAAAGAAAATCCTCGTAAAGTCAATAAATATACTTAAAATGGATTATGGAATGATACAAATCGTGGAGGATGGAAAACTTGTGATAAAAAGCCATATTGGCATTCCAGAGAATTATCTAAAAAAATACAATAGGGTAAAAATAGGACAACATATAAGCGGAAAAGTAGCAAAAACGCAAAAACCTATTATTATAGAGGATGCTTTAAGTGACCCAAGGGCAACAAAAGAGGTCGTTAGAATACTGGGGTATCGTTCACTTATTGCCATTCCGCTCGTTGCAAAGGATAAAACTATTGGTGTTGGTTCAATCCTATCAAAGGAAAAGAGGGTATTTGAAAAAGAGGGAATCGACTTCTTTAGCAATATTGGAAAACAGTTAGGAGTTATCTTTGAAAACGCCATGCTTTTTAAAAGCATTGATATCTCTAACAAGAAGATAAAGGCACTATTAGAAGTAAATCAGTCTATTGTTTCCATTCTCGACTTATCGCTTCTCTACAGAAAGGTGCTGGATGAATTGCCATCAATAATCACCTGTTATGCAGCATCTATACTACTCCTTGATAAAGAAAAGAATGAGTTGATGGTTGTTGCGGCTTCGGATTATGGGCCGAAAAGGCGAGAGAGAGAAAAGGTAAGGATAAGGATGGGGAAAGGAATCACAGGTAGTGTCGCAAAGACAGGAAAACCGGTTATCATCCCTGATGTGCGAGAGAGAAAAAGTTATATTGGGGTAATAAAAGAAATTAGGTCCGAGATTGCTACCCCACTTTCTATAAAGGGGGGCATTATAGGGGTATTGAACGTTGAGAGTAACAGGGTTAATGCTTATACAAAGCAAGATTTGGAGATTCTTACTGCATTTGCAAACGGATTAGCAATTGCTATCGAAAATGCGAGGTTGTATCAAGAATCAAAAGAGAGGACAGCACAGCTCGAGCTCACAAACAGGGTGATAAAAGAGATTGGGAAAACCAGAGATATAAATGTTGCATCACAGAAGATATGTGAAATAATCCAGGGCAATTTCTATTATGACCATACATTGCTTTTTCTACTGGATGAAGAGGGTGAAAACCTTGTGCTCAAAGGTTACGCAGGACTTCCTTATAGAATAAAGCAATTTCAACAGAGCATTAAGGAGGGATTGTTGGGGCTTTGTGTAGGAAGATGTGAAAGTATTCTTGAAAACAATACGGCGAAGAACAAGTCCTTTATTTCTCAACTACCCAAAGAGGAAACTGCACTTTCCGAGATGGATATTCCACTTATTTTCGGTGGGAAGGTTTTTGGAGTATTGTCACTGCAATCAAGAATTAGGAATGCATTCAGCAAATGGGACCTTATGACAATGGAATCCGTTTCAGAGCATATTGCATCCGCATTGAATAATGCAGATCTCTTTTCCCATCTAAGAAAACGTTTATCGGAACTATCAACAATTTATGAAATAGGTCTTGACCTCTCTATTTCAAGAAACCTCGATGAACTACTTGAAAAGATTTATAAGAGGGCAAGTTTAATGACAGGGGCAAAAACCTTTTATGTTGCATTATATGACGAGAAAAATAGCACAATTAAATTTGAGATAGACTACGAAGAAGGGAGAAAAAGACCACAAGAAATATATGAATTAAAGGATATATCTGGGTACACCGGTTGGATACTGAAAAATAATATTCCCATACTTATCAAAAACTTTGAAGATGATACGAGGAAATGTCCAGTAGAACCCATAATTGATGGTTTAAAAATGCATTCCTATCTGGGTATTCCCATCAGATTCGAGGATAAAGTTATTGGTGTGCTTTCCTTACAGTCGCCCGAGTCTAACCTTTTTGATAAATCAACTCTGAGTCTTTTTACGACATTTGCAAATCAGTTAGGGGTTGTTATTGAAAATGCAAGACTTTTTACAGGAATGGGTGTTGTCGTAAAGAAACTCGAAAGAAGTTATGATCAAACCTTACGTTCCCTTGTTTCCGCACTCGATTTCAGGGAGAGGGAAACCCAGTACCATTCAGTCCGCGTTGCTGCATATGCTGTCGAACTTGCTAAGAGGTTGGGTATATCAGAAAAAAAATTGAAGTATGTATATTGGGGTGGGATACTCCATGATATAGGAAAGATTGCAATTCCTGATTCGATTTTGCTCAAACACGCCGCACTTACAGATGACGAATGGAATGAGATAAAAAAACACCCTCGTATAGGTTATGAGATTGTAAAGGTTATTGATTTTCTTGGTGAAGCCAGCGAAATTGTCCGATACCATCATGAGTGGTGGGATGGTAAAGGTTACCCATACAGAAAGAAAAAAGAACAAATTCCCATATATGCAAGGATATTCAGTGTAGTTGATACTCTTGATGCGATAACATCTAAAAGACCTTACAGGAAAGCTCGTTCATTTAAAGAGGCATACGATGAGATAAACAGGTTTTCAGGCAGACAATTTGACCCGAAGATTGTAAATGTTTTTGCCACTGTTCCCATAAAATTTTGGGAGAGAATCAGGAATACTAAGCCTATAAAGTCTAATCTCAGTATTTCATCCATAGATACATTAAGAAAATAGAATGGTAAGAGAGGAAGACTGCCGCAGTATCTATCTTTACATAAAACGGAAAGTGCTGACTGTAAGGAAAAGAAAGATATTCTCTTCCTTTATCTTTTACCTCCTTCTAATCCTTTCTCTCTTTTTCTCTTTTATTATTTTCATTCTCCTCTTTGATAATATAATTTATATCAAGAAAGTTTATAGAACCCTTGTAAGAATTATCTCTCTGTTATTTCCTCTGGGCTTTCTTTTTTTCTTCCTCAAGAATAGTTTGAAGTTATGGAAAATAGATTCATTGACTGCTTTTATGGAGAAGAAATTTCCCCTCTTCAAAGGGAGGCTCTTTGCAGCATTTGAATGTTCTCCCAAAAACCCTCGTTTTTCTCGCGGACTCGTTTATGCCAATCTGAGGGATGTTCGGGGCATTATTGCGACCTTGCCAAAAATCCCCATAATTACGAGAAAACGCAATCTACTCATCAGACTATTTTATTCGTCTGTTGCTTGCATTCTCTTCCTCTTCATTATTTCACCATCAAGGTTTGTTCCTTCCCTTACAAGGGTTTTTTTCAATCGGGATATTCTTTCACCACTCTTTATTGTTTCACCCGGGGACTATTGTGTCGAGAAGGGGAAAGACATTACCCTCTCCTTAAAAGCCTTACAGGGACGTATTTCAAATCCTGAGTTAATAATAGGAAATGCTCGAATCAACATTAAAAGAAAAAATCGACATCTCTATAGCACTACCATTGAGTCTATCGAAAAACCATTTGTCTATTATTTACAATTCTCTGATACCTTTTCGGAGAAATACAAGGTTGATGTTGTTGAACATCCAGGGGTTGAGAGTATCATTTTCACATTGCACTTTCCACCTTATACAAAGGAGAAATCTTATCAAACGAACGATTTTGACATTTATGCACTCAAAGGAACAAGAATCGATCTATCAGGAAAGAGCACGCAAATGCTCAAAGGGGCTGACCTCTTCTTTGATGATTCAAAATGTAAATCCCTCGATGTAAAAGGAAATGTTTTTACTGGTAGTTTTTATGTGACTGAAACAGAGACATTTACAATAGACCTTTTAAGTGAAAAGGGTCTTGAGAATTCAGAAAAGGCTCTTTTCCATATCTTTTCCTACAACGATGAATACCCGTTTATTGAGATAGTCGAACCAGGAAAGGATGTCGACCTTCCACAAGAATTGGCAGTTGACATAGTTGCCAATGTGAGCGATGATTATGGTATCTTAAAGGTTCGCTTGGTCTGGGAAAAGGATAAGGAGAAACATTTTATTCGCATTGCGTCGAGTCAAAAGGAAAGAAATAGCACCTGTAAATATAGGTGGGATTTAATGCATCTTCCGATGTTTCCGGGAGATACACTCCTATATTATGTAGAGGTATTTGATAATGATATTGTATCGGGACCCAAGGTAAAGAGGTCAAAAACATTCTCTATAAGATTCCCTACTGCCGAGGAAATATATAGAGAGGTTGCTGGTGGTGGAGAAAGGTCGAGGGAAGTATTTGAAAGGGAATCGGATAAATTGGAGGATATAAAGAAGGGTTTTCAGGAGCTCGAGCGGGCACTGAGAGAATCGAAGAACCTTTCATGGGAATCAAGGAAGAAAGTAGAAGAGATTATAAAAAAGGAGAAGGAATTATTAGAGAATATAGAGGAGACCAGAAAAGAGATGGAAGAGCTTACAAAGAGAATCGACAATACATTTCTTAATAATCCAGGGATAAGGGAAAAATTGGAAGAGATTAAGAAACTTATGAAGCAGCTGGAGACAGCGGAAATAAAGAAACATATGGAAGAATTACAGAAGGCATTGGGTAAAATGGAAAGAAAATCTATGCTTAAGGCAATGGAAAAAATGATGCTTTCACAGGAGGAGTTCAAAAGTGCTATAGATAGAACTCTTGAGATGCTGAAGAGATTCGAACAGGAAGAGAGGTTTAAGAAACTCATTAAAGAAGTGGAAAAGATCAAAGATGAGCAGAAAAAAATAAATAAGGAAATAGGAGGAAAGAGAGGAGAAAAACAGAAGGATTTAGAGCAGAGAGAAAAGGGATTAGAAGAGGAGCTTGGGAATTTATCAAAGGAAATGGAAGAGCTCGCAAGGGAACTCGGGAAGGATGATTTGACTGCTAAGAATGCACTCGAGAAAGGTTCAAAAATGACGCCAGATATAAAATCTCAGATGAAAGAAGTCCGGAAGGCAATGAAGCGGTCCAACCAGAAACGATCCCTTGCTCTTGGTGAAAAAGCAGAGAAGTCACTTTCAAATCTATCAAATATGTTATCGGGTGGTCTTTCCAGTATGTTATCCCAGAGGAAAAAGGAGCTCGAGAAGAAACTTTATGCAATAATCGAAGATGTTGTTTTTCTCTCTTTTGAAACAGAGAAGGCGATGAATAATATTAAAAGGGAGATGGAAAACGATGAAATTCTTTCCCTTGAGGATGGTATTAAAGAGGGTATAGATAAAACACTTTTGGCTCTTGAAAAACTAAAAGCAAAAAACCCATTCATTCCACCAATGGTTGATGATGCATTGATAAGAGCAGCAAACAATATTAAGAACTCATCAAACAATTTGTTGAAAAATAATTACCCTGGTTCATTTGTTTATGCAAAGAGAACAATGGGTTCACTCAATAATGCAGCATTAGAGCTTATTGAGAATATGGAAAATCTCCAGAGTTCAGGAAGCGGAAGTATGTCACAGTTGTTACAGCAACTGCAATCCTTATCAAGTGGACAGATGCAGGTAAATAATGGGACGGAAGCAATCTTTCCGATGACTCTGCCTTCGGGTAACATTCCACAGGAGGTGCAGAGGCAACTTCAAAGGTTATCGGAACTACAGGGTTCACTTGCAGAAAGGATGAAAAGGTTGAACGAGGGTTTAGAAGGGAACGATGGTGAACTTCTTGGTGATATGGGAAAGATTGCGGACGAAATGAAAGAGGTGGCAAAAGAGATTGGAAATTATAATGTTGATAGGAAACTTATTGAAAGACAGGAGAGAATTCTCTCGAGAATGCTCGATGCGGAGCGCTCCATACATAAACGGGAATTCAGCAAGAAGAGGGTAGCGGAAAGACCCGGAGAATATATAAAGAGTGAACCGCTACCTTTACCCAGAGAACCTGGTAAGAAAAAGGGTATAAGAAAGGATATTGTGAAGGAACTGGAGGAGAAATATCCAGAGGAATACCGAGACCTTATTCGGGCTTATTTTAATAGACTTCTGAAGGAAGAGAAAAACAATAGGTAGCCGTACGCTTTAGAGATTGTATCAAAATGTCAATTTCCGCAAGGTAGCCGCAACCTTTAGGTTGCGTGGGCTATTATTGAATTGCTAAACAACTCTGCATTTTTATGGAAAAATATTTTTCTATTGACAAAACCAAAAAATATTCTTATAATTGATGTATGATAAAAGAATTGCTCAATTTAGGATATAGAAATTCGCTTCGCTATAAGAACAATACAAGAATTGTTAGGTCATAAAAATGTGGAGACAACTATGATTTATACACATTTTTTTAATCAAGGCGGAAATGGTGTAAGAAGCCCAGCGGATTTATTATGAGATTAGGTTGCTATTTTGAGCAACATAATGTAAAAAACTAAAAGGAAGGAAATACTGTGTAATATATTTAATAGTAAGCAGTTAACCAATAATAAGCACATAATATTAGTTAGTCATGGAAAGCAACATTTGCTGTTTTTATTAGTACACCTAATCTTACCTTAGCTGTTACAAGGGAGAAACAAATGAAGAAATCGTCATATATACTGGTTATTTTGGGTGGTGCTATTATAGGAATATTCATACTATTTCCTGTGAACGAGGCCGTTTATTATTATGAGCACATTCGACTTAATCCTAATGCACCAACTCTCATGAATTTCATTCTTGGTGAATTTGCCTTTCTCCAGACTGGAAGGAATTTTGAGGTACCTATCTTCTATTTATTTTTTGGTGCCTTGCTTTCTTTCATAATCACAAAAATACGTAATCTGTTTGCCAGGAATACTAGGTTACTCCAGCGGGTATCCGAAGAACTGGGTAAAAATGTCGCTCAACTTATAGCTCAAGGAGAAGGGCCTCTGATCGAGTTTAAATCGTCATTTAGATGGGATTTTCAGCAATCTAAAATGAATCGGACTCTTGAGACCGTAGTATTGAAAACAATAGCTGGCTTCATGAATAGTGATGGAGGTTCACTTCTTATCGGAGTAGCTGACGACAAACAGATTCTGGGCTTGGAAAATGATTACCAAACACTTAAGAAACCTAATCGTGATGGTTTTGAACGAGCGATTATGACTTCGGTATCATCAAACCTTGGAACGGATTTATGTCGGCACATTTATATTATCTTTCACGTTATTGATAATGCTGATATATGCAGAGTGATCATTATGCCTTCTAATAGGCCGGTATATTTAGAAAATGAAGGGAAATTGAAATTGTTCGTGCGAACTGGTGGCAGCACTCGCGAACTAAATTTACGAGAGGCTGTGGAATACATCGCAATCCATTGGACTAAATAGTGCGTGATGCTTCAAATGGCTAATAGTGGGGTCAGCTGGTTTATAATAGTAAGGTGGGTCACCATCTCTGTTTCTATCCCCCCCCTGATTTTTTTTTGCTTGACTTAATTTCTTGTCTATGTTATAAGATTGCCGTTGTTAAGCCGGGGTAGCTCAGTTGGTAGAGCACAGGACTGAAAATCCTGGTGTCCGCAGTTCAATTCTGCGCCCCGGCACCACTACCACCCCGAATTGTTCATTTTCTTGAATAGTCAGAAACTTCCGGAATGTTCAATTCTGCGCCCCGGCACTTTCTAAAGGCTATTTTTCAACAAAGTGGACAATACTTTAGTTGTTTCTTGAATACCTTCTTCTATTTCCCTTGAGACAGGTTTCATAAAATCGAGACATTTTGGTTGGATACCAATAAGGTAGGATGGTTTTTTTAGCAACGAAAGGTAAAGTTTTAATGGTATTTTATGTGATGAGGTTGCAACTTCTATCTCTTCCCTTTCAATAATCAGGATGACTCCACTTTTTTCATTAGCACTGACTGTATCTACAAATATTACGAGAGCAATGTCCTCTCTTCTGTTTATGGTATCTACGATTTCTTCCATACCGTCTGTCTCAAGAAATACCCTGTCGGGGAATTCCGATTTAAGGGCTTCCGCTATCCTTAATCCAAAACCATCATCCGCACGGTCTCTATTACCGAGACCAACTACTGCGATTCTTCTGTTACCAATGATTTCTTCAAGTTTTTTTAAACGCTCTTTACCCATCGTTATATAATTGGCTTAAAATTTTATAAATGTATATTTATTTTTAATAGAGGAATATATTATTTGTTGGAAGAATTAACAACCTTAACAAGATGAGCGGAGCAACTTATGCAAGGGTCGTAAGCCCTTACTACCATTTCGAGCTCGGGTTCGAGTTTTTTCTTCGATTTTTTTAGCAGATTCTCTGCAGTAATCCTTAAATATCTCTCAATTTCATCAAGATTTTGAGCCGTCGGAGTGACTATATCTGCTTCCGTAATGAGCCCATCCTTCAGGGCATAATGGTGATAGAGTATTCCTCTGGGTGCTTCCACTGCTGCTGTTGCCTCACCAGTTTGCTGTGATGGAATACTCGGTTCAGTATCCGGTAACTTATGTATTTCATCGATGATAGAAGGTATCTTTTCCAGTGCAAAGAGTATCTCAACGAGTTGTGCGTGGTTATTGTATAAAGGATTTTTCTTCCATCTTGGATTATATAGTTTTTTGAAGTAATTGTATGCTTCTCCTTTTAACCTTTCACCGAGTAGGTTAATCCTTGCAATAGCCCCCACGGTAAATGTTTTCCCTTTGTATTTTGACCTTTTAGCATAGGAATGGGAAACAACATATTCGTTGGTAAGTTCTTTATAATCCTCTACATCTATTTCTTCCCCTGTTGATATGAGAACCGTATCTCCTACCAGTCCGAATTCCTCTCCAGAATTTAGACACATAAATGTTGTCCTTTCCTCACAGTAGTCAGGAACCTTAATCGATGCAAAAATCTCTAAAGCATTTTCTACAGCTGGAATCAATTCGATTGCCTTTCTTCTAATTTCAAAAAGCTCTTTGTTGTCGGGAAATTTACCAAAGCCTCCCAATATTGGATTTTCTCCGTGTATCATTCTTCCTGATGTTGTTTTCATTATATGATTGGCGAATGCTTTTATCTTTAGAGCTGATGTGACAACATCTTCATAATCTTTTAACATTTCTATAACGGACGGATAGCCTAAGAAATCAGGGAGGGCAAGGGCAAAGACATGGAGGGAATTGCTTTCTATACATTCACCGAGATGCATCAGATTTCTCAAAAGTAATGTTTTTTTCTTTACAGGGACCGCGAGTGCCTTTTCAAGTGCCCTTATTACTGCATAGGTATGTGAAACAGTACATATTGCACATATACGTGGTGCAATATTAATACATTCCGAGCAGGTTTTTCCGATTAGGAGTTGCTCGATGAGTCTTGGACCCTCGAATATACTAACCTTTACATTTTTTACCTTACCCTTGTCTAACTTTACGACTATACCACCATCGCCTTCCACCCTTGAAAGTAAATCAACCTTTATCTTTTCCATTTTTATAAGTGTTCTTTCTCTGCTTGAGATTTTATTTTATTGTTTTTTACCCTTTGCTTCCCTTCTTTTTTTTGCTTTTTCGTTTTTGGTAAATTTCTTTAGAAGTTCCATACCTGTTTTTCCGCCGAACATCCTGAGCCTCCTCGTTATTTCTTCGGGGGAGAGTCCAATGTCACGGAGGAGCTTAGATTCTGAAGCGATGTTTGCTTCGTCAACGGGTCCCCAACATCCTACACAGGGAATCCCGTGTTTCGGACATATCGCTCCACATCCAGCTTGCGTAACCGGACCAAGACAGGGAAGATGTTTTTCAACCAGAAGACACTGATTCTCATACCATTTACATTCGGTACAGAGAGCAAAGGAATAGGGTGTAGGTCTAAAATCATTTATAAGTTTCGTGAATGCAGAAAAGAATTGGTCGGCACTGATGGGACACCCGGGGATAAAATATTCGACCTTTACAAATGTGTTGAGGGGTTCTGATTCGAATGTACCCTTACCAATGGTTATTTTTTTCTTTCCGTAAACCCTTTCAAGTCTTTCCCTGTATCCCTTTTCACCCAGTTTCATAGATTGTAATCCACCAAAACAGGCACAGGTTCCGATAGCAACCAATATCTTACTTCTCTTTCTTATTTCCAGTAATTCTTCCCTCTGCTTGTTTGTTGTTATCGAACCTTCAACAAAAGCAATATCAAGCTCGACTTCATCATTATTATTGCTGGTTGCCATTGAGAAAGAGACAATCTCTGCCTTATCGAAAAAAGGAACAAGTCTGTCCTCTGAATGGATAATAGTTAATTGGTCTCCCGCACATCCCGTAAAACCATATATACCTATCTTTTTTTTCATATCTCAATCATTAATTTATATAAGTTCTTTCATATGGAGCACATCCCAGTATGAAAATACAGGTCCGTCCATACAGGTGTATATACCTTCTATAGCACAATGGCCACATTTACCAATGCCACATTTCATTCGTCTTTCCAATGTCATTAGTATCTGGTGTTTCGGTATCTTTAGTTTTACGAGTTCTTCAAGTACGAACTTGTACATAATTGGTGGTCCACATATACATCCATAGGTGTTTTCTTCTTTTATCTCCCCAATTTCTTTGAAGAGTGATGTTACAAGACCTGTATAATAGGGCCATTGTCCTGTATCATCATTGTCTACTGTGAGGAGGCATTCGATATCTTTCCTCCCAACGAATTCAAAGATCTCCTTCTTGTAAAGTATATCAGCAGGTTTTTTAGCACCGTAAAGTAAATGCAACTTCCCAAATTGCTCTCTATTGTCCAATGCATAAAGAACAAGAGACCTTAATGGTGCTGCACCAAGTCCCCCAATTACAATAAGAAGGTTGAATCCTCTCATTTTATCAATCGGAAATCCATTTCCGTATGGTCCTCTAATACCAATTTCGTCATTCTCTTTCAATCCGAAGAGTGTTTCTGTTAATCTACCTGTTTTTCTTATACAGAATTCTAATAAACCCGGTCTTGAAGGTGTTGAGGAGATAGAAAATGGTGCTTCACCTGTTCCTGGGATTGAAAATATCATGAACTGACCAGGCTTGTAATCGAAGGAGAAAGCCCTATCCATATCAATAAAACGAACCTGGAAGTATCTTACACCCTCTGCAAGGTCGTATTTTCTAACTATCCTTGCTGGTTCAGGGAGGTAAGGATTTTTCATTTATCATTCCTTGTGATAATTGTTTTGTCATCAACCTTTCCCGTAAGCAGTGCTTTAACAACACTAAAGATATTTATATCTACAGGGCAGGTATTGATACATCGTCCACATCCAACACAGCTTGGTTTTCCATAAGCACCCGTGAAGGATTCTAATTTGTGGCTATACCATAACTTCAATCTTTCTGCCTTTGCTTCTCTGAAATTGTGCCCCCCTGCAACCATCGAATACTCCTTGAGCATACAGGAATCCCAGTGCCTTTCCCTGTTAACGGAACTGTCTGTAATCTCAATTTCATCCCTAACATCATAACAGTTACAGGTAGGGCAAACCATAGAGCAGGAGCCGCAGGAAAGACATTTCTCGCCCAGTTGTTCCCATATAGGACTATCGTAATTCAGGTCCATAATATCCGGGAGTATATCGAAATCCAATTTTTCCTTGAATTTTGTATCTCTCCATTCCCTCCATTCGATGAATTTATGAATATCCTTCTGTGTGACATTCTCATCAAAAAGCTCAGGGGTCATACGAATCAGGTCATCCCCTTTGCTTGAACCGACCCAGACAAGATAGAATTCATCGAGATTTGTCATCCCAATATCGAACCCTTCCTCTATCACATGTGTTCTTGTTGATTTACAGAAACAGGTTTCATTGGGAATGCAAGAGAGGGCAATTATGATACTCATTTCCCTTCTTTTGAAATAGTATGGGTCCTTATATTTTTCACCGAAAACCCTGTCAAAGATGAGAAGTGAGTGCAATTCACAAGGTGGTACACCATAGATAATACGTTGTTCAAATTTGTCTATTTCTTCTTCATAGGTTTTTCCATTGTAGTGGAACATCTGAAATTGTGGGGGTAGGAAAAGTTTCTTTATAGGAAGGAAGGTTGTTACATGCTCTTTAACCAAATCCTTAATATCATCTATTCTGCCATAAACATAGAGTTCACCCTTTTTCTTGGGTCCCCAGAGTTCACCAGTTTCGCTGATTTTTTCAAGGAATTTATTGTGATTTTCTTTTTTTAACTTTAATGTTCTCATATTTTTTGTTATTTCATTTCTACTCTACTTTGATGATAAACTTAATATATAAACTTTAGTCTGTATAACAGACTTACTATTTTTTGTCAAGGAAAATTTTTATTTTTTAAATAAAATTTTTAAGGAATTTATTTGACATCATTACCCTGATATGTTATAGTTTGCCAAATTTTAATACGAAATAAGAAGGAGGTTAATTTATGTCGATAAAATCTCTTGATGAAATGCTCAAAACAGTAAAGAGTGCAGGAAATAAGAGAGTCGTTGTTGCTTGTGGGCATGACCCACATACAATTGAAGCTGCTTTTAGGGCAGAAAAGGAAGATGTTGCAGATGTTACACTGATCGGTGACAAAGAGAGAATGAAAAGGATTGCCGAAGAGAAAGAGATTGACCTGTCACTTTTTGACATTATTGAGGAGAATGATGACTTAAAATCTGGGAAAAAGGCAGTTCGGATGGTAAGGGAAAAAGAGGCAGATGTTCTAATGAAGGGGTTGATTAATTCGGCAGTTTATATGAGACTCATACTCGATAAGGAAAAGGGTTTACTAGCGGAGGGTAAGGTACTGAGCCATGTAACAGTGATAGAAGTTCCCACCTATCCAAAACTCCTTTTTGTGACCGATGTTGCTGTTATCCCATTACCCACCCTTTCACAGAAGATAGAGATGCTTAAATATGCTATCGATATAGCACATAGATTTGATATTGAAAAACCAAAGGCAGCCATTATTGCTGCAAGCGAGAAGGTTTCTTTAAAGATAAATTCAACAGTGGATGCAGCAATAATAACACAGATGGCGAGAAGGGGGCAGATAAAGGGGGCTATTGTAGATGGACCACTTGCGCTCGATGTTGCTGTTTCAAAGGAATGTTGTAAGATAAAAGGGCTTGATAGTCCAGTTGGTGGAGATGCTGATATATTTCTCTTTCCAAATATAGAGGCTGGTAATTCCTTTTATAAATCAACAACACAACTTGGGAATGGAAGACTTGCTGCACTCGTTACCGGAACCTTGGCTCCCTGTATTCTTACATCGAGGGCAGATTCGGAGGATTCGAAATTTCTTTCAATTGTATTGGCTGCAAAAACAGTAAAGGAGTAAAATTTGAAAAAGTCAAAAATCATAGGAACGGGTTCTTATCTACCAGAAAAGGTTTTAACAAATTTTGATTTAGAAAAGATAGTTGATACATCCGATGAATGGATTAGAACAAGAACAGGGATAGAAGAGCGACATATTGCTGCTGATGATGAAGCCGCATCCGACCTTGTTCTGAAGGCGACAAAAAATGCACTGGCGATGGCGGGTATTAAAGCAGAGGATATAGATGCTATTATTGTTGCAACGATTACTCCCGATACATTTTTTCCATCTACAGCATGCTGGGTACAAGCAGGGCTTGGGCTCAAGGGTATTCCTGTATTTGACTTGAGTGCTGCCTGTTCAGGATTTCTTTATGGACTTATTGTTGCGGATAGTCTTATTAAATCAGGGCTTGCAAACAGGATTCTTGTAAGTGGTGTGGAGATTTTAACGAGGATTACAGACTGGGAGGATCGCGCCACCTGTGTGCTTTTTGGAGATGGAGCAGGTGCTGTTGTGTTGGAGGGAAATGATGATGACTCCGGTATCATTTCATCCTTCTGGGGGGCTGATGGCTCCCTTGGAAACCTGCTGGTGCAGCCTGCTGGTGGTTCCCGTATGCCAGCAACACATAAGACCGTAGAGAAAAATCTGCATACGGTTCATATGGAAGGAAATGATGTTTTCAAACATGCGGTGAGGGCAATGGCACTTTCGGCAAAGAATGCACTCGAAAGGGCAAATGTTAAGCCCGAAGACCTTACACTATTCATCCCCCACCAGGCAAATATTAGAATAATAGAGGCGACAATAAAAAGATTTGGTATTCCTCTTGAAAAAACAGTTGTTACCATAGATAAAACAGCAAATGTTTCTGCTGCTACCATACCCATTTCACTTGATGTAGCATTGAGGGATGGCAGGATTAAGAAGGGTGATTTGATACTACTCGATGCCTTTGGTGGAGGTTTCACCTGGGGCGCAGTTTTGATAAGATGGTAGAGGAGTACAGAAAGGAGGGTTTATGATTGAGATAAGGATTCATGGGAGGGGTGGACAGGGTGCAGTAGTTGCTTCAAAGGCGCTTGCCATTGCTGTTGCAAATGAAGGGAAGTATGTTCAATCCTTCCCGGAATTTGGTGTAGAGAGGAGGGGAGCTCCTGTCTATGCATTTACGAGAATAGATGATAAAGATATTTATGTTCGGTCGAAGATATATCAACCGGACCACATTGTTATACTGGACCCCACTTTAATAGATGCTATAGATGTTACAGAGGGATTGAAGAAAGGAGGTTGGATAGTTATAAATTCAGCAAAAAAACCGGAGGAGTTTGCTCAATTTACGAAGGACTACCGTGTTGCCACAGTAGATGCATATTCTATTGCCATAAAATACAGATTGGGTCCTAAAACATCTCCCATCGTCAACACTGCAATACTCGGAGCATTTTCAATGGCAACAAAAATAGTTGATATTGATGCACTTGTTAAAGGTATAAAAGAGATTGTTCCTATAAAACCAGAAGAGAATGGAGAAGCAGCCAGGGAAGCATACAAATCTGTAAATTTTGAGGAGGGATAAATGTCAGATAAAAAGATTATTTACAAGACGGCAAAGGATATTCCCTTAAATGCGATGTCTATCGAGTCTATGCTTTACAATAAGACAGGTGCCTGGCGTAACATTAGACCTGTCCTGGATTACGAAAATTGCATCAATTGTATGATATGCTGGAAGTTCTGTCCTGATATGGCAATATATATAAAGGATGATAAGCCTGTGATAAATTACGATTACTGTAAGGGTTGCGGCATCTGTGCAGAAGAATGTCCGAAAAAATGTATTTCTCTTATAGAGGAGGCGAGATGAAACAGGTTATAATGGGTAACCATGCCCTTTCTTATGGTGCTATGCTTTCAAGGGTTCAGGTTATTGCTGCATACCCAATAACCCCACAGACACAGGTAGTTGAGCTCCTTTCAGAAATATGTGCGGATAAGAGGCTCGATGCAGAATTTGTAAAGGTGGAATCAGAACATTCTGCACTTGCAGCCAGTATGGGCGCGTCGGCAGTTGGTGCAAGGGTTTTTACTGCAACAAGTTCCCAGGGGCTTGCACTTATGCATGAGATTATACACTGGACGGTTGGTGCAAGATTACCCATCGTGCTTGGGAATATCAACAGGGCTATGGGACCACCCTGGTCTATTTGGACCGAACAGAATGATAGTCTTTCAGAGAGGGATACAGGGTGTATTCAGTTCTATGCCCAAAATAATCAAGAGGTGTTGGATACGGTTATTCAGGCATTCAAGGTTTCCGAACGGGTGTTTCTTCCAAGTATGGTTATTCTTGATGCTTTTGTGCTTTCGCATACATCCGAATTGGTCGATGTACCAGAGCAGAAACTCGTCGATGAATACCTACCACCCTTCGCTCCAAAATATAAACTCGATGTAAACGAGCCCCATACATTTGGAGGATTAACCGGACCGGATGGTTATTACGAACTTCGTTATAAGATAAATGAAGCAATGGAGGAAGCAAAGGAAGTGATCAAGGAGACAGGAAAGGAGTTTGGGGAAAAGTTCGGAAGAGAATACGGTCTTGTAGAAGCATACAGAATGGATGATGCTGAGACTGTTCTTGTTACATCTGCTACTATAGCCAGTACAGCAAGGGTTGCAATAGATGAATTGAGAAAAGAGGGTAAAAAAGTAGGACTCTTGAGAGTAAGGGTTTTTCGACCATTTCCTTCGGAAGAAATAAGAGAGCTGTTAAGTGGTAGAAAGAAAGTGGCACTAATCGATAGAAATATCTCCTTTGGTCATGGTGGTATATTTGCACAGGAGATAAAATCCGCTCTGTACAATTACAAGGATACTCCTCCTATCTGGGGTTACATAATTGGGCTCGGTGGCCGTGATGTTACGGTTAATGATATAAAGGGGATTATCAACGATACTATCGAGAGTGATAAACCAGAAAAGGATATTATATGGAAGGGGGTAAGACTATGAAACTTACAATACCGCAAGAAGAACTTGTCACATCGGGACACCTTGCCTGTCAGGGATGTGGTGGAGCGCTCTGTATGAGATATGCACTCAAGGCACTTGGAAAGAATACCATAGTTGATATTCCTGCCTGTTGCTGGTCTGTAATAGATGGTCCTTTTCCCCATTCTTCACTGAGGATACCCCTATTTCATACTGCATTCGAGACTGCTGCAAGTGTTGCTTCTGGTATACGAGCAGGTCTCGATGCACTTGGGAAAAAGGATATAAATGTGCTTGCATGGGCAGGTGACGGTGGTACATTTGACATCGGTATTCAGGCACTTTCTGGTGCTGTAGAGAGGAACGACGATATTATATATATCTGTTACGATAATGAAGCGTATATGAATACGGGTATCCAGAGGAGTTCGGCGACACCTTATGGTGCCTGGACAACAACTACACCTGTAAAGCATTTCAAAAAGATGGCCAAAAAGGATATGGTTAAGATTATGGCTGCACACAGGATTCCTTATACAGCGACGTCGAGTGTTGCGTATCCTGAGGATTTTATAAAGAAGGTAGAGAAAGCAAAGAAGATTAAAGGAACGAAATTTATACATATCCTGAGTCCCTGTCCTCCTGGATGGAAATCACAGCCTGAGGATACCATAAAACTTGCTCGGTTAGCGGTTTCTACCTGTATTTTCCCTATTTATGAGGTAGAGAATGGTGAGAAGTATACCATTAACAAGGTAATCAAAAACCCACGACCGGTTAAGGAATATCTTGGACGACAAGGAAGGTTCAGACACCTCAAAGAAAAGGATATTGAACAGATTCAAGAAAATGTAATTGAATCCTATAGAGAACTTCTCAAAAAGGCAAATATAGAAGAAGAAATTCATATAAAGGAAGGTTAGGAATTAAGAAGGATACAGGTTCGGAATTTCATATAAATTGTCCTTATCCTGCATATAAATTACATTAACTGTAGTATCTTTAAGTGAAGGCTACAATTTTGTATTTGAATCATGAGAAATTAAACATCAAAATGACAAATAAAAGATTAAAAATTTATGAGTCATAATACGATGTTCCAAACAAAAGCGGTTGGTTTAGAATTTTTGCTTTTTGATATCTATTTTTAATATTTAATACTTGATTTTTGATTTTATTATGTAGCCATATCTTAAAGATAGGACAGATTAACATATAACATATAACATTGAACATTGAAAAATATCTCTCTTCTGTTGTAAAACCTGGGAGATACATTGGAAGAGAACAGAACTGTATTGTAAAAGACTATAGGAAAGTCGATGTTAAGGTAGCCCTTTCTTATCCCGACCTGTACGAGATTGGAATGAGTAATTATGGGATGAGCATCCTTTACAATATAATCAACAGAAGGAAGGATGCCCTCTGTGAGAGGGTATTCGCTGTATGGGCAGACTTTGAAGATGTTCTGAGAAGAAATAATATTCCGCTCTTTACCCTTGAGAGTAGAACAGCACTTTCCCAGTTCGATATTATAGGTTTTAGCCTTGAATACGAGTTTACCTATACCAATATGCTCAACATACTCGACCTTTCAAAAATTCCCTTATATGCCGAGATGCGAGGGGAAAGTGACCCTATTGTTATTGGTGGTGGAACCGCTATGTATAATCCAGAACCCGTTGCTGACTTTCTTGATGCAATAGTGGTTGGAGAAGGAGAGGAGGTTATTTGTGAAATTATAGATAGGACTAAGTTACTGAAGAAAAAACATGCGAACCGCAGTGAAATACTGAAAACGTTAAAAGCCATACCAGGTGTCTATGTTCCATCCCTTCACAGCGAAGACGAATCCATTAAAAGGAGGTATATAAAAGAGATCACAAAATCCAACTATCCTACATCTCCTGTGGTTCCATATATTCCAATTACACATGATAGATTTACAGTTGAGATAATGCGCGGCTGTACACAGGGATGTCGTTTTTGTCAGGCGGGTTTCGTATCAAGACCCGTAAGGGAAATTTCAGTTGATGATATTGTTGAAATTGCTTCTACGGGGTTGAGAAAGAGTGGTTGGGAAAATATTTCATTACTCTCACTCTCTTCTTCTGACCATACGAAAATAGATAGTATTATAAAAGCATTAAAATCTAAACTTAATAATACATCTATCTCTTTACCCTCATTAAGAGGCGATGCCATAACAGCGGATTTTGCAGCTGTTCTAAAGGATGTAAGAAAGGGTTCACTTACCCTTGCCCCGGAAGCAGGAACCGAGAGGTTGAGAAGGGTTATCAATAAGAACATTACAGATGATGATATACTTTCCTCCTGTGAGGTTGCGGTAAAGCACGGCTGGCGGAAACTAAAACTATATTTTATGATAGGTTTACCCACAGAGACATCAAGGGATATTGAAGGTATTGTTGAGTTGGTTAGAAGAGTAAAGAGGGTAACCGGTAATGGTGGACTGAAGATTAGCATTTCTCCTTTTGTCCCGAAACCACATACACCCTTTCAATGGATGGCACAGGATTCTTTAGAACTTATAAGGGAAAAAGAGAATTATATAATAGGCGAATTTCATAGGACCAGGGTCGATTTGAATTGGCGAAATCCCGAGGTCTCTTTTCTTGAAACTGTTTTTTCGAGGGGGACAAAATCGCTTTCAAAGGTGATTGAAAAGGCATGGAAAATGGGTTCCCGATTTGAGGAATGGACTGAGGAGTTTGACTTCAATATATGGACAAAGGCTTTTAATGATTTAAATGTTGACCCTTTTCAATTTACATCTGCAATTGGGGATAGGAAATTAAGCTGGGATTTTATCGATACGGGTGTCAAAAAGTCATTTCTCAAGGAAGAAGAAAAAAAGGCATTGAGAGAAGAGAAAACATTGGATTGCAGGGTATCTTCCTGCTATAATTGTGGCGTTTGCGATGAAGAAATGTTGAAAAGGATGGAACGTATAAAGATAGAAAGTAGTGAGAATCTAAAAGTAAGATTTGGTAGAAGGAAAAAGAAACAGGTAATCTTTTCAGCACTTTCAAAAAAAAGATTAAGAGTGAGATTTTCAAAGGGAAGGGATTTAATATTTATATCACATCTAGATACTATCAGGCTTATTACGAGGGCAATAAAGCGGGCAGATATAAATGTTGCTTACACAAAGGGTTTCAGGAAACGACCGAGGATTTCATTCGGCCCCCCCTTACCTTTATATGTTTCTGGAAAGAAGGAATATTTTGACCTCTTTTTTGAGCAACCTTTTTTCGGGGATGTAAAGTTGATGCTTAATAGGGTTTTACCGGAAGATTTACGAATTCTGGATGTAACATCGATATTTATCAAATCTCCTTCTATTTCAAAGATTGTTTCCCTCCTTCATTATAGAATTGGTCCTGTCTCTATTCCGGATGACGATTTAAATGCTTTTATGAAGAGTGAGAATATCATTGTAAAAAGAAAAAAAGAGAAGGGAGAGATTGAATTCAATATAAAAAAATTTGTTCATTCGATAGAGAAAATGAATAATGATATTGATATATTTCTCCGATTGCTTCCCGAAGGGAGTGCAAGAATAGAAGAAATACTGGGGTTTTTTAATGTTGATAATCTTGAGAACCTACATATAGAGAGGGTAGAAATGTTTGCTGAAAAAGATGGTAAACTAATAGACCCCTTTTATTATTGACCTATAGGGGAAATACAGGAATAAAAAAATGAGTGAGATTAGGATAATTTTAAGTACTACGGTAAATGAGTTAAGGGTAGCACTATTAGAGAATGATAACTTGACAGAGTTCTTCATAGAGCGTGCAGATATAGAAAGAATGGTTGGGAATATTTATAAAGGTAGGGTTGTATCTGTACATTCCGGGTTGCAGGCTGCCTTTGTTGATATCGGTGTAGAGAAAGCTGCCTTTCTTCCTCTTTCAAGAATTTCGGATGAGAATGAATTTGACATAGAAGAAGAATTTTCTCCTCCTTCTGAACGTCTTCCCGTAGAATCCGGAGACGAGATACTCGTTCAGGTGACAAAGGACCCACTCGGTAGCAAAGGAGCGAGATTAACAACGAATATCTCTATACCTGGCAAGTTTTTGGTTTTTACCCCCTTTAACAACAGGATTGCCATATCCAGAAAGATTCTAAATAGAAGAGAAAGGGAAAGATTAAGAAAGATAGTAAGAAAAAATAAGCCGAAAGATGAAGGATTTATAATAAGAACCGCCGCAGAAGGTAAGAAAGTAGATGATTTCAAAACCGATATCAAGAATCTTCTAAAATTATGGATGCGAATAAGAAAAAGTGCACAGAGGAAGGAAAAAAAGAATGTTCCTGCGCTTATACATAAGGATGCGGAACTCATTATAAGAATAATGAGGGACCTTTTTAAGGAAGATATAGAAGAGGTTATTGTAGATTCGAAGGTAGCATACAACAAGGTCCACGGTTATGTAAAACTCATAACACCTCACATGCTCGATAAGGTAAAATTATACAGTGGAAAAAGCCCAGTATTTAAGGCTTATGGGATACAGAAACAGATCGATAAAATGTTAAATAGAAAGGTTAAATTGAAGAGTGGAGGTTATATAATTATTGAGCCGACTGAAGCACTTATTTCTATCGATGTAAATAGTGGTAAATCTTCGGTAGATTCGATTCCGGAAGAACTTGCATTAACGACGAATATGGAATCTGCGGAGGAGATAGCAAAACAGTTGCGTCTAAGGGATATAGGTGGTATTATTGTCGTCGATTTTATTGATATGGAAAGGGAAGGGAATAAAAAAAAGGTTGTTTTAGCATTTAAGAGAGGTATGAGGAATGATAGAGCTCGAGCAAAGGTGCTCGATATAAACTACTTAGGGTTAATGGAACTTACAAGGAAAAGAGTGAGTCCAGGTATTTCTCAAACTTTTTTTGCTACTTGTCCTCTGTGTGAAGGAAAAGGAAGAGTTCTATCCCAGACATACCTATCGTTAAAGATCATAAGGGGTTTCGAATCAAATATAAAAAAACTTGAGGGACGGACTATAACAATTTGTGGACACCCTAACTTTATTGAGTATTTTGCCAAGGAATTTTCTGAAACACTTATCTACTTTTCGAAGAAATTCAGAATTTCTTTATCCCTTAAGAAGGACGAATCTGTTATGGTGAGCAGCCCGAAGATTTTTGATAATGAAACTCTTAAGGATATTACAAGGAGTATTTTGGAATAAGCCCCCTCTTTTTAGGGGAGATTTTGGAGCCTATACCATTGGATAAGAGCAATTCGCTAAATGCAATGGTGGACAGATATTATACAAAGGAGAGGAAAATGGCACAAAGAACCGTTAAAGAGATTCTTATAAAGATGCGTTCCCTTAGCCAGTTGATGGTAGACCTGGGTTTTGCTGCAATAATGGAGGACGATATAGAATTAGCACACGAATCAGCCAAGATAAAACGTGCACTGAGGGAACTGAGTTATCAACTGAGGATTGAAGCACTTATGGTTAGCAAACTTCTCTCAAAGGGTTCTGATATAGAGATACCCCAGCTGGCAAACCTTCTCCAGATAGGTGTAGCAGCAAAGGAAATCTCTGATGGAATTGATGACCTCATCGAGATTGTCATAAGGGATGTCGGAATCCATCCTGTTATAAATCTTGCTTACAGGGGAGAGATAAGAACGATGAGACTCGTCGTTGAGAAACATTCACTTCTTGACGGTAAAAAATTGAAGGATGTAGAAATTGATGAGACAACAGGGTTTGATGTTATTGCAGTGAGAAGAGGGGATGAATGGTTTACAGAGCCGAACGGAAATACCAAAGTACTATTCGAAGATGTGCTTCTGATTAAAGGGAAGGATGTATCCATAAGAAAGGTTCAGGAATATGTTAAAGCAAAGAAAAAATAGTAATAGCAGTAAGCAGTAGAGGGAAAACGGCAAATTAACAATGCAAAATTAACAATGCAAAATTAAAAACCAAACAAACAAACCAAACAAACAAACCAAACAAACAAAACAAACCAAACAAACTAAACAAACAAAACAAACCAAACAAACTAAACAAACAAAACAAACTAAATAAACTAAATAGACCAGATAGACCAAAAATTGGACTCCTCTTGATAATATAATGGGACAAAAAAAGAAAACTAAAAGGGAAAAAAGTGTTAGGGGCAGAAGGAAGAAAAGAAAAAACCGTAATATAGCGATTGAAATTTTACTCCAGTCCTTACCTGTGCTCCTTGTTACTTCTATTGGTGAGGTTATAGCCGGCTCTGTGCTTGGAAAGATGTCAAAAGCAATGGAGATGATACCGGGTTTAATAGTACTGATACCCGCTGTTATGGACTTAAGAGGAAATATAGGAACTGCTCTTGGTTCAAGGGTATCCACAATGCTTCACCTTGGTGTTCTTGGAAAACATTTTTCCTTTAACAGGATAATAGGACACAATGTTGGTGCATCCTTTTCACTTACCGGTGCCGTTGCGATTGTTCTTGGAATAGCGGCACATTTTATCTCTCTCCTGTTCGGGCTCCAGAGCATAGGGCCTGTTCATCTACTGCTTATAGCAATTCTATCTGCTTTTCTTGCAACAATATTTCTACAACCATTTACTCTATTTCTGACTTTTACATCATTCAACAGACGTCTTGACCCCGATAATGTTGTTGCACCATTGCTTGGTATGCTGGGTGATGTTGTTTCTATATTGGCAATTTTTGTAGCAGCCATGATAGTACAAAGGATACCTTTCGAGGAAAACTGGTTTATGACATTATCAGTACTTATGTTTTTTGTATTGGCTAGGGTTAAGACCAAAACGAGGAAACGGAGGAGGAATAAATTTCCATTGAGATACAGGTTTAAGAGTATCGTTAAGCAGAGTATAGGTGTGCTTTTTCTGTGTGGAATTTTAGGTATCTTCTCAGGTATTATTTTGCACCACAAGGAAACGGGTTTGATGCTTATGCCAGGACTTCTGATACTTGTTCCTCAGGTGATAGCAAAGTCAGGGAGTATAGGAGGTATTTTTGGAGCAAGGTTTTCATCGGGTATGCATCTCGGATTTTTCAAACCCTTTAGGGTAAATAGATATTTACTTGGACATCTTCTCGCTGGATGCGGCTTCTGGTTTGCTATTTCCCCATTTGCTGCTCTTGTTACCTATGTGGGAGCAATCGCAACAGGTGCAGCAATTCCGAACTTATTGATACTTATCTACATATCCTTATTTACACTCTTTGTTATAATATTTTCTTCTTTTTTTCTCGATTTTATTCTCGCATCCTTTTCCTACAGGATAGGAGTGGACCCGAGTAATATCGTTATACCAATGATAACAAGTATCGGTGATATAATAGGTGTTTTTACACTTATGTATGCTATATCGCTCTTTACCGCAATTGGTTAATAGATATCGAGTAGGTAACGGTTATCTTTAATCTTTGCATTTTTTCGTAGGTTTTGAAACCAATATGTTAAGAGGTCGTTCCTTTTTTTCATCATAAGATTAGCAAGAAGGGAGCCTGCATACTTTTGAAATCCCTCCTTTTTAACATCATTTCTCTTCAAAAGTTTGACAATAAATCCTCCCTTTTTTGTTGTTGCTAAACCTATATTCCCTTCTTTTAATGTAAATACCAGTCCATAGAATTCTGAAGAGAAGGGAACACCAGGGATTAAATCTGTCATAGAGAAGAAATTTGTGGTTTTCGTTTTTCTTGAAAACATCGATGCGGATGTTTTAAGGCTCTTACCCTTCTTTATTTCCTCAAAGCAATTCTCTGCGTCCTTTTTTGCCAATTCGAGAGCTTTTTCTCTTTTTACCTTTTCTTCTATCTTTTCTTTTATTTCTTCAAGATTCGGTATGCTCGTCTCTAAATATCCCTCGACAAGAAATATATAGAAATTGTCATTGTATCCGACGAAGGGTCCTATTAGAGTGGTTTCTTCTTTCTTATTATTGAAAAGAAAATTATTGATACCGATGACCCTTCCTATTTCTGGAAACAGATCCCCATCATCCGAATAGAGGATATTTTCTGCTTCTTGGAGGTTAGAAATTTCTATTGCTTTGTCAAATCCCATTTCTTTTACCTGCTTTTTGAAGGTCTCTATTCTTTCCTTTATATCAGAAATTGTTTCATAACCAGGGACTATCTTTATCAGTATATGAGAAATGTCTCTTTCCTTTCCTTTAATGTCGGTGACCTTTAGAAAATGCCAGCCCATAGAGGTTTGAAAAGGTTCTGATACCTTTCCCTTTTTTAGTGCGAAAGCAATCTTCTCCATTGGCTGTTCGAGGTCACCTCTTTTAACGAAACCAATATTTCCGCTATTTTGATTTGAATTATTATCCTGAGAATAATCCATTGCAAGTGTATCAAAATTCATCCCATTTTTATAGAGATTATATATGTCGTCTATTTCCCTTTTTGCCTCCATTGCATCTGCAAGTGAGGCTTTTACCTCGAAACAAACACTTTTTAATCTAACCCCTTCACCTGTCCCATATTCCTCTTTATGAATAGTATAGTAGTCTTTTAATTCTTCTTCGCTTGGTGAAACCAGGGTAAGATAATCTTCCAGTCTAAAAGGTATGTATTCGACCTTTACTTTCAAACTCTCTTCCTGGTAGGATTTTAGTGCCTCCTGTTGTGTTACCTTTATCCCGGAGGAATACATCGAAGTAAGTTTTTTCATAGGATAATCTTCCATGAACCTTATCTGCTGTTCGTATAACCACTGTCTGTTCGCAGGATTTAGAAGTAACTCAAGATATTTTTGATGGTCGAATTTTCCATTTGTATACATTAAGCTATCCTGTATTATCTCTTTTGGTGGGGAAATTTTTATCAACTCTTTTATCTCGTCATTTGTCACATAGATATTATTTTTCCTGATTATATTTTGAATGATTGATTTCTGGACGAGTTCCTCAAAAACATTTTCTTCAATTATTCTCTGTGACATTGGGTCGATGTATGTGAGATTCTGTGAATCCCTGAGATTGTTCATAATTTTGTTAGCTTGCTCTTGGTAAGTCTGGGTTTTTATTGATATGCCATTGACTTTAGCAATGGTTGTAATGTTTCTATCACCTGTTTTTCTTCCTGAAACATTCATTCCCCATTGCAGGAAGATAAAGAGTATGAATGCAATGGCTACAAACCAGAGAAAAATAGACATTTTTTTTCTTAATGTTCTCATCATAAGGCATCTACCTCCTTAATTTTTTTGCATAATAACATAGGGAAAGGAGTTTTGCAAGAACTTTTTTTTGTAGAAGAATTTAAACCATTCTCTCTTTCGAAAAAATTGCTTGCCTTATTTAAAAATGTGTGGTATAGATTTTTTGCAATGAATAATTGTTAATGGTTCAATAATTACGATTATAGAATAGAAAATAGGTTATGTTAACAATCCATTATTTAATTATTAATTTTCTCTCTTACATACTTCCTGTGAAGTTAGCCTGTTTCATTACGAAATGGGTTGTTGTAATAGCCTATTACATCGTTTATGGAGAGGCAAGAAAAAATGTTACAGAGAACCTCATCCAGGTTTTTGGAAATAGTTTACCAAAGTGGGAAAAGGACAAGATGGTTCGTGAAACCTTCTTAAATTTTGGGCTTTTTATCTATGAGTTCCTGATTATAAAAAGGATAAACAAGAAAAACTTCAAACAGTTTATTAATCCCGTTGGTTTTGAAAATGTAGAAAAGGCGTTGGAGAATGGAAAAGGCGTTATTTTTCTTACAGGTCATCTCGGAAATTATGAGTGGGGTGCCGCAGTGCTTCATTATCTTGGTTATAACCCCATAGTCATTGCAAAGAGATACAAAAATAGATTTATAACAAACTACTATTTTAATAGAAGAAAGGGCCAGGGTATGGATGTTGTTTATCTCGACCAGGCAGTGAAGGAGTCCTTACGGAGATTAAAAAAGAATGGGCTTGTTGCGATAGTTGGAGACAGGGATTATACAGACCAGGGTCTCGATGTCCTGTTTTTTGGCAAAAAGACAAGGTTTCCGACAGGTGCTCTGCTTCTTGCAATAAGAACAGGTGCAACCGTTATTCCAACCTTTGCCTTAAGGTCGGGAATGTGTAAGTACGATGTAGTCTTTAATAAACCTATTCTCCTGGAAAGTAAGGGGTATAAACAGGAGGATATAGAAAAAGATTTGATGAAGTGGATAAAAGTTCTTGAAGATTACATCAGGAAATACCCAAGTGAATGGTACACTTTTCAACCGATATGGAAGACAGAAAAGGAATGAAGATTGCCATTGTTATACCTGCATATAATGAGGAAGAATCTATTACTCATTTGCTTAAGCAGTTTAACGATTTTCCCAGAGGGAATATTATTGTGGTAGATGATGGCTCCACCGATGGAACATCTTCGGTTGTTGAACATACTCAAATTATTCTCCTGAAGCACAAGAAGAATAAGGGAAAAGGGATGGCACATAGAACGGCGTTTGAGTATGCAAGGAAAAATGGTTTTGAAGGTGTTATAACGATGGATGCCGATGGTCAACATAAACCAGAAGAGATAGAAAATTTTGTTAAGAAAAAGGATTCGGCGGATATATTGATTGGCACGAGGAGAATGACAACTAAGAATATGCCTCTTGTAAGATACTTAACAAATAGGATTACATCGTTGACCGTTTCGCTTATTGCATCCCAGAGGATTTTCGATAGTCAATCAGGTTTCAGGTACATATCGAGAAGGGTTTTCGAAAAGGTTCCTCTCAAAACGGAGAGATTCCAAACCGAATCCGAAATACTTATAAAAGCAGGAAGGATGGGTTTCAAGATAGGGGCTGTCTCCATCAGCACAATCTACCAAAAGGAGAAAAGTTATATCAATCCTTTTATTGATACCTACCGTTTCATTAATCTTGCAGTGCGGAGTTTATTTGAATGAGGATACTCATTACAAATGATGATGGTTTTAATGCCGAAGGAATAAAGCAACTTTATGATGTTTTGAAGGATGATAACGAGATATTTATGGTTGCACCTGATAGGGAGAAGAGTGCAGCAAGTCATTCACTCACCCTTAATTTTCCTCTAAGAATAAAGAAAAAGAGTGAGGGAAAATACACGGTTGATGGCACTCCTACCGATTGTGTTCTTGTTGCTATTCACGGACTTATGAAGGATGCACTACCTGATTTGATTATATCGGGAATAAACCATGGACCCAATATGGGAGAAGATGTTACCTATTCTGGAACCGTTGCCGCAGCTTTCGAAGGGACTATTCTTGGTATAAGGTCTATTGCTATTTCACTTGTTGCGAAGGAAAATATGGTATTCGATGGGGCAAAAATTTTTATCAGAAAATTTGTAAAACATTTAAGAGATTTTGAACTTCGATTTGGAACCATAATCAATATAAATGTTCCGAACCTTCCCTTTTCTGAAATTAAAGGGATTTCTATCACGAAACTTGGAAAAAGAATATATAGGGATGATATTATTCAGAATGTAGACCCGAGGGGAAAATATTATTACTGGATAGGTGGTAATGCACCTATATGGGAAAAGATACCCGGGACAGATTTTGAAGCAATAGAAAAGCATAGGATTTCCGTAACACCGATGCACCTCGATTTGACTGAATACGAGGAGTTACAGAAAATGAGAAAACATATCGATAAACTTCTGGATAAATAAAGAGAGAGAGGTTCTCCGTTAGAAAAGTGCAGGAAGGATATAAGATTTGCAAAGGTTTAAGATTTTGTAATAAAGATGGCATTTGAAAAGAAACGAAGGCAGATGGTAGAAGAACAGATTATCAAAAGGGGTATATCTGATAAGAGGGTTATTAAGGCGATGCTTAAGGTTCCAAGACATCTTTTTGTAGAAGGTGCTATACGGGAGAGTGCATACGGTGATTTTCCTTTACCTATTGGTGAGGGACAGACAATTTCACAACCTTATATGGTTGCTGTAATGACGGAGAAGTTACAACTCGATAAGGAGTCGATTGTTCTTGAGATTGGTACAGGTTCTGGATACCAAACAGCTATTATTGCTGAGATATGTGAACGTGTTTTTACTATTGAAAGGATTTTAACCCTTGAGAAAAAAGCTCGATTAACACTCGAGGGATTGGGTTTTACAAATATAGCATTTAAGGTGGGGGATGGAACATTGGGATGGAGCGAGTTTGCTCCTTACGACGGAATAGTAGTAACTGCTGGAGCCCCAAAGATTCCGAAATTACTCTTTTCTCAATTGAATGAGGGAGGCAGGATGGTTATTCCTATTGGGGATAGTTTTTCTCAAACCTTGAAGGTGGTGAGAAAGAAAGAAGACAAGAGGATTGAGGAGGCGTATTTTGGATGTACATTTGTTCCACTAATAGGAAGGGAAGGATGGGAGAGAGGATAAGAAATACGGCAAATTAAAAATGAAAAATTAACATTGCAAAATGAAAAGACCAAATAAACAAAACAAACCAAATAAACCAAATAAAACAAAAGAGGGAAGGGGGATAGTGTGAAGAAGAAAACCATTATTGGTGTTATAGGTTCATCGAGTTGTTCAATGTCCGTTTCAGAAATTGCTTTTATGATTGGAATGGAGATTGCAAGAAGGGATGCAATGCTTCTCTGCGGTGGGATGGGGGGCGTTATGGAATCTGCCTGTAAAGGTGCAAAGGAGGGAGGAGGAATCACCATAGGTATACTTCCAGGTGATAATAAAGAAAGTGCAAATGCCTATGTAGATATACCTATAGTTACAGGTATAGGAGAGGCAAGGAATGTTATAATAGCACATTCTGCTGATGCGATAATAGCAATAGCCGGAAGATACGGTACGCTTTCAGAGATTGCTTTTGCATTAAGGTTTGATGTTCCCGTTGTCGGCATTGCTACCTGGAATATAGATATACCGATTCTCAAGGCAAAGAACCCAAAACAAGCAGTTGATATGGCTCTTTCCGCGATACAGAAAACGCAAAGAAAGTATTAGCCACGGTTTCACACGGTTAAAATCCATTTCCAAAGCGGACACAGGGGGATTCTACTTTTATAAATTCTCCGTAAAAAGTCCCCTCTATTAAGAGGCCTGCTTACGCCAAGGCTCCAGCAGATTCTAGTCCACCGAAGTTTCAACGAAGGTGGAGGA
>Ga0209121_10000317_pt1 | contig 51589 bp, 38 predicted proteins | sample Cruoilmetagenom3_FD_187292 | JGI IMG/M metagenome (GOLD analysis project Ga0209121, IMG submission 187292) | Oil polluted marine microbial communities from Coal Oil Point, Santa Barbara, California, USA - Sample 3 (SPAdes) (version 2) | ecosystem: Environmental > Aquatic > Marine > Oil seeps ... | reverse complement strand
CATTTAATAACCTTTCTTTTTTGGATGTTTCTGGCTGTAAAGGTCTACAAAAATTAGATGTACCCTACAATAATTTGTCTAATTTAAACATAGAAGCCCTTACATCTTTAACTAGATTGAATATTGATAATAATAATATTTCTACTTTAATTGTAAGTAACAATACGAATTTAGAATATTTAAATGTTTTAAGTAATTCATTAACAAGTTTAAATATAAACACTTTAACTAAGTTAAAATCTTTATCGATTTGGCATAATGATATAGCAAACTTGGATGTTAGTATGAATACAGTATTAGCTACTTTATATGCAGACCAAAACCCATTATTAACATGTATTCAGGTTAATGCAACACAGGATTCAAGCATTCCTGCAAATTGGTATATTAATAATGCGGTAACCAGTTATAGTTTATATGACTGCAATCCATAAAAGATTAAAATAAGATTCTAATAAAAAAGGCTCACAGTTTAAACTGTGAGCCTTTCCCTTATAAATATATATTAAATACTATGATTTCTTTTCAATTACTTTTTTTACAGTAATTTTATCTTCAACAATCTTTACGTCAGTTCCTTCAAGTTGCTCTAATTGTGCTTTAACTTCTTCTTCTGTTCCAGAAAACACTTGTTCATCAGTAGTTACTTTATCACCTTCAGTAGTTGAAGTATTAACAATTGCTTTGAATGTTCCATCATCATTTTTAATCATTTCAACTTTTACTTCCTTTGAAATTTCATTAAAAGCAACCGTTTCAACTTTCACATCTTCTTTTATATACGTAGCAACATCAGCATCCGTAATCGCGATACTTGGCGCAATAACCAAAGCTACAACCGACATTAATTTTAATAAAATATTTAATGATGGTCCTGAAGTGTCTTTAAATGGATCTCCAACAGTATCTCCAACAACTGCTGCTTTGTGTGCATCAGTTCCTTTTTTACCTTGTTCTTCAATTGTTTTTTTAGCATTATCCCAAGCACCTCCAGCATTTGACTGGAAAATTGCCATTAAAACACCACATGTTGTAACACCAGCTAGTAAACCACCAAGCATTTGAGCTCCACCAACAAATCCAACTACAACAGGAACAATTAAAGCCAATAAACCTGGCAATACCATTTCTCTAATCGAAGCTTCTGTTGAAATTTCAACACACTTTTCATATTCAACATATCCATCAGCTTCGTCAAAAATTGCTAATTCTTCTTCAGAAAAATTAGATTTATCAGAATCGTGTTTTCTCATCACTTCTAACGCAGCTTTTAACTGAGGAATATCTTTAAATTGGCGACGAACTTCTTCAATCATAGCCATTGCTGCACGTCCTACTGCTTTCATTGACAACGCAGAGAAAACAAAAGGCAACATTCCACCCACTAATAAACCAGCCATAATTTCAGGCTTAGAAACATCAATAGAAGTAATATTTGCCGTTTTCATAAAAGCTGCAAATAAAGCCAATGCAGTTAAAGCGGCAGAAGCAATTGCAAATCCTTTTCCAATAGCTGCGGTTGTATTTCCAACGGCATCTAGTTCATCGGTACGCTGACGTACTTCTTTTGGTAATTCAGCCATTTCAGCAATACCACCAGCATTGTCAGAAATTGGTCCGTAAGCATCTACGGCTAATTGAATTCCAGTATTTGCTAACATTCCAACTGCTGCAATTGCGATTCCATATAAACCAGCAAAATAATGAGATACCATTATAGCTGCTGCAATAAAAATAATTGGGAACATTGTTGACATCATACCTACACCCAAACCAGCAATAATATTAGTTGCAGAACCAGTCTCAGATTGTTTTACAATTGAATTTACAGGAATAGTTCCTGTTCCAGTATAAAACTCAGTTACTTTTCCAACAGCAAAACCAGCTATTAAACCTGCTAAAACTGCCCAAAAAACACCCATTGCGGTATAACTAACATCATCAGAAACCCAACTTTCTGGTAATAAACCAAATTGTGTTATAATAAAATAAGAAGCAATAACCATTAAAAGCCCTGAGCCAAATTCACCCAAGTTTAATGCTTTATGTGGGTCTCCTCCTTCTTTTACTCTTACAAAAAATGTTCCTATAATTGACATTATAATTCCAACTGCAGCTAAAACTAGTGGTAAATAAACGGCTCCTAATCCTCCAAAATCTGGAGTAATAATTAAAGCACCTAATACCATTGTACCAATAATTGAACCTACATATGATTCAAATAAATCTGCACCCATACCAGCTACATCACCAACATTATCACCAACATTATCTGCAATAGTTGCAGGGTTTAAAGGGTGGTCTTCAGGAATACCAGCTTCTACTTTTCCAACTAAATCTGCTCCAACATCGGCTGCTTTTGTATAAATTCCTCCACCAACACGTGCAAAAAGTGCAATTGAAGATGCTCCTAATGAAAATCCAGAAAGTACATTTAATACCATTGGAATATTTTCAGCACCAGGCCACATTGCTTGGTACACCATAAATAAAGTGCTTAATCCAAGAACTCCTAGACCAACAACACCTAAGCCCATTACAGCACCACCAGCAAAAGCAACTTCTAATGCTTTCCCTAAAGAAGTTCTTGCTGCTTGTGTAGTTCTAACGTTCGCTTTCGTTGCTGCTTTCATACCAATGAAGCCTGCTAAAGCAGAACAAATTGCTCCAACAATAAATGATACAGCTACCATTCCATTAGAGCCAACTTCATACGTTCCTTTTAAGTATAATAAAATTGCTACAGCTATTACAAAAATGAACAATATTTTGTATTCTGCTTTAAGAAATGACATTGCGCCATCGGCAATGTGTTTGGCAATTTTAGACATTTTTACATTTCCTCCATCTTGTTTTGATACCCAAGCATTTTTTATAACAACAAATACAAGTGCTAAAACCCCAAATAGAGGTAAAAAATTTACAATAAATTCCATTCTTTAGTTAATAAGTTAAATTAATTAATTTTTCTAGGTGCGGCAAAAGTAGTAAAATATGGAGGATAAAAAAAACCACCTTTAATTTTTAAAGATGGCTCAATTATTATATTCAATAATTACGAACTAAATAGTAAACGTTCTTTTCTTCTTATGCTCACTATTTTCATATCTTTCTATACATTCATGGTAAATATTAATAGCTTGTTCAGCATTTCCCCATCCACCAACATCAACTTTCTTTTCTTCTAAATCTTTATAAACCTGAAAGAAGTGTTCTATTTCCTTAACTTGATGTGGATTCATATCTGAAATGTCATTCAGCTGATTCCAAATTGGATCAGAAATAGGCACACAAATAATTTTTTCATCAGGACCTTTTTCATCTGTCATATGGAAAACTCCAATTGGTTTTACTTCCATAACACACATAGGAAAAGTTGGCTCACTTCCTAATACTAAAATATCTAACGGATCTTTATCTAACGCTAAAGACTCAGGAATAAATCCATAATCTCCTGGATACATCATTGATGAAAACAACATTCTATCAAATCTAATTTTGTGTAACACAAAATCGTATTCATATTTATTTCTACTTCCTTTAGGAATTTCAATTAACACATCAAACGTTAATTTTTTCTTTGTTTTAGCACTCATTTTAAAATTTTTTACAAAAGTATAAAATTATATATTCTTACACCATTAAATTAGAAGTGAAAACCGAAAGCTCCTTTAATAGCAAAATTATTTGCTCCAGGTACATCTTTATAATTTCCTCTCCAACTAAAATCTATTCTTAACACTTTAAATATATTTCCGATACCAACACTATATTCGTAATACCCTTTGGTTGGAGCTACATAATTTATGTTAGAAGCATTTAAAGCAATATTCTTATCTGAAATTTCTCCCCAAACACCTTTTATTCCAACAATTTCTCGAAGGTTTAATTTTCTTAACAATGGTAATCTTGATAAAAATCGACCATTAAAACTATGTTCTATATGTAATGAAGCGTAAGTATCTGTCACAAACTCATAATAATCTAATAATGAATAGGTGTTTTCAATGGTGAAATAGGATTGATTTCCGGGCACAACATTTAATAACCCTAACGGAACTTCACCAAATGTTTTCCCAGCTTCAAATGTTGTAAACATCCTTCCCAAACCACCAATTAAAATAGGCTGTCTATAATAAAATTGAATTTTATGATAATCAAAATCACTATCCATTACTCCTCTCATTCCACGAGCATAGTTTAAAAACCAAGTAGAATAAGTATCCGTTACTTCATTTCGTTCAACACCATAACCTATGGTTTTTCTGTCTGGTGTATATTTTATTGAAAAATCAATCTCTGATTGGGTTATGGTAGATTTTGAAATACCATTATTCTTGTCAATCCAATAATCTAAATTAAATGTTTCGGGTGAAGCTGATTCCAATGTGCGATGTGAAGCACCAATTCTAAAATTTAAATTTTCTTTTGGTTCAATTTCCATAAAGAAATTGGACAAATTAATATTCGTTAATTTACTGTTATCGCCACTAGCAAAGAACGAAGATGAGGCAAAACTTCTGCCTAAAATATCATTTGTAGTGGTTAAACTAACTCCTATTTGCTCAACATCTTTTCGGTTTCCACCACCAATTATAAATCTACTTTTTGGGTTCAGCATCCATTTCCCTGAAATTCCATATTTAAATTTTTCATCTTTAAAACCGTAAGCCGTATATCCTTGTAATCTCCAAGGTTCATTTCCTCCTAAATAGGTTCTTCCTCCAACTCTAAGTCGTAAACCTTCAACATCATTGGTTCCAAAAGTTGAAAAAATAGGACCAAAATCAAAATTATTCATCTCTATATATCCTGAACCTAAAATTGAAACAAGGTTATAAATTTGCTTAAACTTTGGTACTTGAGTTAAAGTATCTAGCATTTTATAAATACCAAGTTCATTTTTGTTTAGCTTTTCTTGCCTACTTTCGCTCCAGAAATTATCTGTTTTTGAGTAAATTTTATCGTCGTAAATATTTATTTTTTCACCATAAAAACTAGAAGGTTTCTCTTTATCAAATTCGTAGTTTTTATACATGGTGGTTCGCTTGCCATAAACACCTTTAGATTCGTGTTTTTTACTAATGCTAAAATCTGATAACATATAATCTCTTTTTAAAAGAAAAATGGAATCGCTTAAAACATCAAATTCTTGCTCAATATAAATATCTTTAACCCAGTTTATATTTGCACTTCTGGTGGCTTGCATATTAATTTCTTTCACGGCAAACGTAGAATCGTTTACCCAAAAATCTCCTTTAAAAGTCAGTTCACTTTTTCTTCTAGGGTAATACAAAATATTGTAGCACCATTTATCATCGATAAATGCACTATCTAATAAAATATAGTTATAACTAGATATACCTGAAATTTTTGATAGCGGACTCACAAAACTTTTGTCAAATATTTTTATGTAATTATCGTAAATATTATAATCTACATACAAATCTTTTATAAATGCAATTATGTTTTGATTTGAATCAAATCCTGAATTTTTATTAGCAATTAAATCTTCTCGTAATTTTGAGCTGCCTTTATTTTTGCCGTATGATTTGTAAATAGATTCGTTGATAAAAATTGGCAAAAAGGCTTTACCAGTAATACTTGAAGTATCAACGCTTTTAAATACGAATTCCATTCCTTTAAACAGCTTTTTTTGTTTAAAAGCACTATCTATATTGTTCATATCAAATTCAAGCTTTTCATACTTTTCATATTGATATTGATCGACTAAATAGATTCCGTTTTGCCGTTTTTTAGCCCAAATTTTCTTTAAAATCTCAATTGCCGGATTTCCTTTTTTCTTAACCTTTCCACTAAAAATAACCACTTCATCGAGCTGGGAAGCTGATTCGGTTAGTACAATTCTTAAATTTAAATCCCTATTTTTTACAGTTATGGTTTTTGTTTCAAATCCTAAAAAAGAAACTTCAATGGTGTCATAGGTTTTATCCGATTCTAAATAAAATTCCCCATTTTCATCTGATACAACTCCAATCGTGCTTCCAACAAAAACAATATTTGCAAATGGAACAGTCTGGTTTTGATTATCTACAACTACTCCGCCAATTTTTACTTGTGCCATTGTTTTTGTAAAAACAAAAAGCAATACGAGTATTAAAATTCTAAGTTTTCCTTTCATAATAAATAAATCCTTTCAGGAAAAACCTGAAAGGAAGTATTAACGCAATATTCGTGCCTTTTATTTTATGTACATTACATCTTTAACAGCCTTAATTACATCGTTGTAATTTGGCAACCATTCTTCCAATAAAACAGGAGAATATGGTGCAGGCGTATCTGCTGTTGTAATTCTTCTAATTGGTGCATCTAAATAATCAAATACATTTTCCTGAACTTGAAATGTAATTTCAGAAGATACACTAGCAAATGGCCAAGCTTCTTCTAAAATAACCAATCTATTTGTTTTTTTAATTGAAGTAAAAATAGCTTCAAAATCCATTGGACGAACCGTTCTCATATCCAAAATTTCTACTGAAATTCCTTCTTTTTCTAGTTCATCAGCCGCTTTGTATGCTTCTTTTATAATTTTACCAAAAGAAACAATGGTAACATCGGTTCCTTCTCTTTTTATATCTGCAACACCAATTGGAATAATATATTCTCCTTCTGGCACTTCCATTTTATCGCCATACATTTGTTCCGATTCCATAAAAATTACGGGATCATCATCTCTAATAGCTGCTTTCAACAATCCCTTTGCATCATACGGATTTGAAGGAACAACTACTTTTAATCCTGGTGTATTTGCAAACCAGTTTTCAAAAGCTTGCGAATGTGTTGCGCCAAGTTGTCCTGCTGAACCAGTTGGACCTCTAAAAACAATTGGACAATTTAATTGTCCACCTGACATTTGTCTTATTTTTGCAGCATTGTTTATAATTTGATCAATACCTACCAAAGCAAAGTTAAAAGTCATGAACTCAACAATGGGTCTATTTCCATTCATTGCCGAACCAACAGCAATACCAGAAAAACCTAATTCTGCAATTGGAGAATCTATCACTCTTTTTGCTCCGAACTCATCAAGCATTCCTTTCGATGCTTTATAAGCTCCATTATATTCTGCAACTTCCTCTCCTATTAAATAAATTGATTCATCACGTCGCATTTCTTCACTCATCGCTTCGCAAATAGCTTCCCTAAATTGTATTGTTTTCATTAATTCTATTTTTAAGAATTGCAAAAATACGGAATTCATTAATTTCTATCAAAAAAATTAATGTTTATAAATTTATACTATGCACGCATAGTATTTTTAAAAAAAAGTAGTACATTCGTAAAAAGATCAATTAAAATACCTTTAATTTTAAATTTCATACTCAAATAAATAATAAAATGAAAATATTAGTTTGTATAAGTCATGTTCCTGATACTACTTCAAAAATTAATTTCTCAGAAAATGACACAAAGTTTGATACTACTGGCGTTCAATTTGTCATAAACCCGTATGATGAATTTGCATTAACAAGAGCCATGTGGTTTAAAGAAAAGCAAGGAGCAACTGTTACCGTTGTAAATGTTGGTACTCCTACTTCCGAGCCAACTTTAAGAAAAGCATTGGCCATTGGAGCGGACAATGCAATAAGAGTAAACTCTGAACCAAAAGACGGTTTTTTAGTTGCTAAAGCCTTAGCGGATGTTGTAAAAAATGGAAACTTTGACTTGGTCCTAGCTGGAAAGGAGTCGATTGATTATAATGGTGGTATGGTTCCAGGAATGCTTGCTTCAATACTAGATTTTAATTTTGTAAACGCATGTATAGGTTTAGAGATAGAAGGAGAGAAAGCGACGATTTCAAGAGAAATTGATGGTGGAAAAGAAATTTTATCGTGCAATCTTCCTCTAGTAATTGCTGGTCAGAAAGGTTTGGTTGAAGAAAAGGATTTGAGAATCCCTAATATGAGAGGAATTATGATGGCTAGAAAAAAACCTTTAGAAGTAGTAGAACCTACTATAAACGAAGGACTAACGGAGATAACTTCTTATGAAAAACCTCAAGCAAAATCGGCTTGTAAAATAGTAGCTGCTGATAATGTAGATGAGTTGATAAACTTATTACATACAGAAGCAAAAGTAATTTAAACTCTTTGCCCCAACCCCCGAAGGGGGAATAAAAAAAACAATTCAACGAATAAACAAAATAAAAAAATATGTCAGTTTTAGTTTTTGCCGATTCTTCGGAAGGAAAATATAAAAAATCAGCTTTTGAAGTAACTTCGTACGGAAAAAAAGTTGCTGAACAACTAGGAACGAACCTTGTTGCAATGTCAATAAATGCAAATGATACAAGCGAGTTATATAAATATGGTGCTGAAAAAGTTATTTCAGTTTCAAACGATTCTTTAAAAACATTCAATGCGAAAATTGTTGCAAATGTTATTCAACAAGTAGCTCAAAAAGAAAATGCTACTATTGTAATTTTTGAATCCAATACAAATGGTTTATATGTTGCGCCAATGACAGCAATAAACTTAAATGCAGGATTTGCTAGTAATGTGGTAGCAACACCTGCAAATGTGAGTCCGTTTACGGTAAAAAGAAAAGCTTTTTCAAATAAAGCATTCAGCAATACCATTATTAAATCAGATTGTAAAGTATTAGCGTTATCAAAAAATTCTTTTGGTATTGTTGAAAATGAAGTTGCTGGTACTACCGAAGCTTTTACTCCTGAATTAGTAGAAAGTAATTTAGTTTCAGAAAAAGTTGAACAAACTTATGGAAAAGTAACCATTGCCGATGCAGATATTGTAGTTTCTGGAGGAAGAGGTTTAAAAGGACCTGAAAACTGGGGAATGTTAGAAGAATTAGCTGAAGTATTAGGTGCTGCAACCGCTTGTTCAAAACCAGTTTCAGATTTAGGGTGGAGGCCTCATAGCGAGCACGTTGGACAAACAGGAAAGCCTGTGGCTTCAAACTTGTACATTGCTATTGGTATTTCAGGTGCAATTCAACATTTGGCAGGAATTAATTCTTCAAAAGTAAAAGTGGTAATAAATACCGATGCTGAAGCTCCGTTTTTCAAAGCTGCAGATTACGGAATTGTAGGCGACGCTTTTGACGTTGTTCCTAAGTTAGTTGAAAAGTTAAAAGAATTTAAAGCAAATAACGCATAATTTTATTAAATTGTGCCTCTTAATAAGGCTGTCTAATTTTTGGGCCACATAGTCCTTTGATTAGACAGCTTTTTTTGTTAATTTTAATTTTATGAGTCTAGTTCGGTTAAATATAAAAGGGATTTCATATAGTCAAACTCAAAGTGGTGCTTATGCGTTGGTTTTAAGTGAGGAGAATGGAAAAAGAACCTTGCCAATTGTAATTGGCGCTTTTGAAGCTCAATCTATTGCCATTGCTTTAGAAAAAGAAATTAAACCACCACGACCTTTAACTCATGACTTATTTAAAAGTTTTGCCGATAGGTTTAGTATTACCGTAAAACAAGTTATTATTCATAAATTGGTAGATGGCATTTTTTATTCTAGCTTAATTTGTGAACGTGACAATATTGAAGAAATTATTGACACTAGAACTTCTGACGCTATTGCTTTAGCTACTCGCTTTAACGCTCCTATTTTTACTTATGAAAACATTTTAGATAAGGCCGGGATTTACTTAAAATTAAAAGATGAGCTAATTGCAGAAACTGATGAATTAGAAATTGAAAAATTATTGGATACTCCTGAGCCATCGGAAAAATCTGCATTTAAAAAAGGCTCACTTAAACAACTAAATGAAAAATTAGAAAAAGCAGTTCAAAATGAAGACTACGAATTGGCTGCAAAAATTCGTGATGAAATTAACAAACGAACTTCATAATACTTTTAAAAACACTTTTAAAATATGATCAAAAAAATAAGTTTATTAGGAATTCTATTTTTAAGTATTTCTAATATTAACGCACAAGAAGTTGTTCAAGATGTTCTAATTGAGAATCAAGGCTTTTCGCTTTCTTCATTATGGCGAGGTGTTTTGGGAATGATTTCTCTTTTAGTTATAGGTTATTTATTTAGTAGTAATAGAAAAGCCATTAATTGGAAAACTGTTGGTGCCGGATTATCTGCTCAATTATTAATTGCTTTTGGGGTTCTGAAAGTTCCTTTTATTCAAAGTATTTTTGAATTTGTTGGAGGAATTTTCACCAATATTTTAGATTATACTGCAGCTGGTAGTGAGTTTTTATTTGGTGGTTTAATGAATGTTGAATCTTACGGATTCATTTTTGTATTTCAAATTTTACCAACCATCATTTTCTTTTCAGCTTTAACATCTCTTTTGTTTTATCTAGGTGTAATTCAGGTAATTGTAAAAGGGTTGGCTTGGTTATTGACAAAATTACTACATATTTCTGGAGCTGAAAGTTTATCAGTTGCTGGTAACATATTTTTAGGTCAGACCGAAGCGCCTTTAATGATTAAGGCATATTTAGAACGCATGAATCGTTCTGAAATTTTATTAGTAATGATTGGTGGAATGGCAACTGTAGCAGGTGGTGTTTTAGCTGCATATATTGGATTTTTGGGAGGTAACGATCCCGTTTTACGATTACAATTTGCAAAACACTTATTAGCAGCATCGGTTATGGCGGCTCCTGGGGCAATTGTAATTTCAAAAATGTTGTATCCGCAAACCGAAAAAATTAATACTGATGTTCGAGTTTCACAAGAAAAAATTGGATCTAATATTTTAGATGCTATTGCAAATGGTACAACTGAAGGCCTAAAATTAGCTGCAAACGTTGCAGCAATGTTATTAGTTTTTGTGGCAATTATTGCCATGTTAAACGGTATTTTAGGTTGGGTAGGTGATATTACTAATTTAAATGACTGGATGGCTGCAAATACGCCTTACCAAAAATTTACGTTGGAAGCAATATTAGGGACTATTTTCGCTCCTTTAATGTGGTTAATTGGTGTTGCAAAAGAAGATATTATGCTTATGGGACAATTATTAGGCGTGAAATTAGCTGCAAGTGAATTTGTAGGTTATATTCAATTAGCTGAATTAAAAAATATGGCTAGTGCAACACACTTTACTTATAACAAATCTGTAATTATGGCTACTTATATGTTATGTGGTTTTGCAAATTTTGCTTCAATTGGTATTCAAATTGGAGGAATTGGATCCTTAGCACCAGGCCAAAGAAAAACACTTTCTGAATTTGGTATGAAGGCTTTAATTGGAGGCTCCATTGCATCCTTACTTTCAGCAACAATTGCAGGAATGATTATTGGATAAAGTCCCCTAACCCTCAAAGAGGGGAGTTCTAATTTCAAAAACTATTGAATAGTTAAACTTTTAAACAGAATAAATGAAACAATATTTAGATTTAATACAACACGTTAGAGACAATGGTATTGAAAAAACTGACCGCACAGGAACCGGAACAAAAAGCGTTTTTGGTTATCAAATGCGATTCGATTTAAACGAAGGTTTTCCAATGTTGACAACTAAAAAGTTACATTTAAAGTCTATTATTCATGAATTGCTTTGGTTTTTAAAAGGCGACACCAATATTAGTTATTTGCAAGAAAACAATGTAAAAATTTGGGACGCTTGGGCTGATGAAAATGGTGATTTAGGTCCAGTTTATGGACATCAATGGAGAAATTGGGATAGCGAAGGAATTGATCAAATTACTGAAGTTATTGAAACGATTAAAACAAATCCTGATAGTAGAAGAATGATTGTTTCTGCTTGGAATCCTAGTGTATTGCCAGACACATCTGTTTCGTTTTCTGAAAACGTAAAAAATGGAAAAGCAGCTTTACCACCTTGTCACGCATTTTTTCAATTTTATGTAACCGATGGGAAATTATCTTGCCAATTGTATCAAAGAAGTGCAGATATTTTTTTAGGGGTTCCTTTTAATATTGCATCATATGCTTTATTAACAATGATGATGGCTCAAGTTTGTAATTTAGAAGCTGGTGATTTTGTACATACTTTTGGTGATGCACATATCTACAGTAATCACCTTGAACAAATTAATTTACAATTGTCTCGAGAAGTTAGAAGCTTACCGCAAATGAAAATAAATCCAAAAGTAAAATCAATTTATGATTTTACTTTTGATGATTTTGAATTAATTAACTACAATCCTCATCCACATATAAAAGGAAAAGTTTCTGTTTAAATATTAATAAATATTTAATACTTTTTTTAAAAATCAATGCTTAATTTTAAGCATTAAATAAAAAACAATGGACACAGCACAATTAAAACATAAAATTATAGAAAGAATTTTGGATATTGAGGATGAAAACGTTCTTAAATCTATTAATACAATTTTAGAATCTTCAAACAAAAGCATTGTTGATATTGCTTCAATTATTTTTGAAAAAATTCAAAATGAAGACGTAAGTGAGGTCGATAACTATTCTGAATATATTAAAGAGTGGGTGAAAAACATGTAAAAATTTGAAAACATGAATAATGACCAACACGAAATTTATGAGAATGCAAGAAAACGCGTAAAAGAAAAAAAGCGATTATACTTTCACTTTATTCTCTTTTTAGTTGGTTCTATTTTCTTAATTATACTTGAAAAAGTATTCAAAGTTGGCGAAAATTTTTACGAAAACTGGTTTGTATGGGCAATATTATTGTGGTTTTTCTTTTGGGTACTACATTTTGTAAACGTATTCTTCACTTCTAAATTTATGGGGAAAGAATGGGAACGAAAGCAAACTGAAAAATTAGTTTTAAAACAAGAATTAAAAATTGCGAAGCTCGAAAAAGACTTAGCTTATGAAGAAAAACTAAAAGCTGAAAGTAAACAATATTCTCAAGAATTAAAGGAGAAAAGTAAACCTGAACCTCAAAGAAAAAAAATGATTACAATTATTGCGGCAATTGCTAAAAATAATGCTTTAGGAAAAAATAATGAACTCATTTGGCATATTCCTGCCGATTTAAAAAGGTTTAAAAAAGTAACGTCGGGTCATGATGTTATTATGGGTAGAAACACGTTTGAATCTTTAGGAAAACCTTTACCAAACCGAACAAATATTGTTATTACTAGAAATAAAAACTATGTAGCTGAAGGTTGTATTGTTGTACACTCATTAAATGAAGCTATTTATGAAGCATCAGAAGATGAAAATCCATTTATTTTAGGAGGAGCACAAATTTATGCTGAAGCTATTAAAATTGCTGATAAATTAGATGTTACGTTAGTACATCAGTCTTTTGAAGCTGATGCTTTTTTTCCTGAAATTGATAAAAATATATGGGAAGAAGTGAGTAGAGAAGATTTTGAAGCTGATGAAAAAAACAAATACAATTATAGTTTTGTTACTTATATAAAAAGAACATAAACCATTTGAAGAATGGTAAATCCATCATCTTAATGGTGATGAACAAAATGATAGTGTTGCTTAGACACGCTAAATCTTAGATTTTTAATATATTTTACTAATTAAAATACAAACTTTATTTAATAGGAGAGGTTTCTTAATCCTTATTCTTAAATAAGAAACGGGTGCTTAAACAAGTCTATTCATGGCAAGAACACTCGGGTTTTTGAAAATAACTTTCATATCTAACTCACTTAAAAACATAAAAAAGATTTGCATTTTGCACTGCCTTAAAAAAGTTAGAAGCTATTTTACAAGCCTTTTTTATTTGAGAAAATAATTTCATCATTCACAATAAATAAGTATCTTTAACCTTTATTTAAGACTAAATGGTACGATTTAATTTGGAACATTTCCTAAATATAAATCAATTTCAAAAAAGCCTCCAATCTTGCGTGCATGTTTTGAAATTTCACCACTTCCTGCGTTTAAATTCAATCACTAATCTTTATTTATATTTCACATGAAAAAATTAATTATATTTTTCGGAGTACTACTGTTTCCTATAAGTTTAATGGCAAGTGAAGCAGACTTGGTAATTCCAGATGCAATTAAAAGCCAGAATATTTTGTATTGGGGCTTTTTAATAACTATGGCAGGTTTGCTTTTTGGTTTTTACCAATATGTTCAAGTTAAAAAAATACGATCGCACAAATCAATGTTAGATGTGGCTCAAGTTATTTTTGAAACTTCTAAAACTTATCTTATTCAGCAAGGAAAATTTATTCTAATTCTTTTTGCATTTATAGGCACTGCAGTTGCTTTTTACTTTGGGTTTTTATCAAAAGATCCAGAAACTGGCGAAAATTTATTTGGAATAGCCGGAGTTTTAATGATTCTTGGTTGGACTGTTCTTGGAATTTTAGGTTCTTATGCAGTAGCTTGGTTCGGAATTAGGATAAATACGTTGGCAAATTCAAGAATGGCCTTTGCTTCATTAGAAAGAAAACCAATTAAACTTTTAAACATTCCGTTAAATGCTGGAATGAGTATTGGTGTTGTTCTAATATCTCTAGAATTATTAATGATGCTTATAATATTACTATTTGTGCCAGGTGAATATGCTGGAGCTAGTTTTATTGGTTTTGCAATTGGGGAATCTTTAGGAGCTTCTGCACTGCGTATTGCTGGTGGAATTTTTACAAAAATTGCTGATATTGGTTCAGATTTAATGAAAGTTATTTTTAAAATTGGAGAGGATGATCCTCGTAATCCAGGAACAATAGCAGATTGTGTTGGTGACAATGCTGGAGATTCAGTAGGCCCAACAGCCGATGGTTTTGAAACCTATGGTGTAACAGGGGTTGCGTTAATCTCATTTATATTATTGGCAATTATTGATACAGCTTTACAAACACAATTGTTAGTTTGGATATTTGTAATGCGAATATTAATGATTATTACATCAATAGTTTCTTTTTGGATTAATGGAGCCATTACAAAAATAAAACATAGCGATGTAGATGAATTAGATTTTGAAAAACCTTTAACGTCACTAGTTTGGATTACTTCTATCTTATCTATGATCGTTACTTTTATTGCGAGTTACTATTTAATTGGTGATTTAGGAAATAATTTATGGATTATTCTTTCAGTAATTATAAGTTCAGGAACACTTGGTGCTGCATTAATTCCTGAATTCACAAAAATATTTACTAGCCCAAAATCAACGCATGTTAAGGAAGTAGTTGAAGCTTCAAAAGAAGGAGGCGCATCGTTGAACATTCTTTCAGGGTTAGTTGCAGGTAATTTTAGTGCCTTTTGGTTAGGAATGGTATTTTTCTTACTAATGTTTATTGCATACTATGCATCAACTTTTGGATTGGGTGATTTAATGATTTATCCTTCAATTTTTGCTTTTGGTTTGGTAGCTTTTGGAATGTTAGGAATGGGACCCGTAACCATTGCTGTTGATAGTTATGGACCTGTAACCGATAATGCACAATCAATTTATGAGTTGTCTTTAATTGAAGAAAATAGGGAAGAAACCATAAAGGAAATAGAAAAAGATTTTGGTTTTACTCCAGATTTTGAAAAATCAAAATATTATTTAGAGGCGAATGATGGAGCAGGTAACACGTTTAAAGCTACAGCGAAACCAGTGTTGATTGGAACTGCAGTTGTAGGTGCTACAACGATGATCTTTGCGCTAATTTTAGTAATTGAACATACGTTGGGAATTCAGCCAGAACAAATTTTAAACTTATTAAACCCTTATACAATTTTTGGATTCTTATTAGGAGGAGCAGTTATTTATTGGTTTTCTGGAGCTAGTATTCAGGCAGTAACGACTGGTGCGAGTCAGGCGGTTGCTTATATTAAAGATAATATCAATTTAGATCCAAATGCTCCCAAAAAAGCAGATGTTGAAAAGTCAAGAGCTGTCGTAAAAATATGTACACAATATGCGCAAAAAGGAATGCTAAATATTTTTATAGCGGTTTTCTCTTTTGCATTGGCATTTGCTTTCTTTTCAGCACCATCTGGATTCGATTCAAGTATGAGTGAAGCTGATAAATTAATTGTAGCTGCACCAGTTTCATTGTTTGTGAGTTATTTAATTTCTATCGCATTTTTCGGATTGTATCAGGCAATTTTTATGGCGAATGGAGGTGGCGCTTGGGATAATGCCAAAAAAGTTGTTGAAGTTGATATGCAAGAAAAAGGAACTGATTTACACGAGGCTTCTGTAGTTGGAGATACTGTTGGAGATCCATTTAAAGATACTTCTTCTGTGGCATTAAACCCAATTATTAAGTTTACAACGTTATTCGGATTGTTAGCTATGGAAATAGCGATTTCGCCAACATTTAGAGAAATTGCTCCTTATTTTGGATTGTTCTTCTTTGTTGTTGCCTTGTATTTTGTATTTAGGTCGTTTTATAAAATGAGAATAAACAATTAATTAAATATTAATTAATTGAATAAAAAAAAGGCAGGAACCAATTTAATTGGTTCCTGCCTTTTTTTATAATTGTATAATTATTTTAAAAAAGACCGTTAATTTGAGCGTCAATTTTATCAATTATAGATCCTAAATCTTCTTGGTTGTCAACAAAATCTAAATTGTCAACATCAACAATCAAAAGTTTTCCTTCTGTATATTTTGTAATCCAAGCTTCGTAACGTTCATTTAATCTACTCAAATAATCAATACTTATTGAGTTTTCATAATCTCTTCCTCTTTTGTGAATTTGTCCAACTAAAGTAGGGATTGATGCACGAAGATAAATAAGCAAATCTGGTGGTGAAACTAAACGTTCCATTAAATTAAATAAAGAATCGTAATTATTGTAATCTCTATTCGGCATTAAACCCATAGCGTGGAGGTTTGGTGCAAAAATGCGCGCATCTTCATAAATGGTTCTATCTTGAATAATATTCTTCCCGCTTTCACGAATTTCTAGAATTTGTCGAAACCTACTATTTAAAAAATACACTTGTAGGTTAAAAGACCAACGTTCCATTTCACCATAAAAATCATCTAAATAAGGGTTTTCAGCAACCGATTCATAATGTGGTTCCCATTTATAATGTTTTGCTAAAAGCTTGGTTAAAGTTGTTTTACCTGCCCCAATATTACCGGCAATTGCTACGTGCATAATTAATCTTTAAGTGAAATTTAAAGCGCTAAAGTTAATTATTTTTTTTATGATTTAGCAATACAATTTTAACCCATTAATAAACCAACTTATAACCATAGCCACGAACATTCAATATTTGAATAGAAGGATCGGGTTTTAGTTTTTTACGAAGTTTCGTAATAAACACATCCATACTTCGTGCGTTAAAAAAATCATCATCACCCCATAATTTTTTTAAGATTACTGAACGTTCTAAAATTTGGTTCTTATTGATAATTAAATTATGAAGTAAATGTGCTTCCCTATGAGTTAGTGATTCTTTTATATTATTTAATTCGAGGGTTTGTTTTTTTAAATCAAATATGAAAGCACCTAATTGTATAGGTTCAACTTCATTTAGTTTTTGCTGTCTTTTTAGAAGCTCATTCATCCTAACAATGAGTTCTTCCATACTAAATGGTTTTTTTAAATAATCATTTCCACCCGAATTAAATCCTTTAACAACATCTTTTGTTTGTGATTTTGAGGTTAAGAATATGATTGGAATATCATTGTTTTCTTCTCGTATTTCTTTTGCTAAAGTAAATCCATCCTTTTTTGGCATCATCACATCCAATACCAACAATACGGGTTTTTCTTTTTTATATACTTTATAAGCTTCTTCACCATTTTCGCATAATAATACTTCAAAGTTTCTAGATTCTAAACTTTCTTTAATTATTTGACCAAGTGAAGGTTCATCTTCAGCTAAAAGAATTTTTATATTACTCATTTAAAAGTTCAATTTTAATATATGTTTTTTGCTCGTTATCATAGAAAATATCAATTTTTCCTCCATGTTTTTCAATAATGCTTTTTGTATAAAATAAGCCAATTCCAAACCCTTTTACATCGTGCGTATTTCCTGTTGGTATGCGATAGAATTGCTCAAACACTTTGTCTTTATGCGATTTTGATATTCCATTTCCAGAATCTGAAAAATTCAAGACAATATTACTGTCATTGGAAATCATCTCAATTGAAATAGTATTTCCCCCGTATTTTATCGAGTTATCGATAATATTACCAATGGCATTTTCAAAATGAAATCTGTCTAAATTTAATACTTTAGAATTAATGTTATGATTAAATATAAAATTTTTATTGGAATTGATGAATTTAAACTTTTCTATTGCTTTTTGAATTAATTCTACAATGTCAACAGGTTCTTTATATAAGACTAAATCTTCTTGATTTAATGCGGCAGAATCCAAAATCTTTTCTACCATTTCATTCAGTTTTATAACTTGGTCGTTAGCAATTGAAATATACTTTTCAGATTTCTCTTTATCGTTTAAAGCGTTAAAATTTTTCATGGCTTCTAAAGCAGTTGAAATGGTTGCAATAGGAGTTTTAAACTCGTGAGTAATGTTGCTAATTAAATCATTTTTTACCTCAGCTAGTTGCTTTTGTTTATAAATGGTTTTTAACAAGTATAAAATACTTAAAATAATAAAAGTTGAAAGTAATAAGGATAAAACAATACTTACTAAAGAGTCTTTTAATAACGTTTCGGTTTCATTTGTGAAAAGCAGCTTTAAATTAGTTCGAGGAGGTAGATAATGTGATTTGGAAACAGTTGTTAAATGTTTCTTTGGAAAATCAGATATATTATAATTTATTGTTCTACTAGCAAAACTATCATTTTTAATCCATTTTTGATAGTCAAATTTCAAAGCATATTTTACATCAATTTTATTTCGTCTAAGCTCTTTTTGAAGGTGATTATTTAAAGATTGTAAGCTTAAAGTGTCCCGAGAAAAAGAAACGACTATTTTTGAAATTATACTGTCTAAGTTTTTAGAAAATCGCTGTCTATGATTGCTTATGAGGTTTGGGTTTTTACTCCTCCATCCACCAAGTATAAAAACTTTGTTGCTGTCTTTTTGAGCTATAAATTGTAAGGTACTATCAATTTTTTTACGTAGCCCTCTTTTCGACTTTGTTTTAACAAAAATTGAATCAATCTTATTTGAATTAATCGAATCTGTAGAAGTCATGGTGATAAAACCAGACCTTGTTAAATTTGCATAATAATCTTCTACGGCATTGTCTAAACTTAATTGAACTTTACCAATTAAATTCTTTTTATTTTGCTGGTATTCTTTATAATTCCAATAAACTTGAACAGCAATAGTTAAGGCAATTGTAATACCTATAAAATAGATTACACGTTTGTAATTCTTTTTATTCATAACCCAAAGGTAGTTATAGATATGTTAAAAAAATAATTGATTAACAGTAGTTAACATTCTTTAACTGTGGTTAATAGTTGAAGGTTATATATTTGTCAAAACAAAATAATAATATTATGAGTAGAATTCTTTTAAGATTTACAGTTGTAATTACCATTTTAATAACATCATTTGTTGATGCTCAAGAATTTCAGGGACAAGCTTTTTATCAATCTAAGACAAAAATTGAAATGGATTTAGCTGGTTCAGGGATACCGGCAGATCGTTTAAAAATGATTGAAGAACGTATGAAAAATCAATTAGAGAACACCTATGTTTTAAACTTTAATAAGACAGCTTCAACATATAAAAAAGAAGAAAAATTAGATCAGGCTGGTGGTCGAGGTGGAATGAGAATGATGATGATTGGAATGAATGATGGCGGCGTTTTTTATAAAAATACTCAAGAGAAAAAAACTGCTCGAGAAACGGAGTTTAGCGGAAAGAATTTTCTTATTAAGGATGCAATAACGGAATATGAATGGAAGATGGAAGAAGAAACTAAAATGATTGGTCAAAATCTTTGTTTTAAAGCTACAACTGTTATAGAAAGACCTGTGCAAAGAACTAGTTTCAGAATGGGTAGAAGAGACAATAATGCTGAAAATGAAGAACAAGAGAATAATGAGCCTCAAATGGAGTCAGTAATTGTAACAGCTTGGTATACTTTAGATATTCCTGTTAATCATGGTCCAGGAGATTATTGGGGATTGCCAGGTCTAATTTTAGAAGTAAATTCAGGAAATACAGCAATTTTGTGTACAAAGATTGTGATGAATCCTAAGGAAAAAGCAGAGATATCAGAACCAAAGAAAGGAAAGGAAGTAAACCAAGAAGAGTATGATAAAATTATTCAAGAAAAAATGAAAGAAATGAGAGAACGAATGGGTAATGAACGTCAAAGAGGTGGTGGACAAGGAACTCGTATTCGAATAGGAGGTTAATCAACAACATTTTAAAAAAATATATTATGAAAAATATAGTTATTTTACTATCATTTTTAGCATTACCTACGCTTATATTTTCTCAGAATATAAAGCTTGAAGGAGTAGTTAAAACAAGTGATGGTGAACCTTTAGAGATGGCAAATGTTATAGCTTTTAAAAAAGGAACAAACTTTTTAGAAGCTTATTCAATTACGGATTCTAAAGGGAATTATAAATTGAGTTTGGCTTCTGAAGAAGAATATACATTAAAAGTTAGCTATCTAGGTTTTGATACTCAAAGTGTTGACATTACAGTGGATGATTCAAAAAAGAATATCATTAAAGATATTGTTTTAAATGAATCAAATGAATCTCTAAATACTGTTGAAATCACCTATGAAATGCCTGTTAAAATTGTGGGAGACACCATTGTTTACAATTCAGATTCTTTTACAACTGGAACTGAAAAGAAATTAGAAGATGTGTTAAAAAAATTACCTGGAATTGATATAGATGATAATGGGGAAGTGGAAGTTGAAGGAAAGAAGGTTCAAAAAGTATTAGTAGAAGGAAAAGAGTTTTTTGATGGAGACTCTAAATTAGCTACACAAAATATACCAGCAAGTGCTATTGACAAAGTGCAAGTACTAAGAAATTATAATGAAGTTTCAGGAATGAAAGGTGTAACGAATAACGAGGATAGCGTTGCTTTAAATATTAAACTTAAAAAAGGAAAAGATAAGTTTTGGTTTGGTGAAATAAATGCAGGTGTTGGAGAAAATGAAAAATATATAGCCAAACCCAAGTTGTTTTATTATAGTCCAGATAAGAGTGTGAATCTTTTGGCAGATTTTAACAATATTGGAGAAGCTCCGTTTACTATGAGAGATTACTTTAGGTTTACTGGTGGGTTACGAGGTGCGATGCGAGGTAGTGGTACAAGTTTTAATGTGCAATCTGGAGGGTTAGGTTTTATGACGGCTCAAAATAATATGGCGCAGGAGATAACTTCAAAATTTGGAGCTTTAAACTTTGGATTTTCGCCAAAAAAAACATTGACCTTTAATGGTTTTGCAATTGTAAATGAATCGGAAACAGATATGTTTAGTGAATCGAATATCGTTTACAATAAATCAAATTTAAGAGAAGAAAGTTCAACATCTGCTTTACAAGGAAGTAAACTAGGAATGTTGAAATTTAGTACAACTTACAAACCAAATGAAAATGTTCATATAGATTATGATATTTTTGGAAAACTATCTGAACAAACGGAATTAAATGATGTGAGTTCTTCAAACAGAGGTACAGTTGACACATATAAAGAAGAAAAACCAGTAGAGTTGAATCAGAATTTTAATGTGTATTATACCATTGATGAAAAGAATATTTTTGCTTCAGAACTTCAATATTCGTATCAAAAAGATCAACCATTGTATAACTCCTTTGCAACAACGCAATCATTTAATATATTACCAACTTCAGATGCAGAAAGTATATATGATTTAACACAAAATAAAAAATCAAATACAAATAAATTGGATGCGAAATTTGATTATTACTATTTATTAACTCCAAAAAGTAATATCAATTTTACGTTAGGTTCTACCTTTAGTTCACAAGATTTTACATCTAGAATTTCTCAAAAATTGGATAATGGAAATGTTATTGAATTTGAAGATGCATTATTAAATAATGATGCTACTTATAATTTTTCTGATTTATTATTTGGTGTTCATTATAAAGTCGTTTCAGGGAAATTTACTTTTAATCCAGGAGTAACATTACATCAATACAATTTAAAAGATGTTCAGTTTGGAGATGAAATAAAGGATAGTAAATCTAAAATATTACCAGATTTTTATGCCAATTATCAGTTTAAATCTTCACAAAGTTTACGTTTTAATTATGGTATTACCTCTCAATTTTCCGATATTAACAGTGTTGCCGAAGGATATATTTTATCTAACTATAATTCATTAAAAAGAGGAAACAGAGCAATTGAGAACTCATTAAGACATAATTATTCACTTACGTATTTTAGTTTTAGTATGTTTTCATTTACCAATATTAATGCAAGATTAAATTATTCAAAAAGCGTGAATGGTGTTAAAAATAATACTGAATTAATAGGAATTGATAGAATCTCATTTCCAATAAATTCTGAATTTGCAGATGAAACGTTCTCAGGAAATTTTAGATATGGAAAAACGTATAGCAGATTAAAAACGAATTTCAGTACCAATTTCTCTAATTCAATTTTTAATAATGTTGTGAATAATCAGCAAATTGAGTCTAAAAATTTTAGACATAGTTATACAGGTAGTTTAGCTACTAAATTCAAGAATGCACCAAATATTGAAATTGGTTATGAAAAATCATTTTCTGAATATTCTAATACAGGAAGTACGACCGATAGGCCTTTTGCAAATATTGAAATTCCATTTTTGAAAAGCCTTATTTTAACAGCAGATTATAGTTACTACAACTATAAAAACGATGAAAATACAGTTAAAAATACATATTCATTTTTGAATTCAGATTTATATTTTCAAAAGAAAGATAGTAAGTGGGAATTTAAATTGTCGGGTAAAAATTTAACAAATAACATTTCTATTAATAGAGATAGTTATAATGAGGTTGTTGATAGTAATTCAACATCATTATATTATGTTCAGCCAAGAATGTTTTTGCTTACAGCGAAATACAACTTATAATGAACTATTTGAATTAGTTTAAGGTCACTTCTAACCAAAGGGGCCTTTCCTATAACTTATATTTAAATTTTTGACAAGTTTTTAATAGTTTTAAATTGTACATTTGCACTACTAATGAAAGATAGGATTTCTAAAATAGTAGCTTTATTTTTAGCATTTGTGGTGTTGTTATCTACAACATCTTTTACTGTTGATATGCATTATTGTGGAGATTTTTTAGTAGATACTGGTGTATTTTCTAAGGCTGAGACTTGTGGTATGGAGGAAGAAAGTGATGCTTCTAAAAACACCTTAGAATTTAAGAAATCTTGTTGTAGCAATGAGCAGTTAATTGTTGATGGACAAGAAGAATTAAGAGTTAATTCTGTAGATTTCATAGTTGAAAAACAACAATTATTCGTAATTGCATTTGTTGTAGCATATAGTAATCTTTTTGAAAGTTATGTAAAAAAACAGTTTCCAAACAAAGATTATTCTCCCCCCAATTTGATTGAAAACACGCGTGTTTTACATCAAGTTTTTATCATTTGATTTTTAAATTAGTATTCGATTTTACATAAACAACATGCTGTTTATGTATAAAAACACGTATAATTAATTTAAAATTATTCAATTGAAAAAAATACTATATATATTACTTTTAGTCCCAATTTTAACTTTTTCACAGGAGAAATTAAAAGGAACTATTTATGAGCAAAACCCTGATAATGATAAAATTGAGCTGTCAGGTGCAAACGTTTATTGGTTGGGAACATCCATCGGTGTTGTAACCGATATGAAAGGTAAATTCACCATTTCTTATAAAGAAGACTATAAGAAATTAGTTATAAGTTTTATAGGATATAAATCAGACACAATTAAAATAAATTCTTCAAAAAGCATTAATCATTGGTTACAGCCAACGAGTATGTTAGATGAGGTTTTGATAGAAACCAGAAAAAAAACATCGGCGGTTTCTTATTTGCAATCTGTTAATGTTATTAATGTAAGTAGTGACGAATTATTAAAAGCGGCTTGCTGTAATTTAGCTGAAAGTTTTGAAACAAACCCATCTATCGATGTAAATTTTGCAGATGCTGTAACAGGAACACGACAAATAAAAATGTTGGGATTGGAAAGCCCGTATATTTTAATAACTACCGAAAATGTTCCAGCAATTAGAGGTGCTTCACAGGCGTATGGATTAAGTTTTATTCCAGGAACTTGGGTTGAGAGTATTCAAATTACCAAAGGAGCAGGAAGTGTGGTTAATGGTTTTGAGAGTATTGCTGGGCAAATTAATGCTGAATTGAAAAAACCAATTTCAGACAATAAATTGTTTGTGAACGCCTATACAGCTGCAAACGGAAGAGTAGAATTAAATACCCATTTGAATACCGAATTATCAGAAAAATGGAGTACCGGTTTGTATATTCACGGAAATTTAAGAGAGAAAAAGAACGATAAAAATGGCGATTCATTTTTAGATGCTCCACTAGCAAAGCAGGTGAATTTAATGAACCGTTGGCAGTATATTAATACTGAAAAAGGTTTTGTGAGTTTTTTAAATGTTCGTTATTTAAATGATGAAAAACAGTCTGGGCAAATTGATTATAATCCTAAAACTGATAAACTTACTATGAATGAGCCTGTGTTGAGCGGAGCCGAAATATGGGGAAGTGAAATTGCAACGGAACGATTCGATGCTTCTTTTAAATTGGGCTATGTAAACCCTGATATACCTTACCAAAGTTTGGGTTTACAAATGGCATATAGCAATCATAAACAAGATTCTTATTTTGGGTTGCGAGAGTATAATATTGCACATGAAAGCGTTTATACAAACTTGGTTTACAATTCAATTATTAGCGATTCTAGGCATAAAATAAAAACTGGAATTAGTTTTACGCATGATAATTATAATGAAGAAGTTTTATTAGATGAATACAGTAGAACTGAAAATTCAGTTGGAGGTTTTTTTGAATATAATTTCGACAATTTAGAAGCTATAAATTTGTCGGCTGGTGTTCGAGTAGATCATCATAATCTTTTAGGAACATTTTTTACTCCAAGATTTCATATGCGATATACTCCTTGGGAAAAGTCAGCCTTTAGAATGTCATTTGGAAGAGGGAAAAGAAGTGCTAATATTTTTACTGAAAATCAAAAGTTATTTGCCACTTCAAGAACCATTAATATTTTAAATACTGAAGGAAATGTTTATGGTTTAGATCCTGAAATTGCTTGGAATTATGGAGTTTCTTATCTTCAAGGTTTTAATTTGTTTCAACGAAAAGCAGATATAACATTTGATTTTTATAAAACAGATTTTGAGAATCAGGTTGTTGTAGATTGGGAAAACTCAAGGGAAGTAAATTTTTATAACTTAGAAGGAAATAGCTTTGCCAATAATTTTCAAGTGGAGTTTAGTTATAATTTATCTAGCCATTTAGATTTGAAATTAGCTTATAAATATTACGATATAAAAACAGATTATACTTCAGGTAGAAAGTTAAAACCGTTAATCCCAAAACAACGATTTTTTGCAAATGTCTCTTATGAATCTGATTTAAAAGATAATGGAGCTCAGTGGAAATTCGATGCTACTTTTAATTGGTTAGGTAAACAGCGTTTCCCTTCAACTGAAAATAGTCCAATAGAATTTCAAGTTGGTAAATATTCAAAAACTTTAGCGACTATAAACGCTCAGGTTACAAAAGTTTTTTCTCCAAATTTTGAAGTATATTTAGGCGGAGAAAACCTTGGAAATGTAAAACAAAAAAATCCTGTAATAAGTGCAAATGATCATTTTGGTGATTATTTTGATACAACATTGGTATATGGACCAATTTTTGGAAGCATGTATTATGGCGGATTAAGATATAAATTAAATTAAAATTAATAAGATGAAAAAAATAGTATTAGCAATGCTTTTGGTAGTGAGTACAATGGCATTTTCTCAAAACAAAAATGAAAGGGCAAATTTTGAAGTTGATGGTGTTTGCGAAATGTGTAAAGAAAGAATTGAAAAAGCTTGTATTAAAACAAAAGGTGTTAAATCTGCAGTTTGGAATGTAAAGTCTCATGATTTGAAACTTATTTTTGATGCAAGAAAAACCAATATAGAAACAATTAAAAAAAGTGTAGTTGCAGTTGGGCATGATGTTGGTGAATTAAAAGCAACAGATGAAGCTTATAATGCTTTACATGAGTGTTGTAAGTATAGAGATGAAGAAGTAAGGTCAGATCATAACAACAATTAATCTTACGTCAATAATAAAAAAAGCGATTTTAATTGAAATCGCTTTTTTATATGGGCAAAATAAAGTTAAAATTATAAAATTAAAAATCGACAACATACTTAATTGTATACAGCCGATTTAACTTATATCAATTATCAATATTTTAATATGTTAAACCATGCCCAAATGGATACAATGGTTTTTCAGAGTCATAAGGAACGTCTTCAAGTTGTTTTAAAACAGCTTCCCAAGTTGAGGGTAGTTCGAAAGGTAATTTACCTTCTGGTTTTTTGACTCCAAATAATAGTTCAATCAATATTTCATCAGAAGTTCCAAATTCAGCTAACAAAGCTTTACTTTCTTTGCTAATTTCAGTTAGAATTGCAGCTCTTTCAAGGTTAACTACAGTAATTGAAGGTTTTTTAGAAATTAATCCTAAAATTTCACTTTTCTCTTCATCAGAGAAATAAAGACGCCCTTGATGGAAGAATTGCTCTAACATATAATCTGTTCTTTTATCAAAAGGAGTTTTAATTCTTTTTAAAATTACATCTGCCTCTTCAGGAGTGCTTACTAAAATACCATAACTATTGATATCTTCAGGAGTTATCATACCTTCAACATAAATTTTAGTTCCTTTTGCAAGTGGCAATAAAGCTTCATTTTTTAAAAGTACCGTAGATTTTGCTTGAGCTATTTTACCTTTCTTTCTAAATTCCTTTTTTCCTGCAACTACTAGTGCATTTTCTTCACTTAAATAGGGATTGTTAAAAAGACCTAATCTAAATTTATCACGTAAAATTCGTTTAATTGAAACATCTAATCTTTCTTCACTGATTTGTCCTGAATTTACCAATTCTATTATTAATTCTGGAACTGTTTCGCCACCAAATTGGTCACAACCAGCATCAATAACTTTTTTAACTCTTTCAATTGGAGTTAAATGCTCAACACCCCAAGCCTTTGCTTCACTAATCTGAGTTCCTGAAATGATACCCCAATCCGTACAAACAACACCATTGAAATTGTATTTTTCTCTTAACATATTGGTAATGATCATTTTGTTAAAACCAAATGCTACATCTTCATCAGTTTGCCCAACAGGAATACCGTAATATGGCATCATTTGGGCAGTTTTTGCTGGAAAAGCTCCTTCTATAAAAGGTATTAAATGATAATCGAAATTGTTTCCAGGATATGCTTGTTCTTTTCCATAAGGGAAATGAGGGTCTTCTCCATCTTTTTGAGGCCCACCACCAGAAAAATGTTTCGTCATTGTTGCAACACTTTTACTTGTTAATGAATCTCCTTGAAAACCTAAAACATAGGCTTTCGTCATTTGTGCTGATAATTGAGCGTCTTCACCAAACGTTCCATTCATTCTTCCCCATCTTGGTTCAGTAGCCAAATCGGCCATTGGATGTAACGCTAGTTTAATACCTACAGAATTGTATTCTTGTCTTGCGATATCTCCAAACTCTCTAACTAATAATGTATCTCTGGTAGCTGCCAATCCTAATGACGAAGGCCATTGAGAAAAGGCGGGTGTATAAAGAGCCGCTCCAATATTATTTTCTGTTCCGTGTCTTGGGTCTGTTGCTATTGTTACTGGAATTCCAAGCCTTGTTTTTTCAGCAATCTTTTGAACATTATTATTATATCTAGCTAAAATATTTGCATCATAAGCGTGAACGATATTAAAACTATTCATTTTTTTCTTTACCAGCATCTCAGAAGAAGAAGGCATAAATAAGGCAAACAATTTATCAAATGGGTTGTCCGAGAAAAATGGCATGTCAATTGGGCCACCATCAGGGGTCATTCCAATCATGGTAATAAACATAGTTCCTGCCTTTTCTTCAAGATTCATTTGAGTTGTTAAATCATTCACTCTATCTTCAATTGGAGCATTAACATCTTCATAGATATCAAGTTTTCCGTTTTTATTTAAATCTCTAAAAGATTCTCCATTCGAAGTTATGGAAGGAGCTTCTTCACCGAGTGAGTTATAATTTGCCTTAACAGTATTTGATTTTTTTACATACAAAAAAATACCTGCCACTAATATCAGTATGATAAGGGCGAGGATAATTTTTCCAATTATTTTTAAAGCTTTTTTCATTTTGATTGTTTCAATGTGTAAGTAGAACACAATAATACAATATATTTTCAATGTGTACAACTGACATAATAAATTGTTTATATTAGTGCTATGAAAAATGAGAAAGAGGTATTTGATATGAATTTTAAAAACTTTATTCCAGGTCAATCAGTTGATTGTGTTATTATTGGTTACGATCAGCACGAATTACATATTCTTGTGTTAAAATGGAAAGGTTTAGATGTTTGGGCTTTGCCTGGTGGATTTGTTGAAAAAAATGAAGACTTATCAACAGCTGCGACACATATTTTAAAAGAACGAACCGGACTAAATTTTTCATACTTAGAACAGTTTTACACATTTGGAGATGTGGATAGGCGAAAAAAAGAAGAATTAGAGATTAAATTGGGCAATTCAGTTTTCTTTACTGAAGAAAGAATGAAGTGGTTTTTACAACGATTTATTAGTACAAGCTATTTAGGTTTGGTAGATATGGATAAATGCGACTTGAAACCAGATTTATTAAGTGATTTATGTGTTTGGAAACCATTGAAAGAGATGCCAATTCTAATTTTTGATCATAACGAAATGGTTCAGAAAGCAGTTTCACATATAAAGGTTCAAGTAAACTATTTGCCAATAGGTATTTCATTATTACCTAAAAAATTCACCATGAAATCTTTTCAACTTTTGTATGAAGCAATCTTAGACAAATCATTAGATAGAGGTAATTTTCAACGGAAAATATTGAAATTAGGTATATTAAATCGCTTAGAAAAACAGCTAACAGGAGCAGCAAATAAAGCGCCTTATTTATATTCTTTTAATAAAGAAAAGTATAAAGAATTACTCGATAAAGGAATTGGTTTTATCAATTAAATTTAAAACCCTATTTATGATTTTAAAATTAAAATGTATTTGTTTATTTATGATGTCAATAGCTTTACATTCTCAAAATTCTTCTCAAATAATTAGTTCACTTGAAACAATTTCTATTGAAACAGGTGAAAGAAAAATAATATTTCAAGATACATTACATTTTGAAGCACCAAATTGGTCTGTAGATGGTGCTTTTTTTATTATTAATAGTAAAGGTAAGTTGTATAAAATTGATAAATTAAATCCAAAAATGGAGTTAATTCAAATTGAAGGAATTAGAGCCGCCAATAATGATCACGGAATTTCATTTGACGGTAAAGAATTAGCGATTAGTAATAATAACGGAGGTGAAAACAATAATGAATCGCAAATTTATATATCATCTATAAAAGGAGGGAAGCCAAAATTAATTACATCTAAAACACCATCATACTGGCATGGTTGGTCACCTGATGGAAAAACATTGGTGTATTGTGCTGAAAGAAATGAACAATATGATGTGTATTCTATTTCTTCGGAAGGTGGAAAGGAAATTCAATTAACAAATACTGAAGGACTAGATGATGGTCCTGAATATTCACCTGATGGAAAATACATCTATTTTAATTCATATAGATCTGGAAATATGCATATTTGGCGTATGGACTCAGATGGAAAAAATAAGAAGCAACTGACATTCGATAATTTGTCGAATTGGTTTCCGCACCCATCACCTGATGGAAAATGGATTGTTTTCATTTCTTATTTAGAGAATCAAAAATCACAGCATCCAGCAGATAAAGAATGTGTATTGCGGTTAATGAACTTAGAAACAGATGAAATTAAAGAGTTGACGAAAGTTTTTGGTGGTCAAGGGACTATTAATGTTCCTTCATGGTCACCAGATAGTAAGAAAGTTGCATTTGTAAGTTATAATAAAAGGTAATTTGAGTTTATGGAAAATAAATTTTAAAATAAACTTCCTTAACTATTCATCAAATTATAATACAAAGCAGCAGAGCCTAAAATAGCGATGTCATTTGCATTAGAATAGTTGATTTCTAAATTTTCTAATATTTTTTTATAAGCAAAATCTTGTAGATTTTGTTTCATACTATTTTCAAAAAACTTAGCAGATTGAACAATAGAACCTCCAATAATAATTTTTTCAGGATCTAAAGCATAAAGTATTGTTTTAACAGCATTGGCAATATGTTCTCCAAATAATTCATATGCTTTGAGTGCATTTGTATCACCTTGTTTTGCCTGATTAAAAGTTAATTCACCATCAACTTTTAAAATGTTTTTAAAGAATTTTCCACTGCAATAATCTTCTAAAACTCCATCTTTATAAGGAATCATTCCAAACTCACCAGAACCACCGTTTGCATCCCCCATCAGTTTTCCATTTGTAATAATTCCCGTTCCCATTCCTGTACCTAAGGTTAAACCAATCATATTTTCACAACCTTTTCCTTGTCCAAAATAATATTCGCCCAAAGCAAAACAGTTCGCATCATTGTCTAAATAAACAGGAACTTTAAATTCATTTCTAAGAATATCACCTAAATGCACCTCCTTCCAAGAAGGAATATTTTGAACTTCAAGAATAACACCATTTTTTCTATCTAAAATACTTGGAACACCAATTCCAATAGCTTCAATTTTATGATTTGAAATGATTTCTTTGGTGAGTTTGATAATTAGATTTATAACATCCCACTCATTTTTAGATTGGCTAGGAATTTTCTCATACTTACTTGCCAATACTTTATCTCCTTGAACAAGTCCAACATTTACTTTTGTTCCACCTAAATCGATTCCAATAAGCTTTATATCACTTTTTGTTTTCATGTGTTTATATTTATTGATTATCAAAGATCACATGCTGTTCGCAATTAATCATTTCACTGTGGGATAAAGATTTTAGCATGCTCGTTTCATAATGCTATTTTTTCTTCAAATTAATAGTTTTGTTTTTAATAATTGGTTTTGCCCAAAAGCTTAAACTAAGCACATAACCTAAAGCAATAAAGACGAAAAGCATACCGGTTTTTAAAGAAGTAAAATCACTAATAAACCCTATAATAAGTTGAACAACAGCACCACCCATAATACCTGTCATTAATATTCCAGCAAAAGAACCATGGTGTTTACTTACAGAATTAAGTGAAAGGGATATGATTATTGGATACATTACTGATAAGAAGAATCCACTTGCTTGAAATGAATACAGCGAAGTTTCAGCATTACCCCAAAGGGCTAATGCAAAGCTTAAAATGGATAAAAGTGTAAATATTCTTAGTACTAATTTGCTGTCCATTATTTTTAAAAGTACCAATCCAAGAATTCCACCAACTGTCATTAATCCCCAAAAATTACCAACGGCACTTGCACCAACGGTTTCAAAATCATAACCATGATAAACTTGAAGAAATTTAGACATCCAATAAGAAATACCTTGTTCAGCACCAACATAAGCGAATATTCCGAAGAAATATAGGATAACCAATTTGTTTTTAAATAGATCTACATAGCTATCTTTTGTACCAACTTTTTCATCTTCATTTAAAGTAACAGAAGGAAAAGCTACCAAAACAATAATTAAAATCATTACTAAACTTGCAATTGCAAATATCCAATAAATAGAAACCCACGACATTCCTTCAGGAATAAATTCTGAAATGGTATTTATAAACCATCCTTTTGAGCCTTCTGTTTCATCAATATTTGTAACAAGCCAAGAATAAACTTGTGGACTTACAAATGAAGCTGCTCCGAATATTAACTGAGCAATAACCGATGTAAAGGCATAATTTTCTTCGCCACCCGAAACTCGTAATAATGGATTTATAACTACTTGTAATACTGCCATTCCTGTTCCAATGGTGAACAGTGTAAATAAAAACACTCCAAATGTTGAATAATTTGCAAATAGAATTGATCCAAGAAGTGCCAACGAAAATGCACCTACCATCATTTTCTTTTCACCAAACTTTTCTAATAGAAATCCTGCTGGAATAGACATGACTCCATAGGCAATAAAAAAGGAGAAAGGTAAAAAACCTGCCATAGTTTCACTCAAATCGAAGCTTTGAGAAACACTGGGATTTAAAGCTCCTAAAATGTTAGTTAAGAATGATATTACAAAGAATGTAATTAATATTAATGCGACAATTGTATAATTTCTTTTCATAATATTTATTATTTAATAGTAGTAACAGCAAGCATAAACCAAGAAGCATGTGGCATCCATTGTTCGGACCAGCGCCATTTGTGAGAAGGGTCATCGTCTTGTGGCAGCGGCATAAATGCTATATCTGATTCATCTGAAAATCCAGCAGTTATTCCATTACATACACCACCTTTAAAGTTTAAACTGTTGTCACCTTCTCTATAATCAGGATTGTTATACCCTAAACCATCAACCATTCCTACATTGTAAGGATTCAAACCTAAAATCCAGTTCAAACAATTTGCGCTATACTGAATTGTTTTTTCTTTTTGAGTTTCTGTTAGATAATCTTGAGCCATATAAAAAGCACTTGTTAAAGAAGCTAATCTTGAATTTTCACCTTGCCACCAATAACCAGTTTCATTTTCATGAGGTATAAAGAAAGTAGCTTTTTTATTCGCCTCATTAACGGCTTTAACGTACTGTCTTGGATAGCCGAAAGGATTGTGTACATCATTCGTAATATTCAATTCAAAATCAACTGATTTTTGGATAGCATTTATTGCTGTGTTTCTAAAGGCGTCATCAGTTTCAAAACTTAAATATCTAACTAAAGAGATTACTGGTAGTCCAGGTTCAACACCGTGAAAGAATGGTCTTGATCTATCTTCATTAGCACTCCACCAACCTTTATAATTTTCATCAGAACTTAAACGACTTGTTAATATAGTCATTCTTGTTCGTGCATATTCTAAATATGAAGTTTCATTTGTTGCAGAGAATAATTCTGTTGCAGCAATTAAAGCACAATAATCATCGATGATATTTTCAATTCCATCATCAATGTATTTATGATTGTTTTCTACTAAATGATTAAATCCTTTTATAGCAGCTTGAAGGTATTCTTCATTTTTTAAGGCTCCATTTTCTGCTTCTTCAGAAGCTCTCGCTAATGCTGCAATTGCCATTCCACCACCTTCTCTAAAACCAGCTTGGTATTCATCAGTTTTTATTCCGTCGGAACCTTCGTATGCGCAAATCTCACGTTTTTCTGCTTCCCAACTCCAGTTTGCAAAAATATTAATGTAAAAATAACCTTCATTATCTTGAACTCTCATTAAGTAGTCACTTCCATATGCAGCTTCTTTTCGCATACGTTCAATTACTGAATTTTCTATGTTTTGATTGTTGAGTTTAATTTGATTTAATGACTCGAATAAGTTCCAAGCAATCATCGGAATTTGTTGAGGATTAAAATAATTTGAATAACACAAATGACTCAAATATTTACCTCGATCACCTGATGCATCATACCATCCACCTCTCGCATCTACAATGTCTTCTCTTTCACCAAAAAATGTCATTTCCGCATCTTTTTTGTCATAATCACCAGCTATATGTTGCGATTCAAACCCTTGTATGATTAAGTCGAGACTTTGTTGAGATAAACTGTTATTGTGAATTGAAAAAGTATTACTCTTTACTTCTTGCCCATCTAAAGTTGTTTGTATAAAGTATTCTCCTTCTTTAGAGAATTCTGAAAAAACTCCTTCAAAAGCATTTCCAGTATGCCAATTGTCTATTTTACCTCCGTCTAAAAATGCTGAACTGTAAACAATTTGATTTTCACTATTTACAAGTTCAAATTTCTCTAGAATTTCATTTGAATTGGTCTGTAGAACCATTTTTTTAATACCATTGGTCTGGTATCCAGTATGGTTAATTAATATATCTGTATTCATTTCTTTGTTGGGTTGACAGCTAAATATAAGAATCCCTAAAAAGTAAAAATAAGAATAAATGAAATGTTTCATAAGAAAACTATTTGCTTATAAATTTACGACAGACTCTTTTATTTGCTAAGTTTTATCGACAAGAACACAATTTTTTTATACAGACGGACTAATTCTCTCTAATTAAGAAATGTTCTAAATAATTAACGAAAAAATCCCCATTGAGAACGAATATTTCAATGGGGATTTTTAATCTATTAAATTTAGTTTTCTACAAACCAAAAGCTTCTTTTACTTTATTAACGTAATCTAGTTTTTCCCAAGTAAATAACTCAACATCAACAACTTTTTCAGTACCATCTACATTTCTAAATGTTTTAGTAACAATTCGGTTTTCACGTCCCATATGTCCGTAAGCAGCTGTTTCCAAGTACATTGGTTGACGTAATTTTAAACGTGATTCAATGGCAGCGGGTCTCATGTCAAATATTTTCGATACAATGTTGGCAATTTCACCATCGGCTAAATCAACGTGAGCTGTTCCATAAGTATTTACATAAATTCCCATAGGTTCAACAACCCCGATAGCATAAGAAACTTGAATTAAAATTTCATCAGAAACACCAGCAGCAACTAAGTTTTTTGCGATATGACGCGTTGCATAGGCTGCACTTCTATCTACTTTACTAGGATCTTTTCCTGAAAAAGCACCACCACCGTGAGCACCTTTTCCGCCGTAAGTGTCAACAATAATTTTTCTCCCTGTTAAACCAGTATCTCCGTGAGGGCCACCAATAACAAATTTTCCTGTTGGATTTACATGATAAATAATATTATCATTGAACAAAGCTTGTATTGAAGCAGGTAATTTTGCAACTACTCTCGGAATTAAAATATTAATAACATCACTTTTAATTTTTGCCAGCATTTCAGTATCATCTTCTAAAAAATCATCGTGTTGTGTTGAAACAACAATATCTTTAATTCTAAAAGGAACATTATCATCGGTATATTCAATGGTTACCTGACTTTTTGAGTCTGGACGCAAATACTTGATTTCATTATTTTCTCTTCTAATTTCGGCAAATTCATGAAGAATTCTATGACTTAAATCCAGTGCTATAGGCATAAAATTTTCGGTTTCGTTGGTTGCATAACCAAACATCATTCCTTGGTCACCAGCACCTTGTTCTTCTTTTGTAGCTCTATCAACACCTTGGTTGATGTCTTGAGATTGTTCGTGAATTGCTGAAAATACACCACACGAATTACCATCAAACATATATTCACTTTTGGTATAGCCAATATTGTTTATAACGTCTCTTGCAATTTTTTGAACATCTAAATAAGTTTGAGATTTTACTTCTCCTGCTAATACAACCTGACCTGTAGTTACCAATGTTTCACAGGCAACTTTTGAATCTTTGTCAAAGGCTAAAAAATTATCGACTAATGCATCTGAAATTTGATCTGACACTTTATCTGGATGTCCTTCCGATACAGATTCTGATGTAAATAAATATGACATAATTATCTAATTTTAAATTGTTTGAAAGTAAATATGAAGATTGCGTTGGTCGCTAAAAGGAGTAAATAATTACTGCTTTAGCATTTTTTAATGAGGTTGCAATCAGTTCAAATCCTTCCTCTTAGTTTTATGGATGCAAATTTATAAAAATTTAAATGGATTGAACAATTAAAAATTAAATAAAAGTTAAAATTATTTGTAAGGATTGATAAAGAGTACTGACAAACCGTAAAATTTTTAAGAATGAAAAAACTATTAATAGTCTTTATTTTTCCGTTATTTTTTGCTTGTTCAAATTCAGAAGATAATATGGAAACAGTAATGAATGAAAAGGAAGAAGTAATAAACCCATTTGTAATGGGAGATTTTATATCACGAGCGCATCCTACAAGCGGAAAAGCAGCAGTAAGTTCCGACAAAACAAAACTTGCATTTACAAATTTTAGAACGGATAATGGTCCTAAATTATTAGTATATCTTTCAACAGATGAAAATTCAACCGAGTTTGTGAACTTAGGAGATTTAAAAGGAATTCAAGGTGATTTCACCTATAATGTACCAACAAATACTGATTTTAGAAAATACAAATTAGTGAATATTTGGTGTGTAGATTTTTCGGTGAGTTTTGGAACTGCAGAATTAAAATAATTAAAAAATTTGTTGCTTATTAAAAAAATGTAATTACATTTGTCGCAACAAAAAAGCAGAAAATGAATAAAATGTTTAACAATATGCTTAATATGATGTGTGAAAATTCCACAGAGCCTGCTATTGTTTAAATATTAATAATATAAAATTATAGAGCCTCTGAAATTTCAGAGGCTTTTTTTTATCAAAAATTTAAAATAAAAATGATAATAACTTTTCAAAAAACAATATTAAAGCAAAACGAAATGTGTATGCAAATGATGCGTAACATAATGAACAGGTATTGCCAAGAATAAATGGAAAATAAAAATCTAATCAGATAAAAGTCCCTTTGGTAATACCTAAAACCAAAGGGACTTTTTTTATTCAAATTAAATTAAGATTAAAAATATTAAAATATAGATTATGAGTACTCAAAAAATTTCAACAAAAGCATTACACGCAGGACACGATACAACGCAAACTTCTGGAACAAGAGCCGTTCCAATTTATCAATCTTCATCATATGTATTTAACGATACTGAACATGCTGCAAATTTATTTTCATTAAAAGAGCTAGGTTTTATTTACACAAGATTAAACAACCCAACAAACGATATTTTGCAACAACGTTTAGCAGCAATTGAAGGTGGCGTTGGCGCAGTGGTTTTTGCGTCTGGAACTTCAGCAATTTCTACAGGTTTGTTAACTTTATTAAAAGCGGGAGATCATATTGTTGCTTCAAGTAGTTTGTATGGTGGAACGTTTACACTTTTAAATGTTACGTTGCCAAGATTAGGAATTACAACAACGTTTGTAGATGCTTCAAATCCTGAGAATTTTAAAAATGCCGTGCAAGAAAGTACGAGAGCATTTTTTGTAGAATCTCTTGGGAATCCAAAATTAGACGTTTTAGATTTGGAAGCTATTTCTGAACATTCAAAAGCTGCAAAAGTTCCATTTATAGTTGATAATACCGTTGCAAGTCCAGCATTGTTAAATCCAATTAAGCACGGAGCAAACTTGGTCATTCATTCATTAACTAAATATATTGGCGGACAAGGAAATTCTTTGGGAGGAGCAATTATTGATGCTGGGACTTTTGATTGGACAAACGGGAAATTTCCTGAATTTACTGAACCATCAGAAGGTTATCATGGACTTGTTTATAGTGAAGCCTTAGGTGATGCGGCATTTACCTTCAAACTAATTTTAGAAGGCTTACGTGATTTTGGTGGTGCTTTAAGTCCGTTTAATGCTTTTCAAATTATTCAAGGATTAGAGACGTTACCAGTACGTATTAAACAGCACAGTGCAAATGCATTGGAATTAGCACAATGGCTCGAAAGTAGAGAAGAAGTTTCTTGGGTAAATTATCCAGGTTTGGAAAGTAGTAAATACAATACATTGGCTAATAAATATTTACCTAATGGTCAAAGCGGCTTGGTTACTTTTGGTTTGAAAGGTGGTTTTGAGGCTGCGAAAAAAGTAACCGATGCAACTAAAATATTTTCCTTGCTGGCAAATATTGGAGATACAAAATCACTAATTATTCATCCAGCAAGTACTACACATCAACAATTAACCGACGAGCAACAAGAATCAAGTGGTGTGACAAAAGATTTGATAAGATTATCTGTAGGTTTAGAAGATATTCAAGATTTAAAACAAGATTTACAAGAAGCTTTCAAAAAAATTGAAACATTAGTTTATTAAATGTTGGTTGAGAAAAAATTATTGCGTTAATTTGCCGCTTAGTTCATAAATTTATTGACTATTGTTATCAAGAAAGGCAGAGGGAATAGACCCTGTGAAGCCTTAGCAACCCTTTAACTTTAAAGAAGGTGCTAAATTCTACCCATTTTGGATAGATAACGAAACAAAATTACTAAGGTAATTTTCTGCATTTTTTCTTAACAATAATTATTTATAAATCAACATATTTAAATGTTTGAAATAATTATTAATGAGTAATTTAAAACACATATCGATTCAAAATTTTAATTCAGAAAAAGGCGATGTCTATTCTGAATTAAAATTATCGTACGAATTGTTCGGTCAGCCATTACATGCTGCTCCAATTATTTTGGTGAATCATGCACTTACTGGTAACAGTAATGTTGCTGGAAAAGGAGGTTGGTGGCTAGATTTAGTTGGCGAGGATAAAGTAATTGACACTAATAAATACACTATTTTATCATTCAACATTCCTGGTAATGGATATGATGGATTTGTAATTGAAAATTACAAAGATTTTGAAGCTAGAGATATTGCAAACATTTTTTTAAAGGGCTTAGAAATTTTAAAAACCGAAAAATTATTTGCGTTAATTGGTGGTTCATTAGGCGGTGGAATTGCTTGGGAAATGGCAGTAATGAATCCGAATATTACAAAACATTTAATTACGGTGGCAACCGATTGGAAAGCAACCGATTGGTTAATTGCAAATTGTCAAATTCAGGAACAATTTTTATTAAATTCAAGCAATCCAGTTCATGATGCACGTATGCATGCGATGTTGTGTTATCGAACTCCAGAATCTTTTAAAGAGCGTTTCCAACGATCAAAAAATGAGGAGTTGGAGATTTTTAATGTGGAAAGTTGGTTGTTGCATCACGGTAAAAAATTACAAGAGCGTTTTCAACTATCAGCTTACCGATTAATGAATCAATTATTAAAAACGCTAGATGTTACCAAAGGTAGAAGTGAACATGTTTTAGATAGTATAAAAGCTAATATTCACATTATTGGTGTAGATTCCGATTTGTTTTTCACAGCTGAAGAAAACAAAGAAACGCATAAACAATTAGCATTGACAAATCCGAATGTTACTTACAATGAAATTAACTCGGTTCACGGACACGATGCTTTTTTAATAGAATACAAACAATTAGAAAAAATAATAGAACCAATATTTAATCAAAGTTCTAAAAACAATACAATGAAAGTAGTAAAATTTGGTGGTAAATCTTTGGCAAACGGCAAAGGATTAGAGAGTTCATTGAATATAATTTCGAATAAAGTTTCAAATAGAGAGCAAATTGCTTTGGTGGTTTCTGCAAGAGGAAAAACAACAGATCAATTAGATTCAATTTTGGAAAAAGCAAAAAGCAATTTACCATATTTAGAAGAATTAAAAGAGTTGAAAGCATATCAATTAGCTCTAGATAACAATGTTGATGTCGCTTCAGAATTTCAATTGTTAGATGAAATTTTTAAAGGTGTTAATTTATTAGGCGATTACAGTCCTAAAGTTAAAGATCAAATACTTGCACAAGGAGAGTTATTATCTGCAAAAGTGATTGTTCATTTACTGAACAAAAGAGGTGTAAAAGCCAGTTTTGTTGACGCTAGAAAGCTATTAAAAACAAACAATCAATTTGGCGGTGCTCAACTTTTTGAAGATGTTTCAGAAGACAATGTAATTGAACATTTTTCAAAAGTATCAAAAGATGAAGTACAAGTTATTACAGGATTTATAGCTTCAAACTTAAATGGCGAAACCACAACTTTAGGTAGAAATGGTAGTAATTATACAGCATCTTTAATTGCTAATTTTTTAAATGCAGCTGAATTTCAGAATTATACGCACGTAAACGGAATTTATTCAGCAAATCCGGATATGGTTGCAAATGCCAAAAAGATTGAAAAACTATCATACCAAGAAGCTAATGAAATGGCAAATTTTGGTGCTAATATTTTACACGCAAAAACCATAATTCCTTTAATTCAAAAAAATATTCCATTGAGAATATTAAACACTTTTGATAATGAAAATGAAGGTACTCTTATAGGGCCAGAATCTGAAAATGGTGGAATAAAATCATTGTCTGTTCAAGAAGATGTGGCACTGGTAAATTTAGTAGGACGTGGTTTATTAGGTAAAGTTGGAGTTGATGGTAGGATTTTTACTGCATTAGGTAAAGAAGATATTAGTGTAAGTATTATTTCTCAGGGATCATCTGAGCGAGGAATTGGATTTATTGTAGATGCTGAAAATGGTTTCAAAGCCAAACATGTATTAGAAAATGAGTTTAAAGGTGAATTTAGAAGTAAGGATGTAAGTAAGATTTATGTAACTGAAAATGTGTCGGTTATTTCAATAATTGGGCAAACACTTCACTCTTTTCACCAGCCATTTAGTGCATTAATTAAAAATCATATTTCACCAGTTTTAATAAATAACACGGTAACCGGAGAAAATGTGTGTTTGGTCGTGAAACAAACTGAACTTAATAAGGCTGTAAATGTAATTCACGGCGAAATATTTGGAGTTTCAAAAAATATCAATATTGCAATTTTTGGAAAAGGATTAGTGGGAGGAACCCTAATTAATCAAATATTAAAAAGTCAGAAAAACATTTTAAAAAGAAAAAATATTCAGTTAAATGTTTTTGCTGTTGGTAACTCAACAAAAATTTTATTAAATAAAAAAGGAGTTGACAATAATTGGGAAAATGAATTAATAGCAAATGGTGTCGAAAATTATTCAGTTAAAGATGTAATTGCTTATGCTGACCAGCATCATTTAGAAAATTTAATTGCAATTGACAATACGGCAAGTGCCGATTTTGTTCAGAGTTATATTGAATTGGTCGAAAACGGTTTTGATCTAATTTCTTCAAATAAAGTAGGAAATACTTTAAGTTTTGACTTTTATAAAGAACTTCGCGAAAAATTAGCAAAAAATAGGAAGTCATATTTATACGAAACTAATGTTGGAGCTGGACTACCTTTAATTGATACGATAAAAGTTTTACACGATTCAGGGGAGAATATTACTAGAATAAGAGGTGTGTTTTCAGGTTCGTTAAGTTATTTGTTTAATAATTTTTCAGTTCAGGATAGACCTTTTAGTGCTGTTTTAGGTGAAGCGATAGAAAATGGTTTTACAGAACCAGATCCTCGTGAAGATTTATGTGGAAATGATGTTGGAAGAAAATTATTGATATTAGCTCGTGAATTAGATTTGCAAAATGAATTTGACGATGTGCAAATTGAAAATTTAATTCCTGAAAATTTACGAGAAGGTTCTGCCGCAGATTTTTTAAATAAATTAGATGAAATGAATGCATATTACCAAACTGTAAAAGACGCTCAAGAAGATAATCATGTTTTACGTTATATTGGGGATTTATCGGGCGATTTACAGCAAGATAAAGGGATATTAGAAGTGAAATTAGTTTCGGTTCCGAGTTCGAGTGCGTTAGGGCAAATTCAAGGAGCAGATGCAATTTTTGAAATCTATACCGAATCATATGGCGAAAAACCAATTGTAATTCAAGGTGCTGGAGCAGGAGCAGAAGTAACCGCAAGAGGTGTTTTTGGAGATATATTAAGATTGGCAGAAAAAAACTAACTTTCCTACTCTTTTGGAAAGACTAAGGATGAAAAAATAATAGTTATTATGAGTAAAAAATTTGAAACAGAAGCGATTAGAACCCAGTTAGAACGTTCACAATTTCAGGAGCATTCAACACCTATGTATGTAACTTCAAGTTTTGTTTTTGAAGATGCTGAGGATATGAGAGCTTCTTTTAGTGAAGAAAAAGATAGAAATATTTATTCACGTTTTAGCAATCCGAACACTACAGAGTTTGTTGAAAAAGTAATTAAAATGGAAGGAGCTGAAGATGGGTATGCGTTTGCAACAGGTATGGCTGCTATATATTCTACGTTTGCAGCATTGTTAAATAGTGGAGACCATATTGTATCTGCACGTTCGGTTTTTGGTTCAACACATACATTATTTACAAAATATTTTCCAAAATGGAATATAACAACTTCGTATTTTGATATAAATAACCCATCTGAAATTGAAGGGTTGATTAAACCTTCAACAAAAATATTGTATGCAGAATCTCCAACAAATCCAGGAGTAGATATCATAGATTTAGAATTGTTAGGTGCAATTGCAAAAAAACACAACTTAATTTTAATTATAGATAATTGTTTTGCAACACCATATATTCAACAGCCTATTAAGTTTGGAGTAGATTTGGTAGTACATTCTGCCACCAAATTAATGGATGGACAGGGAAGAGTTTTAGGAGGTGTTGTCGTTGGAAAATCAGAATTGGTTAGAGAAATTTATTTGTTTTCACGTAATACAGGACCTGCAATGTCTCCATTTAACGCTTGGACTTTGAGTAAAAGTTTAGAAACGTTAGCGGTTAGAGTTGATAGGCATTGTGAAAATGCCATGAAAATTGCTGAATCTTTAGAAAATAACGAACATATTTCAAAAGTCAAATATCCATTTTTAACATCACATCCTCAATATAAAATTGCTAAAAAGCAAATGAAATTAGGTGGAAATATTATTGCTATAGAAGTAAAAGGTGGAATTGAAGCTGGAAGAAATTTTTTAAATGCTATTAAAATGTGCTCACTTTCTGCTAATTTAGGCGATACCAGAACCATAGTAACGCATCCAGCATCTACAACTCACAGTAAATTAAGTGAAGTAGAACGTTTAGCAGCTGGAATAACTCCTGGATTGGTGCGTATTTCGGTTGGTTTAGAAAATGTGAATGACATACTTCAAGACATTGAACAGGCTTTAGATAATTAAAACTAAGCTTTAATTTTTTAGAATAAATTAAAGCTTCACATTACAACAATCTAATAGTCTATCGAATTGGTAGGGTGATAAAAAAAGTGTAATTTTGCCTTTTAAAATGGAATAACAAAAAAAATGATAATAGATCAATTATTTATTTCAAACAAAACACAAAATGCTAAAAGTATTTCACAATCAGAAAATTCGGAAAAACCATTACGTAGTGTTATTAAAACTATAAGTTGGAGAGTTATAGGGACTTTAGATACCATCCTAATTTCTTGGCTAATTACAGGGCATATTGCCTTGGCTTTATCAATTGGTTCCATTGAGTTAATAACAAAAATGGTATTGTACTTTTTTCACGAAAGAATTTGGAATAAAATTAAATGGGGAAAATAATGAAGAAATTAGATATTGAACAAATAAATGAAGATTTAAAAGGTAAATCTCCACAAGAAATTATTACTTGGGCATTATCAATAGCAAAAAATCCAGTAATTACCACAAATTTTAGACCTTATGAAGTTGCTATTTTACATGCGTGTACTCAAATTGAATCTGAGTTAAAAGTAATTTGGTGCGATACAGGTTATAATACACCGCAAACGTATAAACATGCAAATGAGTTAATCCAAACTTTAAATTTGAATGTAGATTTATATGTACCGCTGCAAACATCGGCTCATAGGGATTCAGTAATGGGAATTCCTCAAATTGAAGATTCTCAGCATAAAATATTTACTGAGCAAGTAAAATTAGAGCCGTTTAATAGAGCAATGCAAGAACACAAGCCAGATGTTTGGTTCACAAATTTGAGAAATGGTCAAACTGCTTTTAGAAATAGTATTAGTGTAGTCTCATTAAGTAAAGAAGGAGTTTTAAAAGTGAGTCCTTTTTATAACTGGACAGATGAGCAATTAGATGCATATTTAGAAGAAAAGGAGTTGCCAAATGAGTTTACATATTTCGATCCAACAAAAGTATTAGAAAATAGAGAATGTGGATTACATTCATAAAAAGTGAATTATGACAGATAAATTATACATAAATCAATTAGAAAACGAAGCAATTTACATTATGAGGGAAGTTGCTGCGCAGTTTAAAAAACCTGTGCTGTTATTCTCAGGAGGTAAAGATTCTATAACCTTGGTTAGATTGGCTCAAAAAGCTTTTTACCCAGCAAAAATACCTTTTCCATTAATGCATATTGATACAGGTCATAATTTTCCTGAAACAATTGAATTTCGTGACCGTTTGGTTGAAGAATTAGACTTAGAATTAATTGTTAGAAATGTCCAAGATTCTATAGATCAAGGAAAAGTAAAAGAAGAGTCCGGTAGATATTCTAGTAGAAATATGTTGCAAACAACAACACTTTTAGACGCTATTGAAGAATTTAAATTTGATGCTTGTATAGGTGGTGCACGACGAGATGAAGAAAAAGCAAGAGCAAAAGAACGTATTTTTTCTGTTCGTGACGATTTTGGGCAATGGGATGAAAAAAATCAGCGTCCAGAGTTATTCGATATGCTAAACGGACAAATAGATTTTGGTCAGAATGTACGAGTTTTTCCAATTTCAAATTGGACAGAGTTAGATGTTTGGACCTATATTGAACGTGAAGATTTAGAAATTCCTTCCATTTATTTTTCACATCCAAGAAAAACATTTGTTCGCGATGGTTTAATATGGTCAGCTTCTGAACATGTGTATAGAGATGAAGACGAGGAAGTTGCAGAACGCATGGTTCGTTTTAGAACCGTTGGAGATATGAGTTGTACAGCAGCTGTAGATTCTTATGCCGAAACTATTAGTGAAGTCGTTTCAGAAATTAGAGATTCAAGTATTTCAGAAAGAGGAGCGAGAATTGATGATAAAAGATCGGAAGCCGCAATGGAAGAACGTAAACAACAAGGGTACTTTTAGGCCCCCAAGCCCCCAAAGGGGGATTTATAAAGGAAAGTGAAAATTAAAATAAAAAATAATTAATAAAAATATTCCTCCCTTTTGGGAGGTTAGGAGGGGCTCATGGAAGTTTTAAAAATAGCAACAGCAGGAAGTGTAGACGATGGAAAAAGTACATTAATTGGAAGATTATTGTACGATACAAAATCGTTAACCGATGATAAATTAGAAGCCATTGAACGTAGTTCAAAACAAAAAGGATACGATTATTTAGATTTCTCATTGGCAACAGATGGTTTAGTCGCGGAAAGAGAACAAGGAATAACAATTGATGTTGCGCATATTTATTTTTCAACAGCTACAAAAAGTTATATAATTGCCGATACTCCTGGTCACGTTGAATATACACGTAATATGGTTACGGGTGCATCTACATCGCAAGTAGGGATTGTTTTAATTGATGCACGTCACGGTGTTATTGAGCAAACATACCGTCATTTTTTTATTAATAATTTATTGAGAATAAAAAATGTAATTGTTGCTGTTAACAAAATGGATTTGGTTAATTTTTCTGAAGAAAGATATAACGAAATTAAGGCAGATTTTCAAAAGGTAGTTGATAAAAGTGATTACGAAGATCAAAACATTACGTTTATTCCCGTAAGTGCGCTAAAAGGAGATAATGTTGTTGAACAATCAGCAAGTATGCCTTGGTTTACAGGTAAAACTTTATTGCAATATCTAGAAGAAATTGATACCGAAGATATTTATAATCTAGGTAAAGTACGTTTTCCAGTGCAATATGTGATTCGCCCAAAAACATCAGCATATCACGATTTTAGAGGATATGCTGGGAAAGTATATGGAGGTGAATTAAATGTGGGAGATGAAGTGGTTATTTTACCATCAAAAACTAAATCTAAGATTAAAGAAATTTTCTTTTATGATAAAAAATATCAGACCGCAGCTCGTAGATCATCAGTAACAGTTACATTAGAAAATGATGTAAATGTAAGTAGAGGAGATATGATTGTGAAAGAAAATGAATTGCCTAAAATTGAAAAAAAATTCACCGCAACTATAACTTGGATGGATAATGAAAATTTAACACCAGGTTCAAAATACGTATTACAGCATGGTGTTAATAAGGTGTTAGCTAAAGTTGGTGCTATTCACAACAAAATAAATCCAGATTATTCTGGCGTTGAAACAGGAGTTGATAGTTTAAAAATGAATGATATTGCAGCTGTTTCATTTCAATTGAATAAACCTATCTTTTTAGATACATTTAAAGAACATAGAACTAATGGATCTTTTATTTTAATAGATCCACAAACAAATAACACTGCCGGTGTTGGATTTATAGAATAACTATAGAGAAAAAAAGCAACTACATATTAATTATTAAAGCTCATATTTCCTTATAAGCTAGGGAAACTATTATTACTAACTAAAAAAATCAAATAGCATGCAAAGCTTTAGAAGCGAGATCGAAAATCCGATCGTCGAGAGGGATATTATTGACCTAGAAAAAAAGATTCAACAGTTTTATAACGGGGAAATTTTGTTGCGCCGCCTTTACAAGTGTTGTTAGGTGGAAGTGTTTTAGGAAATGGAGTGGGAAGAATAGCGGATAAAGTATTGAAAATCCGAGCAAAAGAGGACCAAATGCATTGCGTGTAATTTTAAACGATTATGAAGCTAATGTTGCAGTAAATGAGAGTTTTATCAGTTATTACAATCGACAGGGAGAACGTTATTTTTATAATTTACTAAAACCTTTAGCAGATACCACAAATTTAAAGCAAAGTGATTTTATAGATTGGGGTAGCGAACAAGCTTATGAAAAAGCAGTTGGAGTAGGAGAATGTGCAGGAGTAGTTATAGATTTAATTGCCACGCTATTATTGGAAAGTGAAGAGAAACTAGAAAATGCTTCAGAATCGTTAAAATTAAATCAGTTTTCAGATAGTATTTATGATGCTTCTTCCAGTATTGTTAATACGGCAAAAGCATTGTTAACTTCTGAAGAGATTGATTATATTGAGTTTTCTGGTATAGAAACTGAGGTTGTTTCTGGTATTTCATCATCCATGGCGGTTCCTGCTAGTCAAGGAATTTCATTAACAAAACGTGGAATTTCTGAAAGTTTTTGGGTAATTACTGGAACAACTTCAAAAAGAAAACTATCTAACGATGTTTATTTATCAGCCCAATCTACAGCAACTATTGTTATATTAATGGGAATGAGTAAGTTGAGTGAAATAGTTGCGATATTCAAAAAGTATGGTAAAACTGAAATTCCTACGGCTATTATTCAAAACGGGACAACAGCAAGTGAAAAGTTGGGTTTAGGAACCATCAATACCATCGAAGAGGTTGTTTCTCAAAAACAATTGTCATCTCCTGCTATTATTGTAATTGGGGAGGTTGTCAAAGAGAGTTCAAAACTTCGTTCATTCTACGAAAGTTTAAATTTGGTTGAAAACCAATATTAAAATATCGTCATGCTGAACTTGATTCAGTATCTCATCTAGCTAATTACTTATGCAAGTGAGACCCTGAATCAAGTTCAGGGTGACGAAAAGGTAAATTAAAAAAAAAGTAATTATGAATCAAAATCAATTATATCCAATCTTTCTAAAAGTACATCAACTAAATGTTTTAATTGTTGGTGGTGGCACAGTAGCACTTGAAAAACTGTCTTTTCTGTTGAAGTCAAGCCCAAATGCAAATGTTATGGTTGTTTCAAAGGATTTTGACAATGATTTTTTAAAACTAGCTAAAAATTACAGTGTTTCTATGGTAAAATCAAGTTATTGTGATTCGGCTTTAAAAAATAAACAAATTGTAATAGCAGCAACTAATAATAGGCAAGTAAATAAACAAATATATTTCGATGTCAAATCAGAAAATATTTTAATAAATGTTGCTGATATGCCCGATTTATGCGATTTTTATTTAGGAGGAATTGTGACAAACGGAAAATCACCTACTTTGGCAAAACGTTTACGTCAGTTTTTTGAAGAATTAATTCCAGAAAATATTGATGAATTAGCTAAAAATTTAAATTCATTTAGAAAAACAATAAAAGGTGATTTCCAAGAAAAAGTAAAGCAAATGAATCAGTTAACAGAAAAATTGCTTTAGAACTTCATAATTTGTGAATAGCAGTTTGTAATTCATAAGAATATGCCGTTTATTTGCACAAAGTTCATAAGCATACAATTAGTTATTAAGAAAGGCAGAGGGAATAGACCTGTTGAAGCCTTGGCAACCCTTTAAAAAAGAAGGTGCTACATTCTACCAAATTAAGGAAAGATAACAAACAATACTATATTAGTATTTCTTCTTACTAACTTCCTATGCTTATGCAAAATTTTAATAATGGAAGACATTCGTAATATATTAAAAAATAAAATTCTTGTGCTAGATGGCGCAATGGGAACTATGATTCAGCAGTATAAATTTACTGAAGAAGATTATAGAGGTGAAAAATTTAAGGATTTCAAAGTTTCGGTAAAAGGTAATAATGATATGCTTTCAATTACACAGCCAGAGGCAATTAAAGAAATTCATAGAAAATATTTAAATGCTGGAGCTGATATTATTGAAACGAATACTTTTTCAAGCACAACCATTGCCATGGCTGATTACGAAATGGAGGATTTTGTGTATGAGTTAAACTATGAGTCTGCAAAAATTGCAAAAGAAGTTGCTGAAGAAGTTACAGCATTAAATCCTGATAAACCTCGTTTTGTAGCAGGTTCAATTGGACCAACAAACCGAACTGCGAGTATGTCTCCTGATGTGAATGATCCTGGTTTTAGAGCTGTAACATTTGAGGATTTAAGAGTCGCTTACAAACAACAAGTTGAAGCATTAATTGATGGTGGAGTAGATGTATTATTGGTTGAAACTGTATTTGATACCTTAAATGCAAAAGCAGCTTTATTTGCCATTGAAAAAATAAAAGCTGAAAGAAATATTGATATTCCTGTAATGTTAAGTGGTACAATCACTGATGCTAGTGGAAGAACATTATCTGGTCAAACTGCTGAAGCATTTTTAATTTCGGTATCACATATTCCATTGTTAACTGTCGGTTTTAATTGTGCTTTAGGAGCAAAACAATTAACACCACATTTAGAAGTATTATCTCAAAAAGCAACTTTTGGAGTGTCAGCGCATCCAAATGCGGGATTGCCAAATGCTTTTGGTGAATACGATGAAACTCCAGATCAAATGGCTGGCCAAATTAAAGAGTATTTAGAAAAAGGATTGATAAATATTATTGGAGGATGTTGCGGAACCACTCCAGCGCATATAAAAGCAATTGCTGAAATTTCAGAAAATTATAAACCTCGATTAATTGCGAGTAATTAGTTGCGAGAATTTATTAAAGTTGTCATTCCTGCGTAGGCAGGAATCTATTTAGAAAAAAATGATGAATACCAATAACCAAGAACTAAAAACTAACAACCAAAGAAAGTTTTTAAAACTTTCAGGACTAGAACCATTAATTATTACTCCAGAAAGTAATTTTATAAATGTTGGTGAACGTACTAACGTAGCTGGTTCTCGTAAGTTTTTACGGTTGATAAAAGAAGAAAAATTTGATGAAGGGTTAGCAATCGCACGTCATCAGGTTGAAGGTGGTGCGCAAATTATCGACATTAATATGGATGATGGTTTGTTAGATGGAAAACAAGCAATGGTTCGTTTTATGAATTTAATTGCCGCCGAACCAGATATTGCGCGTGTTCCTATAATGATTGACAGTTCGAAATGGGAAATTATTGAAGCTGGATTGCAAGTTGCTCAAGGTAAGTGTGTGGTGAATTCTATCAGTTTAAAAGAGGGAGAAGCTCAATTTATTGCACAAGCTAAAAAAATAAAAATGTACGGTGCAGCTGTAATTGTTATGGCTTTTGATGAAGTTGGACAAGCTGATAATTATGAACGAAGAATTGAAATTGCAAAACGTTCGTATGATGTTTTGGTTGATAAAGTTGGTTTTGCTTCAGAAGATATTATTTTCGATTTAAATATATTTCCAGTAGCAACCGGAATGGAAGAACATAGAAGAAATGCTATCGATTTTATTGAAGCTACACGTTGGGTTAAAGAGAATTTACCAAATGCAAATGTAAGTGGAGGTGTAAGTAATGTGTCGTTTTCTTTTAGAGGAAACAATGCGGTGCGCGAAGCAATGCATTCTGTGTTTTTATACTACGCCATAAAAGCTGGAATGAATATTGGAATTGTAAATCCTGCAATGTTAGAGGTTTATGATGATATTCCTAAAGATTTATTAGAACACGTTGAAGATGTTATTTTAGATAGAAGAGAAGATGCAACCGAGCGTTTGTTAGATTTTGCTGAAAGTGTTGTAAGTACTGCAAAAGAGCGTAAAGTAGACTTGTCTTGGCGTGAAAAACCGTTACAAGAACGAATTACACATGCTTTAGTAAAAGGTCTCGATGAATTTATTGTTGAAGATGTTGAAGCTGCGCGTTTAGAAGCTGAAAAAACAATTGAAGTTATTGAAGGTAATTTAATGATTGGTATGAATGTGGTTGGAGATTTGTTTGGTTCAGGTAAAATGTTTTTACCTCAAGTAGTAAAATCTGCCAGAGTAATGAAAAAAGCGGTAGCTTATTTATTACCTTTTATTGAAGAAGATAAAGAAAAAGAAGCCCCTAAATCCCCAAAGGGGACTTTTCATTGGGAGACTGCAAATCCAGTATTATATGGTTTGTTAAAAGATTATGCTAAAAAAATGCGTAATCAACCAACTGAAGCAGAAGCTTTATTATGGGATGTGTTAAGTGGTAAAAAATTAGATGGATATAAGTTTAGAAGACAGCATATTATCGGTAATTTTATTACTGATTTTATTTGCCTTAAAACAAATTTAATTATTGAAATTGATGGTTTAATTCATCAATTACCTGAAAATAAAGAAAGTGATGGAGAAAGATCCGCTTGGCTCGAAGAAGAAGGTTATCGAGTAATTAGGTTTACTAATAATGAAGTGCTTTCAAATCTAGATTTGGTTTTATCTAAAATAAAAAAAGCGTTGGAGGTTCCCCCTTTGGAGGCCAGGGGGCGTGGGGCTGGGAAAATATTATTGGCTACTGTAAAAGGAGATGTTCACGATATTGGTAAAAATATTGTGGGTGTAGTTTTAGGTTGTAATAATTACGAAATTGTAGATTTAGGAGTCATGGTTGCGCCTGAAAAAATTATTCAAGCAGCAAAAGATGAAAATGTTGATGCGATTGGATTGAGTGGCTTAATTACACCAAGTTTAGATGAAATGGTGTATTTAGCTAAAGAAATGGAACGTCAAAATTTTGAAGTTCCGTTATTAATTGGGGGAGCTACAACTTCAAAAGCACATACGGCAGTTAAAATAGATCCGCAATATAAAAACGCAGTTGTTCACGTTCACGATGCATCGAGAGCTGTAACGGTGGTTGGAGATTTATTGAATAAAAAAACCAATCAAAAATATGTTGGTGATATAAAAGCGGACTATGTAAAGGTTCGTGAAGGTTTTGCAAATAGATCTAGCAAAAAAGAATATGTTTCTTTAGCTGATGCTCGAAAAAACAAATTCTACATAGATTGGAATTCTTCAACAATTACAAAACCTAATTTTCAAGGAATTCAAGTTTTTGAAGATTTTGATTTAAGTAAACTAGTTGATTATATAGATTGGACACCGTTTTTTAGAACTTGGGAATTAGCAGGTAAATATCCTAGAATTTTAAAAGATAAAGTTGTTGGTGAAGAAGCAACGAAGTTGTTTTCTGACGCTAAAATTATGTTAGCTCAAATTTTAAATAAAAAACTATTAACGGCAAAAGCTGTTTTTGGAATTTTCCCTGCAAATAGTATAAATGATGATATTGAAATTTATGCTGATGCAGATAGAAATGAAGTAAATACAAAGTTTGTAACCTTGCGTCAGCAAATAAAAATGCGAGAAGGAACT